>Ga0172362_10005453_pt1 | contig 11020 bp, 7 predicted proteins | sample LakKivs1_kivu2a2_FD_114534 | JGI IMG/M metagenome (GOLD analysis project Ga0172362, IMG submission 114534) | Sediment microbial communities from Lake Kivu, Rwanda - Sediment s1_kivu2a2 | ecosystem: Environmental > Aquatic > Freshwater > Lake > Sediment | place: Rwanda: Western Province, Lake...
AATCCCATCCCCCGCACTTCTGGACATCTCCTTTGCAAACATAGGGTTATCTAAGTTGTTTCTTTAGAAGGCTTCTCTATTTCGTAGCATAAGTTGCTAACTGAGAATACTTGCTTCTAGCATTGTGTAAGAAACATTCAATATTGAAACTTTGAATTCTTACTGCTTTTCTGGCGATATCGGAGTAGTTGACGCTGGAGGTGAAGGCATTGGAACAGGCATACCTTGAAGCTCTGGGGCGCTTCGCATTATTATTCCAGCGATTATCCTTACTATTGCAGCTACGAGGAAAATGTAAGCTCCGATGCCGAAACCCCATTTGACGGTGGTGGTGCCCACGACGGGGAACTGCTGGCTAACCGTTCCCGAAATAGGGTTGGCTGCTATAGTGCGCGCCATCTGCTCAACCTCGGACAAGACAGATTGATCTGGCATCAGTGAGGAAGCTAGAGACATTAACGATGGCAGCTGCATCATAAACACGAAGATTATTATGAATGGCAAAAGCGAAGTTACAGCACTAATCATGAACTTTCTTCCAATGCTTTTACCGTTCTTAACTCCTATAACATCTAATGCTAAGAGAACGATCCCTGCTGCCATCATTATAGAGAATGGTATCTGGGTAGAAAAAAGACTCTTATATCCAGATGACGATTCACCGTTACTGCCTAGAAACATGTTTACTCTCAACCCGTTGATTCCATCGATAGTCATTAAACTGACATCGCCTTGTCCAGCCAGAGGACCCGCCTGCGAGGAAGCTGTTATGTTATACCATGGAAGTGCCAAAGCTGCAACAGTGAGTAAAATAGCTAAAACGCCCAGCATAAGCCCGATGCTACCCCTACTTTTTAGAAACTTACCCACCATGAGACCGCTTGCCCTTTGCAGCCTAACTATGCCTATGGTTTTCCAAACACCCATAATAGCTGTGTAAACGAAGAATATCAACAGAAAGTTGGCAGCAATCCAAGCAAGGGTGAAATAGTTGCTGCTAACAGAGAATGTTTGGTCAAGGTATGACTGAGGCTGTGCCCATCTGACTCCGTCTTGGCTGAAAATAGGTCCAAGGGGTCCTACCATTCCCAGAGCCACCTCTTGATCTGTACCCCAGTATCCCCAGCGACCCGCAAAGTCTAGCCAGCTCTGATCAGGTGAATGGTTGTCCTTTTCTCCCAAAATGAAAAGGTTCAAACTGCTAGGCACGATGGTTCTGCCATTGCTTCCCACAATGTCGTTTTCGAGACCTATCTTGCCTTGGTACGGTTTGAAATAGTTAGCGTGTGATCCTTGCGCGACGTAGACCACTGGGTGAGTGCCCTGTTTTTCCACGTCGCTCCAAGCAGCGTTCTCACCAGAAAAGTGTTGTGAAAGCAAGACTTTTTGTGGATTTCCAGAGCCGTCCAAAAAGACTTGAATAACTTCGATGTCGCCTTGATGGTCATTCAGTGGACCATTATTATACGAATAGAAGAGCCAGTATTGAATTATGGTGGATGAGTCACTGCTGACGACATGCACGTAAGCATAAAAGCCCAAGTCTTGAAACTTGGAAGCATAATCACCAGCGATGGCGTCGAACGTGCCCAACTTATTGTCCAGAAACAGGTTAGAGGAGGTATATGTACCTAGGTTGTTAGGCGTAGGCGAAGAATCAACAATAAACGAAGACCCATCCGAATTTCGTTGTTTGAGAACTGAGCTAGATATGATGTAGTCAACTGATGTCGGATAGAACTTTTCATCTTGAGTGAAATGAAGGACAGGAGCGTAAGAAGAGGCTAAAACTTGAGGTGTCTGTTCCACTGAAGGCCTGAAAGATGAACCAGCAACTAGGCTGATTGACAATGAGAAAATGAGTAAAAATGAAACACAAGAACAAATCTTTCTAAAGCCAAATTTCGCCATGTTTTTTTTCGTGCCCATATAAATAACACCTTCTTACAAACATTCGCCGAAGCGAATATAAAAATATCGACATAAAGCTGTTAAAGAAATTTTCTAAACCATTAACCTACTATTCATCAGAAAGAAAGGGACCAAAACTAACAAGAACTGTAGAATACACCGCAATTTATCAGTGGATTAAGTCCAACTCCATACTGACTGAATGACATAATTTAAGTATGTTTTAGCATGAAAAGGCTGTTTATGGATGTTGTGAAAGGGTAAAGATATACTCTTTTCTGAGATCATTGTCTCCCGCAATTCCCCTTTTTTTCTTTTTTGTATGAAAGCCGATAGAAGTTTTGGAGATTACATGAAGCTTCGTCTTAGTGGAGACTATGTTATTGATACCGATGATTACCGTAAGGAAGGTCTTCGTATTGCTATCTTAGCTATGGGTGGGCATGGGAAGTCTAATGCCGCAGCGGATGTCATTGAAGACGTTTTGGATCAGAAGGGTCAAGCGATTGTCTTGGAGCCTATTGCGGAGTGGCATACGCTCAAAGCACGCTACAACAACGTAGTGACTGTTGGCGGCGAGTTTCAAGACTTACCTTTAGAATATGACTTTGCTAAAGACTCATTGCGGCAATTACAGGAGATGCCGTTTGGATATCGATCATCTCTCAGTCCTCAGAATATTAAGTAATTGAACTTAAAGATCCCCGCTTTCGTTATCACTTAAGAACTTAAGGACATCTTCATCAAACTGTTTTCCTAATACTTTTTCATGACCAATGCCTTCATAGAGGATTAGCTTGGCATTTGGGATCGCTGCTGCTGTCTCGCGGAATAACTCCGCGGGAAAATAGAAGTCTTTGTCTCCAGCAATCACGAGGGTTGGAACATTAATCTCGGCAAGCCGATTCTTAGAATCATGTTCACACGCTGCTTTAGCCTCTACTAATAAGTCATTAGGATTGGTAGGTTTGCTCGATATAAGAGGGGTAAAAAGCCATATGATAAATTTGTAAAAGGATTTCTTGATTCCTTCGGGTATAGTAGCTAGCATTGTAGTAGAAGCTTCCCTTGTCTTGCCTTGACTCATTAGTTCAGCGTATCTCATATCCAACTGCAAACTCTCCTCTCTCCCTTTATAAGTAGCCATAGCAATGACTAGCCTGCGGATTAAGTTGGGATGGTCAGCAGCTAGATGCTGCGCTATAAATCCTCCAAATGACACGCCTACGACATCGATAGGTCCACCGTTAAACTCGTCTCTAATCATAACTGCATAATCTTCAGACATGTCCCGTGTAGTATAACCTTTGGGAAGACCAAACTTACGTGTTACAATGTAAACCACATGGTTCTGAGATAATCTCTTGAATGCGCCTGTAAACATCCGAAGCATTAAACCTGAAGGTGGATCGTTTCCAGGTCCACCGTAAAGAACCAGAACAGCCTTCTCTCCTTCGCCAAAACGAACATAAGGGATCCCATTACTAAAAACTCCCTTTTCAGTCATTAAATCAAGCCTCCCTCGAAAATATTGATATCTTCTTTTCAATATTTAACATTATTCTCTCTAGGCTTGCGTGTGTTTTTTCTATTTTTTTGTGTTGAAAGAGAGTGAGAGAAGGAGAGAGACAGAGAATTAGTTAGCGTGAGTTTGAGAAGAAGGAAAAGATAGAATTTCTATCCACACACAAAAAACGGACGGCTAATGGCAGCCTAAGGACAGCCTATCCATGTATACCTTTAGTACCAATTGTAAAGGATATATTAAAATCAAGGAAGAATAAAGATAGATGGTTTTTATTTGTTATTAATTTTTGTGCAGCATGTAGGATTGTCGTAGTAGTCTCTTGTGACTCTGATTAGGTTTTGGTCTTGTGTTAGCATCGCGGTTTCGTCGCCCCAGTCTGAAACTGTCAGGAGCGTTTTCATGTCAGATATAAGCATTCCTAGTGAGCTGATTGATTGATCGAGGGAGCAGCACAACAGCCGTACTTCGCCAAGGTTTGAACAGTCTTCCTTTTCGTAGACTTCTTGGGTCATAGCCATGTTTAGTTTAACTCTGCGTTTTTCTTTTGCGTTCATCAACGGTTTTTTGAGTTCTTTAAGAACTTCTGGAAAGGAAATGAAGATCGTTATTTCTTTCTGTGCTGTTTCGATTAGCGCCTTCATTCTGTTTATGATGCTTTTCCGTCCTCTGATTATGTAGGCTACTTCTAGCTCCTCTGATTTCTCAGTACTCTCGTATATTGGCGTCAGCATGTCGACTAAAATGTCTGTTTCTTTAATTTTCTCGTTGAGATTTTCAATCATCTGCTGCTTCAGATTAGCGATGGCTTCTTTGGGCGGCACAGGCAAGTAAACCTTTGGATTACCCTTCTGAACAATAAGCATACCCTTCTTAGAAAGCCCGTCCAGAGCATAGTAGATTTTAGAGTCAGGGATGCCTGTTTCCTTGCACAGTGTGCTGGCAGTCATTTTAGAGTGCAGCAACAGCGTGATATAGATAATTGCCTCATGGGTTGATAATTGCAGTTCTTTAAGCTGCGAAACCATTCGGTCTTGGACGACTATTTCCATGTTGCTCGTCATTGTTTCTACCTTCTTCTAATGAGAAGTTGTCAGAGAAGGCTTAAATAGTTTTCTACTACTTTAAAGTAGTAGTTAAATGAAAAAAAGGTAATTAGTATGGAAGACAGAATTAAGTTGTTGATAGCAGTTGGGGCTTCTTTCACTGCGAATTGTCAGCCTTGCCTCAAAACCGCTATTACTGAAGCTCAGAAAGCAGGAGTTGTAAAAAAGGAAGAAATCCAAGAAGCAATCGCAATAGGGAGAATCGTTAGAAAAGGTGCAATGGGCAAGATGGACAAATTCGCCTCAACCCTAACCGGAAAAGACGTAAGTAGCTCAGACGAATGTCCATTCGGCTCAACTGAAGAAGAAGTCAAAGAGTGGGTAGAGCAAGACGACCAATGTGGATGCGGTGGCAGTTAACGACACACTTTACCTATCAAAATCATACTATGGAATTTAAGAATTAGGATGTGAAAAACATGAAAAAAGAAAAAATTAAAGAAATAGTTCGGAAAAGCTACGCAAAGATCGCAAAGAATGATAGTTCCTGTTGCGATGCCTCAACTTCCTGTTGTCAAGATGAGTATGACACAAACAAAGAGAACAGTAAAAGAACAGGCTACAGCGAAGAAGAAATAGAGTCTGTTCCAGAAGGCGCAAACCTCGGTCTCGGATGCGGCAATCCTGTTGCGTTGGCTTCCTTGAAAGAAGGAGAAACCGTCCTCGACCTCGGCTCCGGTGCTGGATTTGATTGCTTTCTAGCAGCCAACAAAGTTGGCAAAAACGGTAAAGTCATCGGTGTGGACATGACGCCTGAAATGATTGACAAGGCAAGAAAGAACTCCAGAAAAGGTAGGTATCGGAATGTGGAGTTCAGACTTGGAGAAATCGAGAACCTCCCCGTGGCAGACGGCACTGTTGATGTTGTCATCTCGAACTGCGTGATTAACCTTTCACCTGACAAGAAACGAGTGTTCGAAGAAGCCTTCAGAGCTTTAAAACCAAATGGAAGACTAATGGTCTCAGACATCGTCTTGCTGAGTGATCTTCCTGAAAGCATAAAAAAGAACGTTCAGGCATACGTCGAATGCGTCGCAGGAGCTGAAATGAAAGACAAATACCTAGAATTAATAGAAGAAGCTGGTTTCCAAGAAATCAAAATTATAGAAGAAAGCCAATTCCCAATAGAAGACATAGTCAACGATCCAATTGCACAAGAAATCATAAAAACCTCAAAAATATCCGTAGAAAAAGCTAAGAAAATGCCGAATTTTCTGGCAAGCATCAGAGTGTCAGGCATCAAACCTAGAAACTCGTAGATAGAACTTGCTGTCAAGAAAGTTAACCAGTTATGCTTCAATGCCTTATAGAAGACGCTTCTTGATGAAGGAGACATGGACATGTTCAGAATCCTACAAGCTTTAAGGAAAGTATGGTTTGAAGGCTGCCTTAATCCAGATCTCATTCCAGTCTTAGAATGAGACGGTAGCAATGTTTATCATGGGTTTGCTTGTTCCATTGGATTCATAAAAGCCCAACTCGCAGCATTTAAAGCAATACCGTGAGCATTATTATAAAATATGGAAAATAATTTTTTTTCCTAAAGACTATTTTTCCTTTATCGTGTTCTGAAATAGTAATAGCATTTGAAACCTTTTTAAATTTCTCTATAGTTACGGCGTGCTTAGTAAGGTAGTAACCAAGTTGACGTGTTTACTAGACTTAGTATTGCGATAATTGTCGAGATTACCCCGTCTCCGATTAGGAAGCCGATAACTATGAATCCTTTGTTTGAATTCCAAAATTCGCGACCTACGTTTCTTCCTATAATGTGTGATATTAATGAGCCGACAAAAATCGCAAATATGTATGCAAATTGAACTGGAGGTATCGCTCCCAACATTGCAACAGAGAAATATGGTCTATGTAAGATAAAATCTGAAACAAGGTATAATACTGTAGAAATGCTGAACCCTGTAACCATAAAGGTCGGTATCTGAAGCTTAATTGGAAAACTTCCGATATTAAGGTCAACCGGAAACTTTGGTCCGAAAAGGTTTCCTGTCCATAGCCAAGATTGCCAACGCCAGAAGTTCATGGCTTCAACAGGCCATGTTGCTATTGTGGCAGTGTATGTCCAGCCTGGTATCGGATTTAGACGCCAAAAGATTGAGACAAAAATGAAGCTTCCCACAAGCCCCAGCACGATTAGGATAAAGTACGCTTTAGTATACTCTTTCACGTCTTCATCGACCATTGAAGCCATGAGAAGCTGCTGGGAAACATTTGAGCCTCCAAGAAACAGAAACATTTCCTGTGGTAGGAACCATATGTCTAGTCCTCTGTATCCACTGTAGTAAATCATCGTTTCGCGAAGATAAGGAACATTTGCACCCAATGTAACACCTGCTGAGTAAGTCTGCAAAAGGGTCATGTCAAAAGACACACCTAACGAAAAGAGAACCAAAACCCATAATGGAAAACCGGGAATAAGTATCATCGTTAAAATTACAGCAGCTGATGATGTTCCTAAGAAAATAAGAACCAAATTCCGGCCATTAAGCCACCATTCAGCAGGTCCGGTTCCACTGAAACTTTGTCCAATGCTTTTAAATGCTTTAATAACGGTCTTGTGTTTGATGAGAAGTGGAATAGTTGCTACAGCTAGACCCCATCCTATTGAGAAGCTGTTCCAAAAATAGAGCGACGACATGTTGGTTATCCATAAATATCCTAGACCTGTTTTCCACTTACTTTCAGCTGGCCAAAGATTATTTATCGTAATATATGGATTACCGCCAAGGTATATTGCAGCAGACATTATAAACATTGGCGCTGTAACTTCCAATGGAAGAAGAAACCCAGCTACGAAATTTAGAAGGTTTGGTGATATAGAGAACGAAGCCCCATTTAGATAATTTTCTATTGCAGCTGTGAAATCTATTACTTGGTTACGCGGAACAAACTCTGTTGCCCCCCTCATTATGTTGTTGAACCCATTAGTTGCAAATCCATAAATCACTCCTCCGATAATGGCTAAGGCAATGAGCCTTATTTTGTCTAGTTGTCTTTCTCCGAACGCTTTCATTGTTCTAGCGTCCCATGAGGCCATGGGGAATGCGAGTTTTTCTTCACGAACGTACAGGCTGTATGCTAAAAGCCCCAGTGAATAATTGGCTATAGCAGACAGCAAAACAGGTATACAGACGCTGATTAAAATTGGCAGTGCCCATGCTATGTCAAAAAACGTACGGGATAACATGACCCTTTCAGCATCTGCTCCGATTGGAGAGAAGAAAGCTGGAACAGCTTGTTGAAGCCCAAACATCTTTGCTATTTCTGAATTAGCAAAGTACTGGTTTCGTAATATATAAGCGAAATAGTAACCTGTATTCATTAGTCCAACAGATTCAACTATTCTGATGATGAAAATTTCCTTGGAGGTTAGGGGGACGCCCCACATCCTCGTTAATCCAATCCACAGGAGAATGATCGTCCAACTCATCATTCCGCCCCAAAAAAGAAGCCCCCAAATGCCATTTACAAGCCAGTTGTACACGATGGCAGGCTGTATTATGCATATTATGAAGATGAAAGCCAGCATTGCACGCCATGTTAAACCTTTTGTGGGTTGCTCCGTCCCTTTCATGCTCCGCTGATCCTCCATGTTTTCATCGCTTTTTCAATGTATTTCTGCTGATCACCATGTCGAAGAGCCCTCCAGATTAGGAATTGTTTACGAATTATGTCGAGTAGCGATTTGTTAGTTGTAATCCAAAGACTCTCTAGACCGTTAATTCTTGTTATCAGGATTTCGAAGCCGTACTTGTCAGCTGCTATCTGTCGGCTAATAATTTCAAAGTCTTGGATTATTCCCGCGTCAAACGGTGAAAGCTGAAGCCTAACATTCAAAATTCTTTCATCACCCTTTTGGACTAGCTGCGATGGCTTCAAAAGCATAAATGCTCCTGTTCGTTCAGTTGCAGAGGCTTCGAAAAATTCACCAAGGAATCCGAGAACACCAATCGCCTCGTCTGGGGTGGCACTAAATGGTAAGCCCACGCTCCAAAGGTTACCCACAGGTTTACTGCCTACTCTCCATTTTCTTAGAAGCGAAGGTGTTACCAGTTTGGAAGCTTTTGTAACGGGATAAATTGAAGACAACATGGTTGCAAGCATCATTATACCCATAACGATGATGACGACTCCAGATGAAACATTAGGTATTAAGTCTTGAGGGAACACGTGTAGGTTCACCAACAAAGCGGTTACGCTGGCTCCAGCAAAGTAACCTAAGAAACTTCCTAGAAAAGCTAGGGCAATACTCTCTGTTATGAAGATAGCTCCAATGTGTCGAGGTGACAGACCTACTGTGCTTAGAGTTCGAATCTCACGTATCCTTTCATAAACTGCGCTAAGCATCATAGAAAGCAAAGTAAGAGATGACAGAAACAGTGGAATAATCATGTTTTCCTCTCCACGGAGCATGTAGATCGACCTTGTTGTAATTTGCCTTGCATTATTCTCCCCTTGTATTCCATAAGATACCATAAAGTTTTGTAGCGTAAGAACCAATTCGAAAGATCGATCAAGTAAAGCCGATTCGGTTAAGGTTGTTGAATCTGTTTTAAGAGAAATTATGTTGGGTTGAATGTTCATGTATTCTTTTGCGAAATCGTATGGAACTATGATGACTGAAGACAAATCATATGCTGAGTAAACGCCAGTGCTAGCTACAGTTCCCCCTTGGGGTGGCAGAACACTGTCTTGATCCAAATCTCTTGACAAAACAGCGTTCCCTAAGTCGTTAGAAACAATACACCACACTATAACATTAATCCCCAAAAGGTTAAGCCTTGTGCCACGTGTAACGTTTATACCCAAGTCTCGGCTCAACTGTCGAGCAAGCACGTCGGAGATTATGATGGCATTTTTCATTCCATGCTCAAAAGGTTCTCCAAGTCCAGGAATTCTGGCGCCTTCAAGAAGACTTTGAGATTCCTCAGGTGTTATTGCTAATATACATCTTATTGCTGACGATGTGGCGTTCCATGAAATGAACATATTCTGTCCAGCTGGGTATATCCAAGCCCTTGGGTTTAACTGAAACTCAATTAGTCCTTGTGAAGCAATGTCCTTTGTGGCTAGAAGATAGACTTCTGAAACTGTACTGGAGATAGCATAAGGTAATCGCCTGCTGAAAATTATTCCTGTATAGGGAGCGTTACCTATTGATGTTCTATATGGTTGGATGATAACTCCCATTGTCGTAAACAAAGTCATCGCTGAGACTGTTATTATTATTGTTGTCAAAGTTAATCCTGTTCGCATTGGTCTTTTTTTGAGGTTTTCAACACCCATAGACAAAGAGGAAATTATTAGACTTCCTCTTTCTATGTCAGACCGGTGTGAACCTAAAACTGATTGACTTATAGACATTATTGCCATGTTGAACTCGTCTAAGACGATATAAAGTAGCAGCATGAAAAAGAGAATTACAGAGAGCCCATCAATAAGCATCCAAACGTTTGAGGCAATTGAATAGCCTGGATGAACTTGGCTTAGAGCTACGTTTGTAATAATGAAAAACGCAATTAATGCGAACATTCTCTTAACCCCAGTGGTTCTACCTAAAGCCAGCCTTCCCAAGAAAATTACAAAGGCAGTAGAAAGGAAGAAAAAGAAAGTTGCCGTGTTTACAACGTCATATATTAATGAAAATGAGGAAACATAGGTGTTTGCGGCATACAACCAGTACTCGATTGTATATGAATAGTACTTGCCATTCTGACCATTTTCGAGTGCTTCATCAGCTAACTGCTTTAGATTAAGCATCCCATTACGGAATAAAACCAACTGAGCATTCGAAGACATTTTGTTCATCAAGAAGCCGCCTCTAAGATTCGCCAGATAATACATGTTCTCTGCAGCGTCAAATAGGGTGAGTGTAGTTGTTTTTCCCTTTACTAACTTGTACCCACTTCCTTCAGGGTGAGCATCAGAAGCATTATTTAGTACCGTAACTAACCCGGAACTCGATCTCACAAGAATTTCAACAATTGTACCAGGTTCAGCAAAAACCATAGCTTCAGGTGAAAACTCTAACACATCTCTCCAAATAAGCCACGCGTGGGAAACGAAATTGAGAACACTAAGACTAAGTGTTGATGCATCTCCCAAACTCCACACGTCCATAAATCCTATCAATGCAATAGATGAAACATTAATAATAGGAACATTCCATGGCACGTATCCCTTGGTTCTAGCATCCACATTGTTAGAACGAACCATTCTCGCTGACCTACCTGCCTCAACTAAATATACAGTGCTACCAGCACCAGGCGAAGCTGTTGGAGCTGCAGCTGCAGAAGGAGCACCAAAAAGAGCACCTAATCTTGTTAACCGTGTACCAAAAGGCCCTGTATCAGTAGCACACACTATATTACCGGTGTCTGGGTCAACAACGTAAGCTTGAGCATCAATACCAGTACGAGGCCTGATTCCCTTTATAGTAACCTCACCTTTTTCGTCCGGCTTC
>Ga0172362_10005456_pt1 | contig 11015 bp, 10 predicted proteins | sample LakKivs1_kivu2a2_FD_114534 | JGI IMG/M metagenome (GOLD analysis project Ga0172362, IMG submission 114534) | Sediment microbial communities from Lake Kivu, Rwanda - Sediment s1_kivu2a2 | ecosystem: Environmental > Aquatic > Freshwater > Lake > Sediment | place: Rwanda: Western Province, Lake...
AAAGTTGCCGAAGCCCGATCGCCTCTGGCGATTTAGGGTTATTGTGTTTCAGCGCCTCTTCAAAACTATCCAAAATTGCTAATAATTTTAAAATCAGCTCAGTATTGGTAAATTTAATCCATTCGGATTTTTCCTGATTAATTCTTTTTTCCAAATTTATATAATCCGCCTTTGCCCTCTGCCAGCCGGTTAAATACTCTCCTCTCTCCTTTTCGCAGGCCTTAAGTTTATCTTTTATTTTTTTAAGTTTTTTATCGAAACTATCCGAATCCTGCTCGGGTTCGTATTCAATTTTGTCAGATTTAGTCATAATCCTCAAGTAGTTCACGTAATTTATTTATCAACTCAATATTATAATCATATCTCATTCGGGTTGGACCCAATAATCCGACAATTTCATGTTTTTTATTCGGGGTTTTAAATCCAGTAACAATCAGGCTGTATTTTTTGGTTTTAATCATTGGAATTTCTTTGCCAATAAATACCCTGGTTTCTTCTCCCACCTGTTCAAACAAATAATTAAAATGTTTTTCAAATGTTTCTGTATCTTCAAGTTTTCCGCCCAGAGATTTAATAAAAAGCCGGTATCCCTTTTCTGTGGGGATTCGGCCAGCGGAAGTGTGAGGTTTGGATAAATAACCTGCTTTTTCCAATTCCTTCATTTCGTTTCGCAAAGTAGCTGAACTTAGCCCAAGTTTTTGGGCTAAAATTTTGGAGCTGATTGGCTTAGGGTTTTTCACGTATTCCTTAACAATCATTCTAATGATTTCTTCTTGTCTTTTATTCATTAATTCCATTTTATTAAATTAGCACTCCCCTGTCAAGAGTGCTAAGAGAATTCAAAACAAAAAATACTTGACAAATAAAATTATTTATGATAGGATTATAATAGTAAAATTAAATCTGAATAAAGGAGGTTTAAGAATGAAAGGATTTAAATTGGGAAAGAAATTCCTGCGAATTGCACTAGGAATTTCCGTGGTCGTTCTGATTGTGGTTTTAGCGCTCGGACTTTCTTTTCTTTTTAAGAAAGAGAGTCCAAAGAAAACCGAAAAACCAACGATTACGACCCAGGCTCAGACTCCAGCTCAAACAGTGAATCTTTCTACTACTCAGCCACCAGTTGTCAAAAAAGTGGCAGAACCTAAAAAAGCTGTGGAGAAGGTGAAAGAATCCGAAGTTGTGAAATTGACTAGCGAAGTGAAAAGGCTCACAGAAGCAGTAGATAAACTCAAAGCAGAAATTGCCGAAACACAAAAACAGCCCGCGCCCCAAGCCCAAATACCCGCCCAAACAGAACAGAAAGAAGAGTATTATGAACCGCGAGAAATGATGGTCCGCTACCCTCAACTTTGTCTGTTAGTTGGCTGGAATTGGGTTGACTTTTACCTCGGTTTAGGAGTCCCTTGGTGGCCTCGCTGGTATGGGTATCCGTACTGGTATGACATTTACTACCCTCTTTATCCAAACTGGCCGTGGGAATTTTACTGGGCATATTCGCCTTATCGCTTCCATCACTACTATTCAGGGTATTATGGCTATGACGACCCAGCAGGAAACCGAAGAATTCAAACAGTCTCCAAAAAGCAACTTTCCAAAACTTACCCCTCAAGATTTAATTCTTCCAGAAAAACTACATCGGTTTCGAATGTGAGATTTGAATCTCCCTGGGGTAATCTAAATTCACTCAAAAAATCTTCTGCATCTTCTACTCACTTTTATTCTTTTCGCTCGTCGTCTCGGCCATATTCAATTCAATCCTCAACTCGGTCAGCTCCCTCGCGTCTATCCAGTCGTCCACAATCAGCTCCTTCACGTTCCTCCGGCTCAATCCGGAAAAAATAATCCAAGTACAAAACCGCCAGCGGGAAAATTCCCTCTGGCGGATTTTTTTTATAAAAAATGAGCCCGTGGGTGTACTTCTGCGCCCTCTTTTTATTTTCATGCTATAATTAAAATATAATAATTAACCCGCCCGCAGTGCCGAGCGCAGCTTTGGCGGGCAAGTCAAAATCTATGGGAAAATTGCAAATAAAAAATTTAACCTGGATTGATATTATTGACCCGGATAAAAAAGATATTGAATATCTCAGGAAAAATTTTAATTTTCACCCTGTGGTTTTAAAAGAACTGGTTTCCCTCACTCTCCGGCCAAAGGTTGAACACTATGACACCTACCTCTACATGGTCCTTCATTTTCCCATTTATGACCCAAAAGAAAAAACAACCTTATCTGTGGAAGTGGATTTTTTAATCACTAAAGATACTTTAATAACTGTCCGTTATGGAAAAATTCAGCCTCTATCAGATTTTTGGCAAAAATGTCAGCTGGAAAAAGATTATCTTTATTTTCAAAATTCCCCTGCTCTGCTTCTCAATTGCCTTCTCGAAGATTTAAATAATTTCTCTCTGCGTCAAATTGACCACATTACCAAAAAAATAAATGACGTGGAAAGGAAAGTATTTAAAATCAAGGGAACAAAAGAAGAGTCAGAAATTGTAGAAAAAATTTTAACCATTAGAAAAGATATTTTAGATTTTCGCCGAACCATCAAACCGCAAGGTACAACTCTGAAATCTTTGGAATTGCGGGGAGTAGAATTTTTTGGCAAAAAATTGCGACCCTATTTTACCGATATAATTGGCGGTCATCTTCGGGTCTGGGATTTATTGGAAAATCACAAAGAGACCATTGAATCGCTTCAGGCAGCCAATGATTCCTGGCTCTCCAACCGAACTAACTTAGTAATGAAAATCTTGACCATGTTCGCAGTTATTGTTTTCCCTCTAACTTTATTGGCAGCAATTTTCAGTATGAATACCAAATATCTTCCTCTTGTAGGAACAAATTATGATTTTTGGATTATTTTAGGATTTATGATAATTGGCACCCTCTCTATGTTAATTATTTTTAAAGCAAAAAAATGGCTCTAAAAATTTATAATACCCTGACCAGAAAAAAAGAAATCTTCAAACCAATAAAAAATAAAAAAGTCCATATGTTTGTCTGCGGACCCACGGTTTATGATTATATGCATATTGGTCATGCCAAGACCTATATTCAGTTTGATGTGATTGCCAAATATCTAAAATTTAGAGGTTACAATGTTTTCTATCTGCAAAACATTACTGATTTGGATGACAAAATTATTGACCGAGCGAAAAAAGAAAAAACTGACCCCCTTGAATTAGCCCATCAATTGGAAAGATACTATCATCAGGACGAGGAAAAATTAGGCATTAATTCTGTAAGCCGGTATGCCCGCTCCACTGACTACATTAGACAAATTGTTAACCAAGTAGAAACCTTAATTAGCAAGGGTTATGCTTATCCAACTTCTGATGGTTATTATTTTGAGATTAAGAAGTTCAAGGATTATGGCAAGCTTTCCCGAAGAACGGTTTTAGGGGCTGAAGATGCCATCTCCCGAATAGACGATGGAATAGAAAAAAGAAACCGAGGAGATTTTTGCTTGTGGAAAATTTCTAAAAAAGGAGAACCTTTTTGGAATACAAAATTGGGCAAGGGCAGACCGGGATGGCACATTGAGGATACCGCAATTACTGAAACTCATTTCGGACCCCAGTACGATATTCACGGCGGGGCGCGAGATTTAATTTTCCCCCATCACGAAGCAGAAATCAGCCAGATGGAATCTATTTCCGGAAAAAAGCCAATGGTGAGATACTGGCTACATACGGGATTTTTGACCGTAAATGGTCAAAAAATGAGTAAATCCTTAAAAAATTTTATTACTATCCGAGATTTTTTGAAAAAATATGATTATAAAGTTTTGAGGTTTTTCTATATCAGCACCCATTATCGCAATCCTATTGATTTTACTGAAAAATCCATAGAAAAAGCTAAAAATAGTTTGGAGAGATTAAATGATTTTGTAAAATCGGCCCGAGGCCGACCATCCTCGGGCTGGAAAGATGAAGAAAAACTAATAAATGCCACTAAAGAAAAATTCTTTCAAGCTATGGATGATGATTTTGATACGGTCAGGGCTTTGGCAATTATTTTTGACTTCATTAGAAAATCCTACAAAAAGAAAATCGGCAATAAAAAAACTTACAAATTTTTCCAAGAAATTAATAAAATTTTTGATATTTTAGATTTGAAAGAAGAAAAAATTCCCGCACAAATCAAAAAACTTGTTACTCAACGGGAAAAAGCCAGAAAAAACAGAGATTTCCAAAAATCCGACCAGCTCCGTCAAAAAATCAAAAAACTCGGCTATTGGGTTGAAGATACAGCCAAGGGACCAAGAATAAAGAAAATTTAATAGATACTCCATAGAACTGCTATAGCAATTGTTTGGAGTATCTAATGTTTCCCCAATTTTTCCACCCGTTATAAATTGACGACGGACTTTTTTATCTGCTATGCTGAAATCTATGCCTGAGAAAGAATTTGAAAAATTGCCGCCCCAGAGCATTGAGGCCGAGCAATCGGTTCTCGGTTCTTTGCTTTTGGACAAAAAAGCAATTGTTAAAATAGCGGATATTTTGAAGCCCGATGATTTTTACCGCGATGTCCACAAAATCATTTATCAAGCCATGCTGGAACTTTTTGAAAAAAATGAGCCCATTGATATTATGAGCGTTTCCAACCGCTTGGAAGAAAAAGATTTAATAGAAAAAGTCGGGGGCTCGGGTTATTTAACCGAATTAGTTAATTTTGTCCCCACCGCAGCCAATGTGGTTCATTATGCTAAAATTGTCCAAAAGAAAAAAATGCTCAGAGACTTAATTGAAGCCGCGCACAACATTACCCAACTAAGTTATCGGGAACAGGAAGAAATAGAGAAAGTTTTAGACCAAGCGGAAAAAGGTATTTTTGCGGTTTCTCAACGTTCTCTAAGGCAATTTTTTACTCCCATAAAGCCCGCCTTAGAAGAAGCTTTTAATAGAATTGACGCCCTCCATAAACACGAAGGAGGCACTTTGAGAGGCATACCCACCGGCTTTACTGATTTAGATAATATTCTGGCTGGTTTACAAAAATCCGATTATATTATTCTAGCTTCTAGGCCAAGTTTGGGAAAAACTACTTTGGCTCTAGACATTGCTCGAAATGTTGCTCTTCAAGGAAAAGTGCCAGTAGGAATATTCAGTTTGGAAATGTCAGCAGGTCAATTAGTTGACCGAATTTTATGCGGTCAGGCCAAAATTGATTTATGGCGATTAAGAACCGGGCGGCTCTCCTCTAAGGGCAAAGAAAATGATTTTACCAAAATTCAAGAAGCCATGGGCCTGCTTTCAGAAAGTCCGATTTTTATTGATGACAGCCCCTCTTCTACGGTAATGGAAATCAGAACCAAAGCCCGCCGACTCCAAGCTGAGCACAGCTTGGGTTTAATTATTGTTGATTATATCCAATTGATAACTGCCTTAAATACTCGCGATTCGGCGGTTCAGCAAATGACTGAAATTTCCCGCTCTCTTAAAGCCCTGGCTCGAGAACTGGATGTGCCTTTAATCGCGGTTTCTCAATTATCCCGAGCAGCAGAACAACGCTCGCCGAGAATTCCCCGTTTAGCTGATTTGCGAGAATCGGGTTCTCTGGAACAAGATGCGGATGTAGTTTTGTTAATTTATCGGGAAGATTTAGATATCAAACAAAGCGAGAGAAAGAATATTGCCGATATTTTTATTGCCAAGCACAGAAATGGCCCAATTGGTCGGATTGAACTTTACTTTAATCCGGATTGGGTCAGTTTTCAAAATTTAGAAAAGAGATACAAAGAAGACTAACATGCTACCAAGGTCTATTCAAAACTTAATTGACGAGTTTGCTAAACTTCCTTCGGTTGGACCGCGACAGGCAGCGCGTTTTGTTTTTCATTTATTAAACCAATCAAAAGAAGAAATTGAAAAATTTGCCAAAAAACTTTTTGTTCTGAAGAAAATAAAGCAGTGTGATTTTTGTAATCGGGCAATTGAAATCCCGGCTAATCTTTGTGAAATCTGTAAAGATAAAAATCGAGACAGAACTACGATCTGTATAGTGGAAAAAGACACAGATATAGAAAGTTTGGAAAAAACCAAAAGATATAATGGGATTTATTACGTGATTGGAACTGAGGACGAGAAGAAACAGTTAGCCAGATTAAAGGAATTAATTAACCGAATTAAAAAATCTTCCAAGAAGCTAAAAGAAATAATTATCGCCACTGACGCCACCACCGAAGGAGAAACTATTGCTTTATATGGTTCCCGACAATTGGAAGAATTGAAGAAAATTTATCCCGAATTAAAAATAACCCGCTTGGGACGCGGATTATCCACCGGCTCGGAACTGGAATACCTGGACGACGACACCCTTACCAATGCTCTACTGGGAAGAAAATAATTTGACAAGGGTTTTTTAAAAAACTAATATTAAAATATGGCCAGAACTCAAAATTTAAATTTAAAAAACATAGAAAAATTACTGGGCCAACAAACAGTAATTATTCTTGGTGCTGTTGATAAAAAATTAAATAAATTTGAACAAAAATTAAACAAAAAAATTGATAAATTAATAACCACCGTCGATAAATTTGTAAATCTCTACACAAAACAAGAACAAGAATTCAAGATAATAAAATACGAAATCAACCAAATTAAGAAAGTTATCAAAGAAAAATTAGGGGTTGAGATTACATAAAGAAATTTTAGATGAAATTTTCAATAAAAAAATACGGGCTGGGATTTCTCCCAACCCGTTTTCGAATTCGAACCTGCTTTTTTATGTGGCGATAATTTCTTTTATTTCAATCTCGGTAAAATGCTGGCGATGACCAGCTTTTTTTTGATAACGTTTTTTGGGCTTGTATTTAAAAATAATAATTTTCTCTCCCCTGCCCTGATTTAAAATCTTGGCTATTACGCGAGCATTTTTTATTAATGGCTTGCCAATTTCTATGTTTTTCTCTTTCTGAACCAGTAAAACTTCATTAAATTCAATTTTATCGCCTTCTTTTCCCGCGATTTTTTCTATTTTTATTCTTTTGTTCGGAGAAACCAGATATTGTTTACCTCCGGTTTTTATTACTGCTAACATAATTTTAATCTTCAATACTCCTCGGTCCTTCAATTTCTTTTGCCTCAATTCTCTCTTCGCCTTCGGTTAATCTGGCAGTGTCTTTTTCCAGTTTAGCAAATTCTTTGTATGCCTTATTATAAGTGGAAACCGTTGTGCCTAAATGCGTTCCCAGTTTAGCAAGAAAGTCATTATAATTCAAGATGTGCTTTCTCAAAACCTCAACTCTTTTCAAAATATCTTTGGCTGATTCCTCAATTTCCAAAGCCCTCAATCCCTGCAAAACGGTTTGTAAATAAGCGTAAAAAGATGTTGGCGAAACAATTATCACGTGCTTTTCCTTAAAAGCGTATTCAATCAAGTCATAGGTGCTGATTTTAATTGCCCCAACCTGATTAATCAAGAGGTCATAATAAATCCCTTCAGAAGGAATAAACATAAAAGCAAAATCCATTGTTCCCTCGCTGGGTCGGATATATTTGGCAGTTTCCTCAATTCGGTTTTTTAAATCATCTTTTAGGGCTTTCTCTAATTTTTCTCGCCGATTAGAATCTTTTTCTTCCAAAATGCGATTGTAATTTTCCAGAGAAAATTTGGAATCAATAGGGATAATTTTATCTTTAATAAAAATCACCGCATCAACCACCTCGCCATTCTTAAATTTGTATTGCAACTTGTATTGATTTGGCTGAAAAACATTTTTTAACAAGGTTTCCAAAAAATACTCGCCCAAAACTCCTCTTTGTTTAGGATTGGCTAAAATATCGGTCAATTTGCCTAATTGTTCTTTAACGTCTTTAACATGCTGATGGTCAGCATGGATTTTCTCCAGTTGGGAAGTAATGTCTTTTATTCGGGTTGTGGCGTCGCGGGCAATTTTCCCGCTTTCTTCCAATTGTTTTTGCAGGGTTTCGATATTTTTCTCCCTTGATTCGGCTAATTCTTTTCTAATCTCTTTCAATTCCTCGCCCACTCCCCTCTCTTTCTTGCCAAAAATTAAATACAAAACAATCCCCAATAAAACAAAAATAATTATATACAAAAAATAAGCCATAAAAATATATTACTATTTTAAAAAGAATTCGGCAACTAAAAAGGCGACGTAGAAAATTATCAAAACCAAACCTTCTTTCCAAGAAACCTTATTTTTGGTGGCAATAAAGATGTTGGCGATTAAAATAGAAATCAACATAAAAACTCCACCAGTATAAATAATATTAAAGTTTTCTATTTCAATAGGATGAATTAATGCCACTAAACCCAAAACAAAACTTGAATTTACCACGATGCTGCCAATTAAATTTCCCAAGCTAAGTCCTTCGTGTTTGGCAATCGCCGCCCTTACTCCAAAAACCAATTCTGGCACCGAAGAACCCATAGCCACTAAAATTATTCCGATTAAAGAAAGGGGTAGATAAAGTTCTTTGGCAATCAATTTAGCAGTTTCCACTATCACCCAAGCGCTAAAAAGCAAAACAATAATTGCAATTATAAAATACAAAAAATTTTTTAATAATTTTTTAAAATGTTCTATGTCTTTTTTCATGCTATTCAATCGCCGAGTAAAAGCGTCTTTTTGTTTCAGAACGTGATAAATATACCAGCCAAAGACAATCAACAAGAGAAAACCCTCGCCCCGAGAAAGCTTTTTGTCAAAAAGCAAAAGCAGAGGCAATAGAGCAATTAAAAATATAATCCAAGCGTCTCTTTTAGCAATTTTACTTTCAACTTTCAGCCCTTTGGCTACTATGGCTACCAACCCTAAAATAAAACTCAAATGAATGAGATTAGAACCAATAATGTTACTTAAAGAAAGAATTGGTGAACCTTTAATGCTGGCGGTTATTCCTACAAAAAGTTCGGGCATAGTAGTGGCTAAACTCATTAAAAAGAAGGAAAAAACATATTCGGTAATTCTAAAATAATGAGCCATTATAGTCAGAGTTCTTACTAAAATAGCCCCGCTTCTCACCAAGGCATAGCAAGCTACAACAAAAAATAAAAGATAAAGAATAATCATATTTTTTTACTCTTAATGAACAAAAGTTTGGTTAGTTCAATTAAAAATAAATTGATAATACCAATAGCAAAAACAAACATCCAATCACGAAAGTTTAAAGAGACGGTTTTAAGCAACGTCTGAAAAACCGGCATGTAAATCGTGATGATTAAAATAATTACTGCAAAGAGCCAACTCAAAATCAAAAGGGGGTTAGAAAATATATTAATCTGCCAAATATTTTTTCTTAAATTTTTACAAGAAAAAACATAAAAAATAGAGTCGATGGCCAAGGCAGCAAAAATGGTAGTTCGAATCTCGGCTAATTCTAAATTACTCCTCAAAAGCCAAACAAATAACCCCAAAAGGATTAAATCGGTTATAGTCCCGATAACAAAAATTAAGGTCTTTACTTCCCTTGTTAAAAGGGGGATTTTAGAACTTTCTGGCTTGCGGTCCATTGTATCTCTGCCCTCTTTTTCAAAAGCTAAGGAAACTGCGGGTAAACTATCCTCAATAAGATTAATCCAAAGAAGCTGGGCTGGTAAAACCGGTAAAGGAAAACCAGCCAAAATACTGGCTCCAATTAAAATTATCTCAGTAAAGCCATCGGAAAATAAATAAACAATCACTTTTCGGATATTATCAATGATGTTTCTTCCTTCTTTTACTGCTGCCACTATAATAGAAAAATCATCACTTAAAAGAATTAGATCCGATGCCTCTTTAGCCGCTTCGGTACCAGACCCCAAGGCTACGCCTATGTTCGCCCGCTTGAGAGCTGGGGCGTCATTTACCCCATCGCCAGTCATTGCCACTATCTCCCCTTTCTCTTGCCAGGCCTCAATAATCCTTAATTTCTGTTGAGGTTCCATCCGGGCATAAATAGTAATATCTCTCAATCTTTTCTTAAATTCCTCATCACTCAATTTCTCGAATTCATCTCCTCTAATTATATTCTTTGGTTCAGCAGGAATTCCCAATTCCTTAGCAATGGCTCGAGCGGTTAAAGGATGGTCACCGGTGACTATAATCGGCTTCATGCCTGCTTGTTGACAAATTTTTATTGCTTGTTTTGCCTCTTTTCTTAAGGGGTCTTTTATGGCGATAAATGCCACAAAAACCAGATTTTTCAGATATTTTTCATAAAGACTTTGTTTCTGTGTTTCTGATATGCTATCAAGTTCCATTTGTTTTTTCAATTCTAAAGCAAGAGAATTAATAGGAATTCTTTGGTAGGCCGTGACAATTACTCTTAGCCCTTCTCTGTCAAGTTTCTCAGATTTTCTCCTCAATTCCTTCAGTTTGTTGGCTGAAATTTTTTCCTTCCCTCCATCGGTTTCAATATATTTTATTTTTTTCAAAACGATTTCTGGTGCTCCTAAAATATAAATTACGTCTTGTTTTTCATCAAATCTATGTAAAGCAGACGAGTATTTATAAACCGGATCAAAAGGCAAAATATCAAGCTGGGGTTCTTTTTTTTCTAAATCGTCTCTTCTTAAACCTGTTTCCAGGGCGGCAAAAAAAATAGCTTTTTCGGTGGGTCGACCTCTAATTATCCATTTCTGCATCGACTCGGCAATATTTTCTACAAACGCCTCACTGCAAAGTATTCCAATTTTTAAAGCTAAAAGATAAGGAAGTTTCTTGCTATCTGCAAAAACATCGGCAACCTCCATTTTGGCCTGGGTAAGAGTGCCGGTTTTATCGGTACAAATTATTGAAGTTGAACCCAAGACTTCAGCTGCCACTAATCTTCTCACTAATCCTTTCTGCTTTAAAATTCGTTCCACTCCCAAAGCCAAAATCACGGTCACTGCCACTGGCAAGCCCTCGGGAATAGCTGCCACTGCTACAGCTACAGACACAACAAACATCTCTAAAAAATCACGACCAGTAATAATTCCGCCGATAAAAATAGCCAGACAAATAACGCCTACAATTATGGCGATGACTCTGCTGAATTTTGTTATCTTTATTTGA
>Ga0172362_10005457_pt1 | contig 11015 bp, 8 predicted proteins | sample LakKivs1_kivu2a2_FD_114534 | JGI IMG/M metagenome (GOLD analysis project Ga0172362, IMG submission 114534) | Sediment microbial communities from Lake Kivu, Rwanda - Sediment s1_kivu2a2 | ecosystem: Environmental > Aquatic > Freshwater > Lake > Sediment | place: Rwanda: Western Province, Lake...
CGGAGATGGACTACACCCGCCCCTGGCGGCGGGCGAAGTATGCCGATCTGCTGGCCGAGCACGCCGGACTGGACATGTGGGACGAGCCGGCCGTGCGGGCCAAGGCGCGCGAGCTGGGCATCGAGGAATCCAACAAGGACCTGGCCGTCGTGGTCAACGAGGTCTTCGAGCGGACGGTGGAGCCGACGCTGGTGCAGCCGACGTTCGTGATGGATTACCCGGCCGCGCTGTGCCCGCTGACGCGGCGCGACCCGGCCGACGAGCGGATCGCCCTGCGGTTCGAGCTGTACATCGCCAGCATGGAGATCGCCAACGCCTACACGGAGCTGAACGATCCGGCCGTGCAGGAGGCCAACTTCGCCGCCCAGGTGCGGGGCGAGGCCGAGGGCGAGACGATGCGCGTGATGGACGAGGACTTCGTCCGCGCGCTGCGGCACGGCATGCCGCCGGCCGGCGGGCTGGGCATCGGCATCGACCGCGTGGTGATGCTGCTGACGAACACCACGAGCATCCGCGACGTGATCCTGTTCCCGCTGCTTCGGCCGGAACGGTGAGGACCGACGGGAGAAAGACACGAGATGGTCACTTTCAGCGCGTTCGCCGACGAGATCGGCCCCGACCTGGATGTCCAGATGGACACGTGCGAGGCCGCGGGTGTCACGTGCATCGACGTTCGCGGCATCGACGGGATCAATGTCTCGAAGATGACGGTCGCCCAGGCGGGCGAGTACCACAGGCGGCTTGCCGACCGCGGCTTCACCGTGCCGTGCATCGGCTCGCCGATCGGGAAGATCCGCCTCGACGAGGATTTCGCCGCTCACCTGGAGCTGCTGAAGCACTGCACGGAGGTGGCGCGGGCGTTCGACACGTCCCGGATTCGCGTCTTCAGCTTCTACCCGCCGGCCGGGGGCGACTTCACCGGGCGCCGCCAGCAGGTGCTCGAGCAGATGGGCGCGCTGCTGGACGCGGCGGAGGCGGCCGGGGCCGTCCTTTTCCATGAGAATGAAAAAAAGATCTACGGCGCCCGCCCCGACGGCGTGCGCGACCTGTTCGCCGAGCTGGGCCACGACCGCCTCAAGGGCGTCTTCGACCCGGCCAACTACGTCGAGGAGGGCGTGAAGCCTTACGACGACGGCTGGTCGAAGGGCCTGGCCGAGCTGACCGATTATTTCCACGTCAAGGACATCCTGACCGGGCAGACGACCTGCGTGCCGGCCGGGCAGGGCCACGGCCAGTTCCACCAGATCTTCGCGGACCTGAAGCGGCGCAACTACCAGGGCGTCATGTCGCTGGAGCCGCACCTGTCACAGGCGGGGAAGTTTTCCGGCTTCACGGGGCCGGAGCTGTTCCGCACGGCCGTTGCCGCCCTCAAGGCCTTGTGCGAGGAGACGGGGTTGGCCTACGCGGCCGGATGATGCCCGGCTGCAACTTCGCGTTGGCCGGCGGCAACGCGGCGGGAGATGCGGCGCTGCGGGCTACGGGCGGCGAGCGCGACAAGTTGCACGGCGCAACTCTTGTCATCGCCGCCACCTCGGTGGAGCGGCGCCGTCCGCAGACACCGGTTGCCTGCTCGCGGGCATTCGGTTTGCTGGTCTCCTTTGCGCGGGGAGGACGGGCAATGGAAGGAGCCGACCGGCGCCAACGCCGACGCATGCCTCTGCGGCTGCGCGTTGTTCGCATCGAGAGGCTGGCTGGCGGCTGCCAAGTCGTCGCAGACGCCTGGACGACCAATGTCTCGGCCGGTGGGATGTACGTCATGCTGTCCGGGCGGGACGTCCCCACGCGCGGCGCCGAGGTCGCCTTCGAGTTGGCCGTGCCCGCCGGCGAGGGCTACTCTTCTTCCGAAGGCCGGATCCGCGGCACCGGGACGGTTGTCCGGTCCGACCCGGCCGGGGCAGAATCGCCGGGGGTCGCCGTGGCGTTTGTCCGCCCGCTCGCACTGGATTTCTGATCCCCACGGAGTACCCGCGGCACCTGGGCCGGGCCTGCCGATGCTGCGCTCGCCGTGGCGGCAGGGAGTTCCGACCGGCTAAGTGTCCTACCGCGGCGCCCTCTGATCCTCCGATGGCCCCGGCCGCGCCGTCCGGGCGCGCCGGCGAGCGCCTCCGGCCGAAGGGTGAACGGACGATGCGGCCGCGGCGGCAGGCGGCTTGCGGAACTGCCGGGTCGGTTGACCCGGTGCGGGAGGCGGAAGTATAATCGTGACATGAGCAGAGGCATTCGACATGCGCTCCGTCGCCGGAACGGAGGGTGGGCGTTCACCCTTGTGGAGTTGCTCGTGGTGGTGGGCATCATCGCGATCCTGCTGGGGGTCCTGTCGCCCATCCTGCTCAAGGCGATGTTCCTGGCCCGGCGCGAGGCGGGCTGCCGCGCCAACGTGCGGCGCATCGCCGGGGCCTGCTACCAGTACGCCTTCGCGTCGCGCCGGCGGTTCCTGCCGATCGGCGGTCCGGCCGCCGGCTTCCCGGACGCCAACAACTGGGGCAACATGCTCAACGGCAACCCCGCCTGTCTGTGGCTGCTCGTCAAGTACGACTACTGCGGGCGCAGCACCTTCCTGTGCCCCGGGGCCATGAACGACCGCAACTGGGAAGCCCCTCCGCTCGACGCGAACAACTTCTCCGCCACGAACTTCGTCGCCACGGGGGGAATGAGCACCCTGTCCTACAGCTACGTGTCCATGTGTAACATGCCCTCGTGGAGCGCGAAGCTGGCCACGAAGATGACCGCCGAGCAGCTCGAGCCGACATTCGTCGTCCTGGCCGACCAGAACCCGCGATGTGACCCGGGCGTCACGAAGGTCTACGACTACAGGGACACCGACCACAACGACGCCATCGACAGCGCGAACGTGCTGGCAAGGCTCGGCAGCACGGTCAAGAACTCGCTGAACCACCAGCGGACGGGCCAGAACGTCGGGAGAGTGGACGGCTCGGCAGTCTGGATGACGGATCCCAACGCCGAGGGGGGCGACGATATTTTCTCGTCCAAGTCCTCCGGCGAGGCCAACGGCCAGCGGGACGGCGACTCGCCGACGGGAGATACGTTCCTTATACCGTAAGCCATTTATGCTCTGTAAGTTAACTTCAATGACCCCGCCCTCGCCCCGCCTGCTGGCGCCGGCGGCCCGCAGACGAAGAAAATACGGTATTCACCGTATTTTCCTCTTGACAGCTCCTGGCGGGCCGCTATGATTACTGGTGTGTTGGGTGGTGAAAAATTTTCTGGTGATACGGTTGACACCTTGGTCGAGCTATGGTACGAGGGCCGCAGTAGAGTAGGTTGACAACCTGATCCCCTTTCGAACCGGTTCCCCCCCGGCCGGTTCGAATAACAGGCGTGGCCTGCCGTCCCCCCCGCGGTAGGCCCGCCATTTTTTTCCGCCCGGGCGGCCCGCGCCTATCGGCGGCGGCGCCCTTTGCGATGGGGTTGTCGGCGAGAGGCGGGCCTGCCGGGCCAGGTGTCGCGCCCGCCCTTGCCGCGTCGGGTCGGTTCGCCCGCGCTCGGCGGGGCGGGGCGCTTCTGCTCGCCGCCGCGAGCCAGAACGAGGTCGAGCTGGCGGCGGGCCAGCTCCACGGCGGCGATGCGGACAGGCAGCACGTCGCCGATGCGGAAGGTCCGCCCCGTCTGCTGCCCCCGGACCTGCCCGCGCGCGGCGTCCACCTCCCACCAGTCGTCGCCCAGCTCCTGCATCCGCACCAGGCCCTCGACGAGGTACTTGGGCGACTGCACGAACAGCCCGAAGTTGCCCACGCCGGTGACCACGCCGTCGAACTGCTCGCCCACGCGACCCGACAGCATCTGGAGCACCAGAACCTCGCGCAGCTCCTCCTCGGCCGCCTCCGCCCGCCGCTCGCCCGCCGAGCACCGTTCGCCCAGCTCGCGCAGGACGGCCACGTCCTCCGGCGGGCGGGCGTCCAGCGTGCCGCGGCACAGCTCGGCCACGAGGCGGTGCACCGTCAGGTCCGGGTAGCGGCGGATGGGGCTGGTGAAGTGGCAGTAGCAACTCGACGCCAGCGCGAAGTGCCCCACCTGCATCGGCGAGTACACCGCCTGCTGAAACGTCCGCAGGACGGCGAGGTTGACGGCGTACTCCTCCGGCCGCCCGCGGACGGTCCGGAGAAGCTCCTGGATGTCGTGGCGCGTGAGGTTGGCGGGCAGCTTGTGGCCGGCGGCACGGACGAAGGTGGCCAGGGGTTTCGTGGCGGCGGCGTCGGGGTCGGGATGGATCCGCCGCAGGAAGGCCCGCTTGCGGGCGTCCAGGGCCCGCGCGACGGCCTCGTTGCCCTCCACCATGAACATCTCGATGATCGTGTGCGTGTAGGAGTCGTCCTCGGGCACGGCGTCCACGACGCGGTCGGCGTCGTCGAAGACCAACTCGACGGCCGGCAGGGCCAGGTGGAGCATGCCCGCCTCGCGGCGGCGAGCCTCGATCCGCCGGGCCAGGTCGTCCATGCCGCGCAGCAGCTCGACGATCTCCGGCCGCGCGCCCGCCTTGCCGTCGATGATCCGCTGGGCCTCCACGTAGGTCAGTCGCCGCGCGGAGCGGATGACGGTCTCCGCCAGGCGCGTCCGCAACACGTTGCCCTCGCGGTCGTAGGCGATGAAGGCGCTCTTGCAGTAGCGACTGCGCCCCTCCTGGAGGGAGCAGACCCCGTTGGACAGCACCTCCGGCAGCATGGGGATGACCCGGCGCGGGAAGTACACGCTGGTGGTGCGGCGGCGGGCCTCGGCGTCGAGCTGGCCGCCCTCGCGCACGAAGTGCGACACGTCGGCGATGTGCACGCCCAGCGTGGCCGTGCCGCCCGGGCCGGCGACCAGGCTGATCGCGTCGTCGTAGTCGCGCGCGTCCGGCGGGTCGATGGTCAGCACCGTCAGGCCGGTCAGGTCCTCCCGGCCGTCGAGGGCCTCGCCGTCGAAGGCTTCCACGGCGGCCCTCGCCTCGGCCAAGGCCGCTTCGGAGAACGTATCCTCCAGCCCGTGGGCCCGGACGACGGCGAGCGTTTCGACCTCGGTGTGGCCCTTGGGGCCGAGGGTCTCGATGAGCACGCCGGAGGGCAGCTCGCCGACCGCCTGCGCGTAGCGCGTGATTTCCACGACGACCTTGACGCCCTCGCGGGCGGTCGGGCCGGTGTCGCCGACGACGATGGGCGTGGTCATGGCCGAGCCGTCGGGCAGGACGAACCACACGCCCTCGCTGCGTTGGAGGGTGCCGACGAAGCGGTTTTGCCCGCGGCGGAGGATGCGTTCGACGCGGCCCTGGAAGACGGCCTCGCCGCCGCGCCGCCCGCGCTGCGTCGCCCGCGCCACCACGTGGTCGCCGGTGATGGCCCCGCCCTGCGCGCCGGCGGGGATGTACAGGTCGCCGTGGCTGTTGGGCGTTTCGGGCACGACGAAGCCGAACCCGCGCGGGTTGCCGCGGTAAATGCCCACCACCGTGGCGCCCATTTCCGGCAGCGTGAGGGCGTTGCGGGCGCCCAGCACCACGCGCCCGCTGTCGCGCAGCCGCTTGACCGCCTCGCGGAACGTCTCGTACTCGGCGTCGGGTATGCCCATCTGCCGGGCGAGCTGCCGCGGCTTGAGCGGCTGGTACGTCCGGTTGGACAGGAACTTCACGATCGCGTCGATGTATCGCTCGGGCATGTGCTTGCTCTCTTGCCTTCGCCCTGTCGGGTGCGGAGCGAGCTACCGCGACAGGCTATCCGCCTGGAACGTCCGCTGCCAGGGGTTTCCCGGTCCGCCGCAGGCAGAGAGCGTGTACAATGGCCCCTACGGCCCGGCCCGGTCGAGCCGCGGCAGCACGCAAGAGGCCCGGCGGCGATGATCCAGTTTTCCTGCCCCCATTGCGGCAACCCGATCGCGGCGGCCCGGCACCACGCCGGCAAACGCGGCAAGTGCCAGCGCTGCGGGCAGGTGCTTCGCACCCCCCTCGTCACGCCCGAAGCTCCCGTGGAGCTCGTGGGCAAGCCGATAGGCCCTCCGCCGCATCCCCGCCCCGCGCCGGCCCCGCGGCCTGCGCCCCCGCCGAAGCCGTCCCGTCCGGCGCCCGTCGCGGCAGCGCCGGCTGGCCAAGCCCCTGCGGCGAGCACACCCGCCGCTGCGCCGGCGGGACCGGGCCTCATCGCGCGGACCGCCGCCCGCCTGGCCTCCTGGCGCGGGATCGACCGCAGCGTGGTGTTCCTGGCCGGCGCCGGCGCCCTGGCGCTTGTCGTCGCCGCTGTGGCCGTCTTCGTGGTGGTGTCGCTTCTGTCGAGGCCGCAACGGGACGGTCAAGGCGAGGGCGCCGACGCGCCATCGCCAACGGCCTCGCCTTCGCCCGCCGTGGCGCCGAAGGCCCCACCCGCCCCGCCGCCGCCGCGCGTGACGCGCTTCCCGCCGGCCGTGCCTTCCGACCGCGCCTCGGCCATCGAGCTGACGGTGCGGCACGACGCGGCCGCGGGGGTCTACACGGTCCAGACGGGCCTGTCGCGGCTGCGGGGCACGGTGGACGGCAAGGCGGTTTCGGACGCCGAGTACCCGCTGGAGATGTCGGTGGTGGTGCAGGTGGCGGACAAGGCGGCGGGCGACAAGCCGCCGGAGTTCTTCCTGGCGCTGCGGGCGGATTCGTCCAATCGTCTGCTGGCCGGCTTCAGCGAGCGCGGCAGGATCCGCATCGAGCTGCCCGGGCGACACCAGGACATCTCGGTGGGCAGGTACAAGGGCCAGGAGGGCTCGCCCAACCGCTGGACGGAAGTCGCCCTGTTCCCGCTCGCGCCGGAGCTGTTCCGCCAACTGGTGGAGTCGCCGAAGGTGGAGGGCACGGCCGCCCGATGCCGCTTCCGCCTCACGCCCGCCCAGCTTGGCCTGCTGGACGACGTGGCGCGGACGGTCGGCCTGCGGTAGCCGCCGGCGGTCAGTCGAACCACTCGTCGGCGGCCTCGAACGGCGGGGTGACGAAGATCGCCGCGCGGATGTTGCCCACGGCCCGGTGGCGGCACAGCGGCTCGACCAGCACCGCCGTCATCGGGCGGACCGGCACGCGCCGGCCGTCCAGCTCCATGTGCCCCTCGCCGGCCAGGATGAGGTAGACCTCGGTGAGCTTCTTGTGGTAGTGGACCCGCGCTTCGGCCGTGATGTCGGTGACGTGCACGGAGGCGGCCGCCCCGTCCTCACCCGCGAACGCCCGCCGCGACAGCCCGCACGGGCAGGCGGCCGGGGCAATCTCGTCAACCTGTGCGAAGCGGTATCTGGCCATGCGCTGCGGCCCAGCCTTCTGCCGCTATGGTAGAAGTCGGGGCACGGCAGGGCAACAGTTGTGCCGATATGGAGATGTCGGCGTGTGGAACGGGGCCAAGTCCTTGTGCCTCCCGTGCTCCTGTTTCGCGTGCCGGCCCCCGGCAGCGGCGGTAGAATGGCTGCTGCCATGAGCGCCACTGGACAGCCAAACACCGCTCCGCCGCGCGCCGACGGACGGCTCACCGGGCAGGTGACCTACCTGTTCGCCTACGACATCGCCTACGACATGGATCGCCGGCCGATCGAAACGCTCCTCGGCCAGCAGCCCTCCGTCTTCCGCGTGATGGCCGACCGCCGCGTGCCTGTCGGGGCGTTCTTCTACCGGCCGCAGATGGTGTCGCTGCCGCCCGAGCGGCGGGAGCTGGCCGGCGCGGCCGTCGAGGTCGCCCGCACGGTGAAGGTCTTCCCCGTCGGAGCCGTGAGCATCGCCTTTCACGTGCCGTTCGCCGTGCGCAGCCTGGAGGAGCTGGCGGCGTATCGCGATCCGGCTTCCGACAGCGGCTCGCTGGGCGCCGAGGCCCGCGCGTTGGCCGAGGAGGTCGAACGTCAGCTCGAGCCGCTGCTGATCGGCCCGGCGGAGGCCCCGGGCGGCGAGGAGGCCTACACGGTCTTCTGCCTCGACGCCGCGCCGCTGCGCCAGGCCGACGCCGCCTTCAGCGCCGATGCCTGGCTGCACGCGCGCGACCGCGACGTCGCCGCCCTCCTGCTCGACGAGCAGGCCGAGCTGCTGTCCGGGCCGGAAGTCGCCGACACCATCCACCACGCGCTGACCTACTATCGCCACGACCTGGCGGTGATGGACTGGGACGCGGCGGTGATCGTGGATGACAGACCCAACTTCGAGCAGGTGCTGCACGTCATGGAGCTGGCCAACGTGCAGTTGGCGGAGCTGCGGGCGTACGACCGCATCCTGGACGAGGCGCTGGAGCGGTCCTACCGCGACCTGCGCCCGCGATCGCGCCGGCTGATGCGCACCGGCACGACCGTCGCCCGCCTGCGCGAGCTGGCGCTGGACATGTCGCGCCTCAGCGACGAGCTGTCCAACGCGGCGAAGTTCTTCGGCGACTGGCATCTGGCGCGAATCTACCAGCGCCTCAGCGTGCTGTTCCACCTGCCCGAGTGGCAGCGGGTGATCGACCGCAAGCTGGCCGCCCTCGACAAGCTCTACCACACCCTGCGCCAGGACCAGACCAACCGGTGGATGATGATCCTGGAGGTCACCATCGTCGCCCTGTTCGTCCTCGACGTGGTGCTCATCCTGCTGGACGTGCTGAAGTAGCCCGCACGCGCGCCGCGCTACGAGAGGAACTGCCGGATGGTCCCGGCCACGTGGGCAAGCTGCTCGTCGGTCAGCTCGGGGTAGATCGGCAGGGCCAGGCTTTCGGCGGCGGCCCTTTCACTTTCGGGGAAGTCGCCGGCCTTGTAGCCCAGGCCCGCGAAGCACTCCTGCTGGTGCATGCTGACGGGATAGTAGACCTCCGTGCCGACGCCCTGGGCCTTCAGGAACGCCCGCAGCTCGTCGCGCCGCGGGACGCGGATGACGTACTGGTTGTAGATCGACACGTTCCCCCCGGCCACCTTCGGCGCTACCACCGGCTCGAAGCCGGCAAACAGCTCGTCGTATCGCGCCGCGTTGGCCCGACGCCTGGCCGACCATGCGTCCAGGTGCCTCAGCTTCACCAGCAGCCCGGCCGCCTGGATCGCGTCCAGGCGGAAGTTGCCCCCCACCCACTTGTGGTAGTAGCTCGGCTGGGAGCCGTGGTTGCGGCACTGGACAAGCCGGTCGGCCAGCGCCTCGTCCCGCGTCACGCACATCCCGCCGTCGCCCAGCCCGCCGAGGTTCTTGCTGGGATAGAAGCTGAAGCAGCCGATCGTGCCGACGGAACCGGCCCTGCGCCCCTTGTACGTCGCGCCGATGGCCTGGGCGGCGTCCTCAATCACGTGCAGCTTGTGCTCCCGCGCCACGGCCATGATCGGGTCCATGTCGGCCATCTGCCCGAACAGGTGGACGGGCATGATTGCCCTGGTGCGTTCCGTGACGGCGGCGGCGACCTTGCCCGCGTCGATGTTGAACGTGACCGGGTCGATGTCGACGAACACCGGCCTGGCGCCCGCCCGCCAGATCGTCCCGGCCGTGGCGAAGAACGTGTAGGGCGTGGTGATGACCTCCGGGCAGCCGGGGCAGGTCCGGCCGGTGCGGCAGGCGGGCAGGTCGCTGCCGATGCCCAGCGTCATCAGGGCCGCCAACAGTGCGTCGGTGCCGCTGGAGACGCCCACGGCGGCCTTGCAGCCGCTGTAGGCCGCGACGGCGGCCTCCAGCTCCTTCACGGCCGGGCCGAGAATGAAATACTGGCTGGCCATCACCGCCTCGACGGCCTGCATCATCTCGTCGCGGATCGTCGCGTACTGCGCCTTGAGGTCAAGCAGCGGGACCTGCATGATTGTGGGGTCCTTTCCATCTCGCTCTGGCACCGACCGCGTGTCCGCCGGCCGGCGACAACTGCGTCGGCGTGCCGCGATTGGGAGAGTATTGGCGATTCCGCCCGGGCGGTCAAACAAAAGCCCGTCTGCGGGGCAAGGGGTCAGTCGCCGGGGGTCAGTTGCCGGGCGGGGGGCGGGCGATTTGCCGCGGAGGCGGGGCGAATCGTAGGTTCCCTTCGGCCGGACGCCAGAAGCGACCGGCTGCGGTGTTTGTGTCCGCGCCTCCGGGCCGGCGGGCCAGGACCCCGCACGAAAGCCCGGCGGCCCTCTGTCCTGCCGTGCAGGTACGACGTCATGGCCAGGCAACAGTCCACCAACGCGGCCCACCACGTGCTGCTGATGAGCTCCGAGGCGCCGGTCGCCTCGGCCCGGGCCGCGCAGCTCGCCCTGGCCGGTTGGCAGGTCGTTCCGGCCGGCGAGCCGCTCGACGCCCTGGCGGCGGTGCGCCGCTGCCGCGTCGACCTGGCCGTGCTGCACCTTCCGGTGGGCGACGCGGCCGCCATGGACCTGCCCAACGTCCTGCGGCGGGTCTCGCCCTCGCCGCACCTGCCGGTGGTCATCCTGGCCGACAGCCCCCCCGAGCAGCAGCGCTGCCGTTTCCTCGACAGCGGGGCCGACGACATCGTCTGCGCGGGCACGTCGGCCGACGAGCTGGCCGCCCGCGTCCGCTCCCTGCTGCGGATCAAGGAGCTGCACGACCAGTTGGCGGCCTCGCGGGTGGCGCTGGCCGAGGCGCTGGGGCGCGAGCGGAAACTGCTGGCCAAGCTGCGCCAGGAGAACACCCACCTCCAGGCCCTGGTGACCACCGACCCGCTGACGCACGTGCAGAACCAGCGGAGCTTCAGCGACATCCTCGCCCACGAGTTCCGCATCGCCCGGCGCTACAACCAGCCGCTCAGCCTGCTGGCCCTGGACGTCGACCACTTCAAGGTCGTCAACGACACCCACGGGCACCCCTGCGGCGACTACGTCCTCAAGGAGTTCACCGTCATCCTCAAGCAGTCCGTCCGCGAGTCCGACGTCGTCGCCCGCACCGGCGGGGAGGAGTTCAGCATCCTCCTGCCGCAGGCCGGACGCCAGCAGGCCGAGCAGTTCGCCGAACGCATCCGCCGCGAGGTCTGCCTCCGGCAGTTCGCCGTCTACGCCCAGACGATCCACATCACCACGTCCATCGGCTCGGCCACGTACCCCGCCGACGCGGAGATAACCGAGCCGGACATGCTCATGTACTTCGCCGACCGGGCCCTGCTGGCCGCAAA
>Ga0172362_10005458_pt1 | contig 11012 bp, 9 predicted proteins | sample LakKivs1_kivu2a2_FD_114534 | JGI IMG/M metagenome (GOLD analysis project Ga0172362, IMG submission 114534) | Sediment microbial communities from Lake Kivu, Rwanda - Sediment s1_kivu2a2 | ecosystem: Environmental > Aquatic > Freshwater > Lake > Sediment | place: Rwanda: Western Province, Lake...
CGCCGTCAAAGCCTCTCAGGTTGTCGGCAAGCCCGATCTGATGAGGGGGGAAATCGTAAAGGCCCTCGTTGTCAGGCAGCCGAACGAGGCTGCTGACGAGAGGGCGATCCTGAAGCACTGCAGGACATACCTTTCATCCTATAAGGTCCCGCGAGAAATCGTTTTCGTTGACAATGTAAACTGACCGTCCGATTTTCCCCGAGTCAATGGCAGGCCGGGAGGGTCGAGCCGGTCGATCCCCTCCAGACCCCGCCGCAAGGGTGTGAAGCGAAACCGTCGACATTCATGCCTTCCTGATAAGGGAAAGGGTTTTCTCGCAGCGCGGCTTTGGCTGTCTATCTTTGACTGAGATTCAATCGCCTCACCTCATCAGCGTGATGTCCGGCACTTGCAGTGCCGTAAAAAAATAATCAAGCGGGAAGGGCCGGAGAAGAGCGAACAGGCCGCGGACCGGCGAATCCCGATACCGAAGGAGGTAAAAATGAAAAAGGTGCCGCAGAAGTTGGATAAAACCAGAGCTGAAATTTACAAACACGCGCCCATCACGAAATTCGGGGAAAGAAAACCTGATTTTTCCACCATGGGAAGGAAAATCAAAAACCAGTTCAAGAATTTCCGGGAAGTGGTCTGTGTCGAGGCCTGCCGCACGCCCTACGGCGTCTTCGGGGGAGGCCTGAGGGGATTCGATGCGCCGCAGCTCGGCGCACTCGCCATCAAGGAGTGCTTGAGGAGAACTAATGGCAAGGTGAAGCCCGAGGATATTGACTACGTCATATTGGGCCAGGTGGTCCCCGCGGGCTGCGGGCAGGTCCCCAGCCGCCAGGCCACGATTCTGGCGGGCCTCCCCGAGTTCGTCCCCTCGATTACCCTGAACAAAGTCTGCTCCTCGGGCATCAAACCCGTCGACCTTGCCGCCCAGATGATCCAGACGGGCAGGGCCGAGATCATCATCGCCGGCGGCCAGGAAAGCATGTCGAACTGCCCCTACTCTCTTCCCGACATGCGGTGGGGAAACCGGATGGGTCTTCCCAATGGTCGCGTCGTTGACCTGATGGTCTATGACGGGCTCTGGGATGCCTTCTACAATCGTCACATGGCGATCCACGGGTCCGAGACGGCCGATGAATTCGGCTTCACAAAAGCGGACCAGGACGAGTGGGCCTACCTGTCGCAGACGAGGGCTGTCGAGGCCATGAAGGCCGGCCGTTTGGATGCGGAGATCTTCCCTGTAGAGGTCAAGAAGGGGAAGGATACGATCATCTTTGACAAGGACGAGGGACCGAGGCCGGGTACCACCATGGAAGGCCTCGCGAAGCTTCCTCCCGTCTTCAACCACAAGAGCACCGTTACGGGGCAGCCCGGAAGCGTCACGGCAGGAAACGCCCCGGGCGTCAATGACGGCGGAGATGTCTGTCTTATCATGAGCGCTGAAAAAGCAAAGGCGCTCGGGATGAAGCCCCTCTTCACCATTCTCGACTATGCCGAGGTTTCCCAGCCCACAAAGGACATCGCCACGGTCCCGGGTCTTTCGATTAAGAAAGTGCTGGAGCAAAACAACTTGACGATTGACAAGGTGGACCTCATCGAGATCAACGAGGCTTTCGCGGCCGTCGTTCTCGTCAGCGCCCGGAGCATCCTGGGTCTTTCCAAGGAAGATATGCTTAAGAAGGTGAACGTCAACGGAAGCGCCATTGCATACGGCCATCCCATCGGGGCCACGGGCGCCCGGATCGTCATGACCCTCGCCTATGAACTGAGGAGAAGGGGCGGCGGAATCGGCGTGTGCGGCATCTGCTCCGGTCACGCCCAGGGCGATGCGATGCTGATAAAGGTAGAAAAGTAACTGGCGTAGGGCTTAAGGCCCAAGGCTTAAGGTAAAGGGCGGTATGGAAAAAGAAACATTTTTTCTTGCCATAAGCCATTAGCCCTATGCCATAAGCCGTTGAAACAGGATTAAGGTTCTTAATTTGAAATGGGCAAGGAGGGGTTCAAAGAGCTGAGGGTTTGGCAAAAGGGAAAGGATCTAGCGGTTTTTCTTTACAGTATCACTTGCACCGGACCTTTCTCAAAAGATCAAGCATTACGAGATCAGATGAGAAGGGCTGCGCTGTCCATCCCAAGCAACATCGCTGAAGGTGACCAATTGGATACCGATAAGCAGGCCGTGAGGCACTTCTACTTCGCGAAAGGATCAGCCGCCGAGCTTCTATCTCATGCCATTGTCGCCCTTGAGATTGGTTATATCGATGAGAAGACCTTCAAGAACATCGAAACAAGATGCCTGGAAATATCCGGCATGTTAAGGAAACTGATCAAGGCCCGATCGAACTCTTAGTATTTTCTCTTGCCCTAAGCCATATGCCATAAGCCTGTTTAGTTTTGCCATAAGCCATTAGCCAATAAAGTTGAAAGGAGTTTGAGGATGAAAGACGTTGTCATTGTAAGCGGTGCCAGGACCGCCGTGGGTGAATTCGGCGGATCATTAAGGGATGTTTCAGTGGTCGAACTCGGTCGGCTCGTCATCAAGGAAGCCATCGTGCGGGCGGGCCTCAGGCCGACCATCAGCGATTTCGTCAAGGGTTGCCGTGCAGGTTGTTTCGGTGACTTCGACATGACAGACATCCAGAAGAAACACTACGATTACGACAAATCCCTGACCCCCGTCTATTTCGACGAGGTCATCATGGGCAATGTCCTTACCGCCGGCATGGGTCAGAACCCCCCCCGGCAGGCATCCATCTACGCCGGACTGCCCGAGGAAACCAACGTCATCACCGTGCAGAAGGTCTGTGCATCAGGTATGAAGGCCATCGCGCTCGCCGCCCAGGCCATCATGGTTGGCGAAGCGGACATCATCGTGGCCGGCGGCATGGAGAACATGAGCCAGGTTCCCTATGCCCTGCCCAACGCCCGCTGGGGCTACCGGATGAACATGCCCTACGGGCAGGTGACGGACCTCATGGTCCACGACGGTCTGTGGGAAATTTTCAATAGGTACCACATGGGCTTCACTGCGGAAAACATCGCCGCAAAGTACGGCATCACCCGCGCGGAGCAGGACAAGCTCGCATACGAGAGCCACCGGCGCGCCCGCGCTGCCATCGCCAGCGGCGCCGTGGCCGACGAGATCGTCTCCGTTGTGATCCCCCAGAAGAAGGGCGATCCCAAGGTGTTCAAGGTGGACGAGCGCCCCATGGACACGACCCTCGAGAAAATGGGCAAACTGTCGCCCGTCTTCAAGAAGGACGGGACCGTCACGGCCGGCAATGCCTCCGGCATCAATGATGCCGCCTGTGCCGTGGTCGTCATGAGTGCCGAGAAGGCCAAGGAGCTGAAACTTACGCCCCTGGCGAAGATCAGGGGCTGGGCCTCCGGCGGCGTCGACCCCGCATACATGGGGCTGGGCCCGATCCCGGCGGTCAAGAAGGTCTTCAGCAAGCTCGGCATCACCATGAAGGACATCGGCCTTATCGAACTGAACGAAGCCTTCGCCGTCCAGGCCCTGGGCTGCATCAAGGAACTGGGTGTCGACCTCAACAAGTGCAACCTCAACGGCAGCGGTATCTCCATCGGCCACCCGATCGGATGCACCGGCGCAAGGATCACATACACGCTCGCCATGCAGATGAAAAAGAGAAACGCCAAGCTGGGTCTTGCCTCCCTCTGCATCGGCGGCGGACAGGGTATGGCCATCGTGCTGGAGAACGTGTAGGGCTTCGGAATCTTACCATCCTGTAAGCAACGGACCCGTCGGGGTCGATTCCAGCCCTGCCGGGTCCGGGGAAAACATCGCATATGCATGCCGCCTTCAGACGAAGCGGAAGAGGGTTGCTGAGCCCCGGTTCCCCAGTGAAAACGGCGTGTGAAAAGATTTTAACGTATAAAGATAGAAGGAGGGTCAGATCATGGCAATTGTAAAAGATGTAAAGACAATAGGAGTCATCGGCGCCGGCCAGATGGGCAGTGGCATCGCCCAGGTCGCCGCGACGCCCGGCGGTTTGAAGGTCATCCTGAATGACATCGCCGACCAGTTCGTGGACAAGGGATACAACGGCATCGCGGGCAATCTCGACAGGCTCATCGCGAAGGAAAAGCTCAAGGCGGACCAGAAAAGCGAGATCATGGGCCGTATCAAGAAGAGCACGAAGCTCGAGGACATGAAGGAGGCCGATTTCGTCGTCGAGGCGGCCATCGAGAGGGAAGACCTGAAGCTCAACATCTTCAGGACGCTTGACTCGGTCTGCAAACCCGGCGTGGTGCTCGCCACGAATACCTCGTCCATCCCGATCACGCGGATCGCCGGCGCCACCAAGAGGTCGGAACTGGTCATCGGCATGCACTTCATGAACCCCGTTCCCGTGATGAGGCTCGTGGAGATCATCCGGGGGCTTGCCACCTCCCAGGAGACCTACGATCTCACCGACAAGCTCTCCAAGCAGTTCGGCAAGGTCCCCGTCGAGTGCAACGACTTCCCCGGCTTCATCTCCAACAGGATCCTCATGCCCATGATCAACGAGGCGGTCTACGCGCTCATGGAAGGCGTGGGCACCCCCAAGGCCATCGATGACATCATGGTCCTCGGCATGAATCACCCGATGGGCCCCCTGGCCCTGGCGGACCTCATCGGCCTCGACACCTGCTGGGCCATCATGGACGTGCTGTACAAGGGCTTCGGTGACTCCAAGTACCGTCCCTGCCCGCTTCTGAAGAAATACGTCGATGCCGGCTTCATGGGGAGAAAATCGGGCAAAGGGTTCTACGACTACAGCAAGAAGTAGATGTCCCTGCCGGATGATCGGACGGTCACCGTCACATTTGGAGCCCTGTGCCCCGTCATCCGGGGCGAGGGCTTCGAATGCCATTTTTCAGTCCGGCATCAGATCTGCGAAGCATTTTAACGACCACAGAAAGGAGTGAGGACGATGGAATACAAAAACATTTTGTTTGAAGTGGCGGACGGGGTCGCCACGATCACCATCAACCGGCCCAAGGCGCTCAACGCCCTGAACTCGGACGTGATGGGTGAGCTTCACGACGCCGCCGTCAAGTGCAAAACCGACGACGCTATCAAGGCTGTCATCATCACCGGCGCCGGCGAGAAGTCCTTCGTGGCGGGTGCCGACATTTCCCAGATGGCGGAGTTGAAGCCCCAGCAGGCCATGGAGTTCATGGAGGCGGGCATCGATACGTTCAGGACTTTTGAGACGCTTCCCAAGCCCGTCATCGCGGCGGTCAACGGCTTCGCCCTCGGCGGCGGGGTGGAACTTGCCATGTCCTGTGACTTCCGATTCGCCTCTGAAAACGCCCGTTTCGGCCAGCCCGAAATATTGATCGGCCTGATCCCGGGATGGGGCGGCACGCAGAGGCTGGCACGCCTCGTCGGCATCGGGCGGGCCAAGGAGCTCATCATGGGCGGCGGGCAGATCGACGCCAAGCGGGCCTACGAGATCGGCCTCGTGAACCGCGTTTACCCGCTCGATCAACTCATGGCTGAAACGAAGAAGTTCGCCGCGAAGCTGGCCACACTGCCGGGGTTCGCTCTCAAGATGGCCAAAAAAGCGATTAACTTCGGCTACGATCTTGCCCTCGACAATGCCCTGAGGCTCGAGACGGAGTGCTGCTCGCAGTGCTTCAGCACCGACGACCAGAAGGAAGGCATGAAGGCCTTCCTCGAGAAGAGGAAACCGGCTTTCAAGGGACGTTAACAGGTGAAAACGGGATTGTGTTCGATTTTCGTCAGGATAAACCATAAAACATCTTAAAAAATAAACTTAAGCAAAGGGGGGTTATCGTTATGAACTTTGGATTAACAGAAGAACAAAAGATGGTAAAGGGCATGGTAACGAAGTTTGCGGAGACGGAGATAAAGCCCGTTGCCGCAGAACTGGACAAAACACACAAGCACCCGGAAGCGATCTGCCGGAAGCTCGGCGAGATGGGGATCATGGGTGTTGCGATCCCGACGGAGTACGGCGGGGCGGGAATGGACAACGTGACTTACGTCCATGCCATGATCGCCATTTCAAAGGCCTGCGCGAGCTGCGGCGTCATCGTCTCGGTCAACAACTCGCTCTACGGCTTCCCGATAAACAGCTTCGGAACAGAGGCGCAGAAGAAGAAGTGGCTCCCGCCCGTCTCAGGGGGCAAGGTCGAAGGCTGCTACGCCCTGACGGAGGCCAACGCGGGCTCCGACGCGGGGTCGCTCGCCTGCAGGGCCACACTGAAGGGCGACAAGTACGTCCTGAACGGCGTCAAGCGGTTCATCACCAACGGTAACGTAGCCCATTACTGCGTGCTCGCCTGTACCACGGATCCGGCACAGGGTTACAAGGGAGTCATCAACCTCATCGTCGACCTGAAGAACACCAAGGGGTTCTCCGTCGGCAAGATCGAGGAGAAGATGGGAATTCTGGCCTCCGGGACGGCGGAGCTCGTCTTCGAGGACGCCGAGGTGCCGGCGGAAAACCTTCTGGGCAAGGTCGGCCAGGGATTCAAGCAGATGCTGATGGGCCTTGACGCCGGCCGCATCGGCATCGGTTCCCAGGCCCTCGGCATCGGCAGGGCCGCCCTGGAGGACGCCCTCCAGTACTCCAAGGAAAGGGTACAATTCGGCAAGCCCATCTCAACCTTCCAGGCCATCCAGTTCAAGCTCGCCGACATGGCGACGGAACTCGACGCAGGCGAACTCCTGCTCCTGAAGGCCGCCTGGATGGAAGACAACCACCTGGACTACGAGAAGGAGTCGGCCCAGGCCAAGATGTATGCCTCCGACGTGGCCATGAAGGCGGCCATTGAGGGCGTCCAGATCTTCGGCGGCTACGGCTACTGCAAGGAATACCCGGCTGAGCGGCACATGAGAGACGCCAAGATCTGCCAGATCTACGAGGGCACGAACGAAATCCAGAGAATGGTTATCTCCAGGAAGCTCCTCGGTGCCAGGTAATACAAGCTTGGAGGACCAAGATAGAGCGCGAGGAGTAATCCTCGCGCTCTTATTTTTCATACAATGACTTTCACTTTCTGACGAATCAAAATCAGCAGAAAAGTCATCGTCAGATTAACCTGTTTGCCTGCAAGATGATCGCCACGGTGATCCACTCGGAGAGGACGTATAATCCTCAATATTCATGAAAGGGTCTTTTCGATGAAACGACTGAACTTATCCTGGCTGGATAAATTCATTAAGAATATGGCCAGGTATAATACAACTTACTTCAGGAACAAATTCTATGATCTATCCATCAGACAGGCGATCCTCTCCTCGGTGGATCGTCGGCGTTTGCAGGAAAAGTATCCATCATTGACGTTGGAATATGAAACCCGTGCGCATGATTATAAACACAAATTGCAGCCCTATTATGAATATTATACGAAACACATGTCGAATGAAATCATGACAATTTCTATGGAATTATGCACATTTCTTCTTTTCATGTGCAACGAACTCAGCCCGCGAAGAATTCTGGATCTGGGCAGCGGATTCAGCTCCTTTGTGTTTCGTTTTTACAAATCGTCAGAAAAACACCATACGACCATCTGGTCTGTTGATGACTCTTCTGAGTGGTTAAACAAAACGAGGGGTTTTCTGGATGACAACGGGATGCCGATCGATCACTTGCTGACCTGGGATGATTTTATCCAGAAGGGCGATGGTTCATTTGATCTGATTTTATACGACATCGGGACATTCGAATTTCGACATGAAAACTTCGAAAAAGTCGCGAGGATGAGAACCCCGGAAGGTGTTATGTTGATCGATGATGTTCACCAGGCGGATTACGGAATCTTCATAAATAGAAAAATACAGGAGATCGGTTTGACATCCTACGACACTGGCTGCTTCACGAGAGATAAATTCCGTCGCTTCTCCCTTCTGGTGACTTCTTAACTAGTCCCGTAGATATGGAAAACGGAATGTCCTTTCAATCATTCAAGGTGAGCTAGTAGATTCCGAGCGAAACGCCCCCGGACAGTGTCTTCCCCAGCTCGCGGCACTTCTCCAGCGTCTCTTCTGTGAGTTTACCCTTCGAAATCACCGGTTCATAAACCTTCTTGAATTGATAGCCGATGGCGATTCGCTCGATGCTTCTGACGGCGCCCGTGCCGTCGTTCCCGGCGGAAACGAAGACCACGTAAGGCTTGCGAAAGACCTTCCCCTGGGCGGGGTAAAAGGTCCGGTCGAAGAAGTCCTTGATCATCCCGGACATGTAGCCGAAGTTCTCCGGCGTTCCGATGGCCAGACCGTCGGCCTGTATCAGATCTTCTAACGTGGCGTCGCGGGCGTGCTTCAAGACGACTTCCGTGTTTTCAATGCTCCCGGCCCCTTCCGCCACGGCCTTTGCCATCCGCTCGGTATTGCGCGTTTGGGAGTGAAAGATAATCAGTATTTTGGCCATGGACGAATTATAAAGAATCGGTCAGTGAATTACAAAGTCAAAATGGCGATGGCCGACCGTCTCCCCCCAGGCAGTTCCCCTTGACAGGAGACGGGAAAGTCATAGATGATAGACTCAGCGAACCCGGAAAAAGACAAATTTATGGTCCCCCAGGATGCTTCATGGAAAAAGAAGGTTGTCACCCCGGACAGGGTGTTCGAAGAGATCAAGCCGGGGATGACGATCTTCCTCGGGACGGGAATGGCAGAGCCCCGCACCCTGGTCAAGCAGCTGATGGAGTCGAACCGCGCCAACCTCCAGGACCTGGAGATGATCCAGCTGGTGAGCCTCGGCGACACCGTCTCCATCGACGAGCGGTACTCACGGAAATACCGATTGAAAACCTTTTACTCGGGATGGGTGGCAAGCACCGCGATTACGGCAGGGCGGGTGGACCTGATCCCGAGCCGGTTTTCCCGCATCCCCTGGCTCTTTAAGTCGGGCGCCGTTCACATCGACGTCGCTTTCATCCAGATCACCCCGCCGGACGAGAACGGCCACGCGAGCCTCAGCCTCGGCGTCGACGTGGCCCGTTACGCCATGGACAAGGCCGCCCTTGTCGTGGGGGAGATCAATGAGAACATCCCCCGCACCCTGGGTGACACCTTCGTCCATGTCAATGACTTCAACTACCTGGTCCAGTCAACGGAACCCCCCATTTATCTCCCCCGCTGGCCTGTCCCGGAGTGCTACGACAGAATCGGTGCACACATTGCCGCCATCGTCGATGACGGTAGCTGTCTGTCATTTTCCATCGGGCCTCTTTACGAGGCACTGGCCTGTCAACTCTGGAACAGGAAGAATCTGGGGGTTCATACGCCGTTTTTCACGGATGCTTTGATGGAACTGGTCGAGGGGGGAGTGGTGACCAACCGCTTCAAGGGCTTTTTCAGGGGCAAATGCCTGGCCTCCTACGTCATGGGCACACAGAAGCTCATGAAATGGCTGGATCGAAACCCTTTTGTCGATTTTCAGCCTCTCGACGTTGTCATGGATCCAAAAAACATCGGCCAGAACGACCGGTTCATCGCTGTTCTCCCTGCGAGAAAGGCTGACATCACAGGCGGCATCGCCCTCCACATCGGGATGGGCAATGTGACGGCCGGCCCCGGTGCCGTCCAGGAACTCTTTGCGGGCGCGGCGCTCTCGCGGGGCGGGAGGACAATCTTCGCCCTACCCAGCCGCAACCTCAGGGGAGAGCCCAACATTGTCATTTCGATCGACGACTTTCCCAACCAGTTCTCCAATCGCGAGGACCTCGACATGGTGGTCACGGAATACGGCGTGGCCTATTTCTCGGGCCGGACAGTCCGGGAACGTGCCCAGGCGATGATTGACATCGCTCACCCCGGTGACCGGGCCGAGCTGGTCCGGCGGGCGAAAGAAGCACGGCTGCTCTATCCCGACCAGATCTACTTTGCCGATTCGGGTCATCTCTATCCCTCGGACATTACTTTCACGCAGACGTTCAAGGGAAACATAACCGTCCAATTCCGTGCGATCAAACCATCCGACGAGGAGGAGATGAGGCGGCTTTTTTACCGGTTCTCAGATCAGGCGGTCTATTACCGGTATTTCAGCCCGATCAAATCGATGCCTCACAGAAAAATGCAGGAGTATGTGAACGTGGATTACCGGACAGTCATGTCCCTCGTGGGAGTCATCAAGGAGGCGGGGGGCGAACGTGTCATTGCTGAAGGACGATACGTCCGTCTGAAGGACCGGCCCTATGCCGATGTGGCCTTTGTCGTTGACGAGGCCTATCAGGGGCGGGGCATTGCCTCATTCCTCTTCGAGATGCTCATCCGCATCGCGAAGGAACGGGGCGGGATTAAAGGGTTCACGGCCGATGTCCTCGCCGACAACAAGGCCATGATGAAGGTCTTTGAAAAATCGGCACTCCCCCTCCAGGCCGTCCTTTCCGGCGGGGCCTACGAACTCGTCATCCCCTTTGTTGAGGAAGAACGGGAGGGCAAGAAGACAAGGGGCTGAGAAAAAATACACGGGAATATTGGAGTATTGGAATAATGGAAGAATGGTTTAAGGGATGATTTAAATAAATTTGAATTCCCAATATTCCATCATTCCAGTATTCCAACGAAATGAGGGAGCATACCGGAAATCCGTTATCCTCCCTCATTTATTCAAACGTCACTAAACGCGGGCAGATCGATTAACCCTTTTTCCGCTTTTCCATCTCTTCCGCCTTGAGTTCCTTGCGGAGCACCTTCCCGACGGTGCTCTTGGGGAGTTCCTTGCGGAATTCGATCTCTGCCGGCAGCTTATAGGTGGCGAGCTTGGTCTTGCAGTATTCGATCAGCTCTTCCTGCGTTGCCGTCTCACCTTCCCTCAGGACGACGAAGACCTTGACGTTCTCGCCCCGCTTGGGGTCGGGAATGCCGATGGAACAGGCCTCCTGGACCTTCGGGTGCTCGTAGAAGACCTCGTCGATGTCCCTCGGGTAGATGTTGAACCCGCCCGAGATGATCATGTCTTTCTTCCGGTCCACGATGTAGAAATAACCGTCTTCGTCCATCGTGGCGATGTCGCCGGTGAAGCACCAGCCGTTTCGAAGCG
>Ga0172362_10005461_pt1 | contig 11012 bp, 32 predicted proteins | sample LakKivs1_kivu2a2_FD_114534 | JGI IMG/M metagenome (GOLD analysis project Ga0172362, IMG submission 114534) | Sediment microbial communities from Lake Kivu, Rwanda - Sediment s1_kivu2a2 | ecosystem: Environmental > Aquatic > Freshwater > Lake > Sediment | place: Rwanda: Western Province, Lake...
ACTTGCATAACGGACTTCTTTCTTCATTATCAATAGAATGGTAAAAACAAGTTTGGTATCTAGCAGCTAGACCGGTTTTAAGAATTTAAGACCGGTCTTTTTCTTTTTAACCTTTTTCACGGGGGGTTTGTTATGGCAGAGAACGAAATGGGCTTCATGGTCGCGTGCTTGCACTTTTTCGGAAAGAAAAGCGGCCAGACCAGCATGGCTTTTGGTGAGGAAGTCAAAGCGTTGAACGACGCTGACCGCAAGGAACTCGCGCCCCTGCTCTCCAAGGAGCTGGGCAAGACCATCGTTGCCTAGCAGCCTTTTGGGGCAAGGGGGGTCGATTCTCCCCTGCCCCCAGAGCGGGGACTCCGTGGGTCGGAGTCCTGCCTAGCCCGTGAGCCGTCACGGTTTTTCAAAGGAGGGGTTTTATGAAACTTTATTTGGTTGACATCTTCGACGACACCCAGAAACCGGCTCAGATCTATGCCGACAAGCCGAACATTGAAACAATGGTCAGCCACGGCCTGAGCCTGTGCGTGAATCATGGCTATAACTTCCTGGACGTAGTAAAGGGCGAGTACGTGAACCCGATTCCGGAGTGGTTCGTATGATAAAACTCTTAATCCGTTGGTTCAAGAATCGTCGCTCCCAGAAGCGGCTAGACAGGTTCAACCGGCTCTGGGACGAGTGGAACGATTCAAAGTACGGGGGATAATATGCGGTATCTCGTAGACATAGACGGGACTCTTCTGAGTTCCTGCCTGGATGAACAGTACAACAGTCAGGTAAGATCTATTGGGCCGGACAGGGCTCTTGGCTGGTATCGTGATCTAACCCGTGATGGTACACCTGACATGGTTATTCGGGAGGGCATGGTGCAATACCTTGCCGAGTTAAAGACCCAAGGTCACAGCCTTGAGGTCTTTACCAACAGGTTCCCTCACCAGAGAAACGACACTTTGCGTAACCTAGGCCGAGTAGTAGCGTTGTTTGATTCGACAGACGGGTTCTATTCCGGAAGAAAGTTCGAGCGGGTTATTAGGGAATATGAAAGAGTCGTGGACAATGACCCCAAGTACATCAAGTCCAAGGGGTTGTTAGTTCCCACATATCAAATAAAATAAAATTTTCAAGGAGGTGTTATGGGCAGTGATTTGCGTCAGATCGTCAGGCTGGGGAAACGACTTGAGAGGGATGAAAGGGGCCTCAGGGTTCCTGGAAATTCGCTAGCGTCATGGATCTCCCCCAAGAGATTAGAGACCATGGTTTTTTCATCGCATACTTTTGAAAGGCCGCCCCTTCGGAAAAACATGAAGGTGGTCGAGGCATAGAGCTTTGGGGGAATGAAAAACTTTCTTCCCCATTTCCAACTCTTTTTATGGAGGGACTTACCAATGGTAAAGTCCAACGTGACTCCTGTAACCGTGATCCAGCCTGTGAAGGTGGATTACACCGCCCGTGCCCGTGAGCTTCGTGAGCTGATTTACCAGGTCTTCGTGGGTCTTGCCCCGAAGGGCCGCAGCCTTCCCGGCGTGGTGAAGGATGCGTGGAATGGCACGATTCCTGTGGGGGCCATTATCCGGGATGACAAACGGTTTGCCGACTGCCAGATGTACCTGAAAAACTGCTGGCTCGACCAGCGGAAAACCCTTCGCTTCGACGTGACCGACAAACGGATCATTCCGATCACGGAGATGCCGACCCGCAGCCTTGACGAGGCCCTCATGTCGGTTTACGGGTACAACCCGTACATCGCCTAAAACTTTAACTGGTCATGGTGAGAGTCCAGGGAAGAGCGAGGCATCTGCCACTTTACAAAAGTGGTACTCGTGCGAGACGGGGGAAGAGCCGAGCCACGACCAGTTAATTTTTAAACGGAAAGGGGAGGGAAGATGTCTACGAAACGAGTTCTGTGCAAGAACTATAAACGGACGATGAAGGGGCTGACTCCCTTCGTCTATCCTGTGTGCGGTGGTAATGAGGCCACCCAGAGAGTCAGTATCATTTACCATAAAAATTTTGATGGTAGTGACAACAAGGATGTAATCGATGCCTGCCACGAATGTGCGGAGCGGTTAAAAGCCGATGCCATAGGGCACGGTTATACCGTCAACATCCACGATTTGAGAACGGATCTATAAAGGGGGAGCTTCCATGTCCGATCAAATTCAAACCCTTCAGCGTCCTTGGGCTGTTGAAGCTCAGAAGATCAAGGTCCTGTATGATGAGCTTCATGTGGCCATCAAGACCCATGACCATAAACAGATCCTTGGTGTGCAGCTTAAAATGATGGATCATCTGCTGCTGGGAGACCGGATGGATCTTTCCCATAACATCATTGAGATCTACGGGAAGGAACGGTTGCGTGAGGTTACTCAATCCATTGGGAAATACATGTTCTAACCAGGAAAGAAGGTGATATGTGTGGAACAGTTAGCTCTTGTGCTTCCATTCGGTTTAATCATGATTCTGTATTTCTTTCTCTTCTGGACAAAGCGATTATGAAAACCAATGAAGGGCTGAAGATCAAATCCAAACCGCAGGCCACCATGATCCAGCCGAAATGGGTCAAGTGTGAGACGTGCGGATCCATAAAGGTCTCTGCTGATGGGTCGGATGAGTATGTCTGTACGAACCAGAAGTGTTCTACCCTGGAGTTCGAAGAAACTCCCTTCAAGGGAGGGATGCAGGATGGATACTAATCTCCAGCTGGTGGCTTTGGCTCCTGTCTTAGTTCCCTTGATTCTGTATCTGATCGTAGCGTTGATTACCCGGTGGTGGGGCTCCCGAAGCATCCTGAAGATGCTAAAAGAGCCCCTGCCTGACCGCTACGGTCTATTAAAAGGGAGGGCCAGATGAAACTCAAACTGAATACTATCGAGTTTGTGAAACCGTTCAAAGCGGTTCATGGAAAGAGGCGGTTATGCAAAGTGATCCAAGGGAAGCGTCTCTGTTATCTGCCCCGTTAGAGGAGGTCGATCCCGAGCTGGGCAGGCTTTTAGTCTGGTACTGTAATGGTGTGAAGGCCGGAACGGTTCCTACGATTGATCAGTTCAGGAACGAACTTCATAATGCTGGACGTAATGATCCCTGTCCGTGCGGGTCTGGGGTCAAGTTTAAAAAATGTTGTGGGAGGACAAATGGGTAAAGAGATTCCGTTTCCTTGTGATATCTGTCCAGGGTACGATGTTTCTTCGATCATTTATTTCGCTTTGGATTCAAAGGTTCTTCTGGTTGCCGGGAAAAGGATTGACGGCTGGGCAGCTTATGCCGGAGCCGTTCCTGGCATAAACCATGAACGGGAAAAGATGATTGTTTGGAAGACCGGGACAAAGATGGGGAAAAAAGCGGCCCGGTTCTTCTTTCACCAGTTCAAAGGTCTGCCTTACGCAGATTAGGGGGGAGGATCATGAGAATTCTCTTATGGGAAATTCATTATGCCGGATTTGGAAAAGGTTTGAAAGAGAGGATCATAGCTTACAAACGGGGTAATCGGTTGATGGAGGCGATCAAAGCCTACCGTGATTATTTTGGTCGGGATAAAAATGGGACATGGAAAAAGGGTTTGCTTGAATCGAAGCAGGCCGTCGAAAAAATCTGGGCAAATGGGAGGTAACTTAATGAGACACGGCAAAACCGAAATGACTCTTGAGATCAACGGTACTGATTTCGAGGTCGAGATCGAATACTATGTCTGGCCAGGGGAAAAGGCAGGCGGAGACTATCCCGGCCATGCTCCTGAAGCGGAACTTACCGTCAAGCTTCTTGGTCTTGATATTGATATCACCGAAAAGATTCCCGACATGGAAGAATTGCAGCAGGACATTCTGGAATTTGTCGGGGAGATCGAACAGGGTGAATATGAGGCCGTTGAAGAGTTGAAGGGTGATGCCCTGAGAGATGCAGGGAAGATATGAGAGGGGTAAGGATCCCGCTGCCTTCAAAAATTGGGAAGGTCATTCCCGATTACAGGCGGAAGGTCGAGAAAGAGATTCACTTGCGTGAGATCAAGGAGAGCAAAAAACATGTTGTAGCCTGGTCACACCCTTCCCTTGGTGGGAAGCGTTATCTCAATCGTTATGTAAAATGCGAATAAATCATGATCTCATAACCGTAATCCAAAACAGGAGGATTCTGCCATGCGAATCCATTCGATCCTTGAAAGATCAGCTGTCAATGGGCCGGGAACCCGTTATACCATCTGGTTCCAAGGATGTTCCATCCGGTGCCCAGGATGTGCCAACCAGCACATCCAAAGCTTTACTGGTGGTAAGGAGACCACTGTTAAAGATCTGCTCAAGGGCATTACATCTACGCCAGACATAGATGGCATAACCCTGACAGGGGGAGAACCCTTAGATCAGGAGACTGTTGAATTATTTGATCTTTGTACGAGAGCTTTTAGTAAGTATTCAATCTTTCTAACAAGTGGCTATACCCTTGAAAGCATTAAGCTTAGATATCCTGCCATCCTTAGTTTCATTGATATCCTGGTGGATGGGCCTTTCATTCAGGGCTTGGTTGATAAGACCAATGCCTGGAGAGGGTCAACGAACCAGGTGATTCATTACCTGACGGAAAGAGGAAGGAAGTATAAGGGGCTGGAATCAAAGTACGGGTGCGAGGTGAGGTATAAGGACGGTGAGATAATCGCCACAGGTTTTAATGTTCCCGAGTTCATAAAGAAAGGAATGAAGTAAGATGGCAATACTGATAGGGACGGTAGTTTTCTTTCTTATAGCCTTGGTAGGGTACAAGCTGTCCGAGTTCTTTTCCAGAATGCCAAACAACTTCTATTCCATTGAAGAGGAAAAGAAGTACAACATAAAACCGGTTGAGGAATCCATCGATTAAAGGAGTTACTTATGGAAGCGTGGCTGAACAAATTGGAAGAAGCCTGCAAACTCCTCTTCCTTGAGCCTGTGGAAGTTGGGGAAGGGGAAGAGAAGGTTGTGTACATTGTTGGATCAAAAATCCCCGACAGCACGGTGAGGGATAACTTATCTAAACTTATCCCCATCAATCAGAAGTATGAGTTCGTGCGAGCGATGAAGAAATCCACCAAGGAAAAGGTGGATAGTCTGTTGCAGTACCTGGCTCCCCGTATGGGGTTCGATCCTAATTATTGCAGGGTGAGTCCGAATAATGACGGGGTACTCTTTGTTATGATCCCTGCTGAGCCTTCCCCTGTCTTCAACCTGATTGCAAAGGGTATCGAAGCCGAGGTATTTAAAATTGTCAAACAGATGAAAGACGACTTCATCGTTGAGGTGCGGGTACAGCCTTTGCCTCCTCTGGTTATCATTGGCATCGGGTTTGCCCCTCCTGGAACGGCCTCCAGTCCTTTATCCAAGGATCATCCGGTTGAGAAACAGGACGACAAAGGTATCATCACGAAAGACGATATCTGTGACCTCAAGATTGCCCTTGGGAAGTCCAATTCGGTGGATGACTTTCTGAAGAGCATAGGTGTGGAAGATAAAAAGGAGTGAACCATGAAGGCCACATTAACGATTCCATGTATCGGGAAACCTTACCAGGTTGAGCTTATAAAAGAAGCCTACCGCGATAACGGTTCGCTGTCTTTGGAAGCATACGATGAAGAGGGTCCGTTCTGTACCCACGGATGTGCCTGATGTACGCCCGCCTTTAGTTAAAGGCCGAACGGATAGTTTCTGGATAAGTACTCGGACCAAGAATGAAAAAGATATCCAGACAGCCGCGATCCGTAAGGCCGCTATGTGTTATGGCATGGAGATATCGAATCTTGAGTTAGGTAACCAGATTGGAGAAGAGGAGAAATGAAAGTAAAAAAAGCCTTTAACTGGGAACGAAACTTTTCAGCCGGAGATCCGGTACTGATTCCTTCTGGTGCCCCTGTCGAGACCCAGCAGAAACAGGGCAAGACTTATTATTATGTGGTGCCGAGTTACTTCAGTGGCATCCTTGAACACGATGCGACCTACTATGGGTGTCGGGTTGATCCCGAAAACGTGGAGGAATAAATGCTTAAAACTCCTGAATTATTCCATAATGACCCGGTTATTAGTGCTATTGCTCGGCTCTCTCGCAGAAATGGCGGGGTCAAAATTATTGAAGAGGGTGTGCTTGAAATAGGTCATTTTGATCTGGACATCTTAGTGTGGGGTCAAAATGCTCCCGATTTTTACATGGGTTATCCAGACATCCCCGGTGTGAACAGCTATGGGGTTTGTGATACTCCCCAGCAGTTTCTTAAAAAGTATCGAACGAAACTTACCAAAGACAAAAGAACTTTCGTTCTGGGTTTCACCCACATTGAGAAAGATCCAAACAATGCCGGTAAAGGTGGGGGGTGGAGATGGCATAAATGGGGACCATACATTGGAAAAGGAAAGCCTACCACGGAATATTTGGATGATGAGAAGAGGTTTGATAATGGCGTTTATGTTTATCACATCGTTCAAATAGACGGCCCTGCTCTCAGTCTCAAAAATTTTAAGCTCGTACCTATGGAAAAATCCGTATGGTAATTGGAGGGATGAATGGAAGTCAATTTCTTTTTCGATAGGGCGAGGATTGAATGACACAATGTCCTTCATGTGAAGTCCTTTATATCAATGGAGTCAGATGCCACGAGACCGGGTGCCCGGATGCCTGGAAGGACGAAGTAAGGGAATGTAAATGGTGCGGTACTGAATTCAAACCATTACTGCCCGGTATGGAATGCTGCTCTCACTCATGTGAGGTGGCTTACTCTGGAGATCCCTGTGACTGTGAGGAATGCAGAGCAGACACAGTTGAGGAGATATCATGACACTACACCACCAACAGGTGATGTTAGATAAGACTGATGCCCCTCCTGGGTACTATCCGGTTCCTAAAGAACAGGTTCGACCGAAGGGTAACCTCTTAAGTCCAAACCACAATGAAAACATTTGTCATGAGTGCGACTGGCGGGCTGAGGCACAGGATAAAATATGCCGTTGTTTTCCTGACAAACGTGCTGATGGTATCAGTGTCGTATTTAAACGGGTTCGGACATGAAGACCGCCGTAGTTAAAGCCAGCCAGCTCGGGTCGAACTGCTGGTCATCCCATAGGTTCACTGGTGGTGAATGCAAGAGGCTTGAGGAGTGCAAGTATCCTGAGAAGCAGACATGCAGGGCATACATAAAGAAGTCCCAGACGAGGATCGAATTCGCCCCTGGGTCGGACGTGGGGCATTACCAAATATGAGGGAGGGGAAGATGAATACGGTGAAGGATTGGAGCCTTGAGGAAAAGAGAAGGATTCTGAAAGAAAATTATCTGTCCGATGGGGCTGATCACGATGTTGCAGAGGACTCAACCCCTGATGATCCCGAGGAGCTTGAGGATCGACTGGTCGGGGTCTTCGGACATCCAGGGGACAGAACAATTCTGGAACGGGTATTCGGGCAGGTATGGGATACCGAACAGCTTCAGAAAGACTTTGAGGTGCAGGGATTCCTGGCCCCTTTCGTAACCGTAACAAGGAAAGCAGATGGAGCAAAGGGCTCTATGACGTTTCAGCATATGCCTCGGTTCTATTTCGACTTTAAAAGGAGTTAAAAAATGGGTGGAACAATCCGGTGTTCTTATGATGGTTGCGTACTGAATCTTTTGGAAGCCGACCATAAAGGTACTGGGGTATCGGTCCTTCAGTGCCCCCAATGTGGCAGGAATGTAACGATACCTTCCAGCATCTACTCGAATGTCGTGGACGGTGGGGGAAACTTCACGCATGTATATTTCTCTTCCAAGGACGAGTTGACGGCATATTTGAAAGAGCATGCCGACAGATTCCAGTTTGTAGGAAATAGCAATTCTCAGATATCAGAAAACCTCTGGGGAATAGTCTTCTAAGATTTCTCTTGACACAAATATCAAGTAAATATTACATCTATTAACAAAGTATTAAGAGTATGTACTTGACAATCAGGTACATAGTCCTAAGGAGGTATTCATGTCCCATTTCGTTCCGTTGAAGACTACCATAAAGGATCTGAATATCCTTGTGGAGTCTCTGGTCTGTCTGGGATTCAAGAGGGAAGCCATTGAGATCCATGAAAAGAATCCCACGAGTATCCATGACTATCATAAGCAGTCAGCGAAAGCCCATGTGGCCATCCGGAGCAACTACACAGGCATTCCATCGGATATAGGCTGGGAAAAAATGTCTGATGGAACCTTCACTGCCCATCTTGATGACTTCGATTATCATCGGGGCACCCGGTATGATGCCGTCTGGAGCAGCAAGCTCCAGCTCCGGTATAACATGGAGACTTCGAAAAAGAGCTTCAAGGAAAATGGGTGGACGTTTACCGAAACGGTAGATGAAAACAAGAACCCTGTTCTGGTCGCCAAAGAAAAAGAAAGGTGGTAAGCCCAATGGCAAAGACAATCAAACTGACATTCCTTCCAGACGGGAGCGTAAAGAAAGAAACCTCGGGATTCGCCGGAAAAGATTGCATATCCAAGACAAAGTTCATTGAGGACGCTCTGGGAGGAGTTCCTGGCGAACGGAAGTTCAAGGACGAGTATTACGACACGGACAAAGAGTCAGCCAAAAAGGTGTCCTGGTGATTACCAGCGTAAGCGGATCATTCGATTTCAGGGAGAAGGCAATTGATTATACCGCAAAGATATTCTCCTCTGAAGAGCACCGAGCGGATGAAGTGGAAGTCGAACCATCCTTCGGAGAAGACTTCCCTGACTTCGAGGACTGCCGTGACGAGATTGAAACAAAGGCTTTGGAACATGCTTACCAGAGAATAAAAGAGGAGATGGCGTGTTATGACTGACCACACCTTCAAAGACATTATGGAAAAGTGTGACTTTTACGATGTCGATTATGTTGGTGACCCCCTGACCCCAGAGGTTCTCTGCGGCCATGAAAAGGGGAGAAAGCATTGCAGCGAAATAAGTTGTCCACTAATGAAAACTTTAAAGGAGGACTAATGAATCTCATTTACCACAAAAAATTTTGGTCGTTCTACAAGCTGAACCGTCAACTGATCAATGGGTTTGTCGCCCACATGTATAAGGAATACTGGATACCCTGTGACTTCAACGAGTTCCTTCATCAGGTACTCATCAAGCTGCATGAGAACAACATCCTGGAGAAATTCGATGAGTCAAAATCAAGTCTGAAGACCTACATCCTTAACCAAGTCCGGTGGCATACAGGCCATGTTATCCACGAGTATAAAGCGGCAAACAAATTGCAACCCGCCGACTCTTCTGAAGTACTTACCCCAGACCCCGAAAGCTTCGAGGCCTATCTTGAGGCCAGTGAACTGGAAGAAAAGATTGGAGAGGGCCTTTCCCGAACTGAAAGAAAAATTCTCTCCCTTATGAAACAGGGCTATAATCAAAGAGAAATTTCCTCAATGTACAAGGTTAAGCTCGATCTCATAAGAAAGCATGTGAGAAAAATAAGAACCCGAACGGAAGTCTTAACACAGAAGGAGGCAGTGCATGCCTAATAATCCGGTGTTCAGCCAGTATATCATGGCCGGGTATCCTCTCCTCTATGTGGAAACACATGAGGAATACCGAGCCATCGGCTGTCTGCTGAAGGAGTTTACCAACACGAGGGAGAAGTATCACTTCTACACGTTCGATTGTGTGGATGGGATCGCCTCGGTTAAGTTGACAGATGGGAAAGTGGTCTCGGCAAAAATTCAGTCCGATGTTCCTTTGAGTGAGCTGAAGGAAGCTTTTGAATGGATTGAAAAGGCCAATCCCAACAGCATCCTGATTCTCAAGGATACTCATCACTACATTGAAAAGCCGACTGTGACCAGAAAGATCCGGAACCTTACCCCAATCTTCAAGGCCGCAGGAAAGGCTCTGATCTGCATGAGCCCTGTGGTCAAGATTCCTCCTGAAATCGAGAAGGAGATCACGGTGATCCCCTTCAAGCTTCCTACGAAGGAAGACTTGAAGATCATTCTCAGAACAGTCTGCGAAGCAGGGGAAGTGAAGTACCCAGAGTCTGATGAACTCCTGCTCGATTCGGCCTTGGGTATGACCAGCTTTGAAGCAGAGAACTCCTTTGCAGTCTCCCTCATAGAGACAAGGGGTAAGTTCGATCCCAAGATCATCCAGAAAGAGAAAGCAGCCATTGTACGGAAGACAGGACTTCTGGAAATCGTGGAACAGACTTATACCATGGCTGACATTGGGGGGAACGATAACCTGAAAGCCTGGATCACAGGAAAAGGAAAGTGCTTCACGGAAGGTGCCCGCAGGTTTGGGATTCTTCCTCCGAAGGGAGCCTTGTTCGTAGGGCCTCCTGGAACAGGTAAGTCTCTGAGTGCCAAGGCCATATCCGCCGCCTTGAACCGGCCTCTCCTCAGGCTTGATTTGGGACGTGTCTATGGGCAGTATGTGGGAGAGTCGGAAAGCAACCTCCGCAAGGTCTTTACCCAAGTGGAGGGAGTAGCTCCGTGCGTTCTCATGATTGATGAGCTTGAGAAGGCATTAGGAGGGGCAGAGGATGGGCATGAGGTACGGAAAAGCATCTTCGGCAATCTGTTGACATGGATGAACGATAAGACGGCTGACATCTTCATCGTGGCCACGGCCAACGATTGCAAGAGCATTCCGCCTGCCATGCTTCGGTCAGGAAGGTTCGATAAGATCTTCTATGTGGACTTTCCGGATAAAAAGTCACGGAAAGAGATATTCAATATCCACATAAAGAAGATAGGCCGTAAGCCTGCGAACCTCATTAACGATGAGCTGCTGGCTGCAACGGAAGGATTCACAGGGGCAGAGATTGAAGTTCTCCTCCAGGAATCTCTGACCACAGCTTTCACAGAAGGGTCTGAACTCCAGACGAATCACATTCTTGCCTCTATCGGAAGTATCACTCCCACCAGAAAGATGATGGGCGGGAAGGTTCAGGAAGGCTTGGAATGGGCGAAGGAACACGGGGCACTGTTTGCTTCCACTCCGGAAGAGGCGGCTCCAGTAACCGAAGCCAAGAGAAAGATCAGCAAGAGCTAATAAAAATCCT
>Ga0172362_10005463_pt1 | contig 11011 bp, 12 predicted proteins | sample LakKivs1_kivu2a2_FD_114534 | JGI IMG/M metagenome (GOLD analysis project Ga0172362, IMG submission 114534) | Sediment microbial communities from Lake Kivu, Rwanda - Sediment s1_kivu2a2 | ecosystem: Environmental > Aquatic > Freshwater > Lake > Sediment | place: Rwanda: Western Province, Lake...
ACTAGTCTGGGAGAGGCAGTCTGGATTCTCTTTGAATACCCGGATTCCAGCAAGCACAGCGAGGTTATGGCAATCAGGCCCGTTGACCGCGACGAAGGTACAGAGGTTGAACTTGAGGCGGAGAGCGGCCCCTACCGATTCACGTACTTCAAGCGTTATTTCAGGAAGCCGCAGACGAAACTCACTATTACGAAGCCTAGGCATGAGAGCCTGATTGGCAGGGAAGCTCACGACCGTGCCGATGCGATACTTAGGGAAACCTTAGATGTCAGTCTCTGGAAAGCCCTTAGCATCAGACAAGGCGCAGAAGTCGAGCAGCCAAAGCTTACGGGACAGACTTGGCTTTCGAAGGCACTGGATAGGGCTGCCGGCGGACAGTCGACCGATTCGAATGCTGAAAGCATCTTCGATGCGACTCATGCTGAATACCTAAACTATTTCACGCGAGGCGGATCCAGAAGGAAGGAACTGGAGGAACGTGGCAAGACATTGGCAGATCGCCAAGAAGAAGTCGCGAAGTTTGAGCGGGCGCTCAATGATCTCGATCAGGATATTGCTGGGTCCAATAGACTCAAACAAGAATTAGGGGAACTCGAACAATCCGAGCAGAAGATTCTGAATGAACTGGAGACCATCTCAGCCAGGCTCAGACAGATAACCGAACTGGAGAAGCATCTCTCGGAGGCTGGCTCGAATCTGCAGGTGGCGCAGATATCAGAGAAAGCAGCGCGCCAGGACAAGAAGGCGCGCGAGGAACTTGTCAGCAAGATCTCTGAAGGTACCGAATTGGAAGCTCGTATGAGCAAATCCGTCGATTCGGCGCTTACCTCACTGGCCCAAGTCAAGGGGGAACTGAAGACGGCAGAGACTGCCTGTAGCACCGCGGAGAGCAAGCTGAAAGAAGCCCGTGAATTCACCGATTTGCGACAACGCGACTATGACTATTTCCGTGCCAAGTTGGACCTTGAGCTGCTGCAAGAACGAAAGGATCGCATTGACGAAGCAAGGAAGACTGCTGCCCGCTCACAGACAGTTCTGGAAACAAACAAGGTTGACGAAAAAGCTGTTCAGGCCGTTGAGGCCGCTCAGGCTGAAGTAATAACTGCGAGGGCAAGGCGAGAGGCCAAGTCTCCTGCCGTCTTATTGCGCGGACTTCACGAATGCAAATTGATCAAGGACGGCGCAAGCGTCAAATTGGGGCAAGGGGAAGAGCTTTCATTTCAGGTACCTGATAGGGTCAACTTGACGGTGCCCGGCAGACTGGAGATGGAAATCGCTGCAGGTTCCAGCGTTGACATGCTTTCGAAGGCGGTGAAGGAGGCCGAGAAGAGGCTAATTGAGATCTGCGCTTCTCTGGGAATTGCCGGCGCAGACAAATCGCGAGAGGCCTTCGAGGAAAGGCAAGAGGCTTCTCGGCACGTCGCAGATATGCGACAGATTGAGAAGGAAAATCTCAGGGATCTCTCCTATGATGAACTGGTGGGTCGATTACTGAGATTGCAGCAGACTGTGCCAGCCTACCTTGGCGAGCGAGTATCTGAACCACCGATGCTAGACAACTCCCAGTCTACAAAGACTGAGCTAGACCGATTGAAGAGGCTACAACATGGTTTGGAGGCACAGGAGGACAAGGCAAAGGCGGCCTTGGATCAGGTGAGAAAGCTACGCGATAATCGGAATGGGATTTACATAGAGGCGCGATCTGTCTGGGAGCATCACAAGCAGGGCCTGGCAGGCCTTAAGAAGACGTTGGAAGAAAGAAGAGCGGCCCTCCCTGATGAGGCAGTGTTTGCATTCCTCGAAGACGCTGTGAAGGTCTTGACACGGGCAGAGGCCGACGCCAGAGAGGCCGAGGCAACACTTAGGGCTCTCAATCCAGAGCAAGAAAGGGAGCTTTACGAAACAGCTAAAGAGTCTTCGAAGAGAATACAGGAACAGATGAAGAGAGCAGACAAAGAGCTGACAGAAGTCACTACCCGACTCAAGATTAACGGAGAGGATGGTCTCCACGACAAGCTGGGCGCCGCTCAGATTGCGCTCGCGCGGGCTAAATATGAGGAAGCATCATTGACGAAACGGGCGGCAGCTGCCAACCTTCTCTACAAGACTATGTCAGAGGAACGTAGCAGGGCACGACATGCCTATATCGCGCCACTAAGGGAGAGGGTTGAGGCACTGGGCCGACTGGTTTTTGACCATACGTTCGAAGTTGACGTGAACGAGGACCTTCAGATAGTTAGTCGCACACTCGGCAATACCACAGTTGGATTCGAGAGTTTGAGTGGGGGAACAAAAGAGCAACTTTCTCTGATCTTCCGCCTAGCATGTGCGATGATAGTGGCCGGAGATGGCGGTGCTCCCCTTATTATCGATGACACACTTGGTTACACTGATCCGATGAGATTGTCCCTGATGGGCGCCGTGCTGGCCAAAGCGGCAAAGGAATGCCAGATCGTGATCTTCACCTGTGTACCAGGCCGATATAGTAGTGTGGGAGCCGCGAAAGAGATTGTATGGACAAACTGATCGGCGTAGCTCAGCCTGGTCACTGGACGTGGTCAAGCCGTAGCCCCGGAATTCGTGTGGCGCTGGGCTCTGCATCCCCTTAACCATCAGCAGACACACTCTGTACATATCGTCACTTTGTTAGCATGTCACTGGGACAACTCAGTGCAAAGGTCTTCTGAATGTAGGGAGTAATATGCATATACCACATGATGATGATCTTGTCTCTATATGCTGATAGTGATGTGATTGCACTAAGTGAAGTTTGCGTCTAATCGTATGAAACAGCATATTACTTTATAGACTCAACTCTAATTCCGTACTTTCTCTGGGTGCATTTTAACATTTTTCGCATTCTATCATCGATAAAATCCTTAATATTCTTATCCGACCAAATTTCGGTATCTGGATTCTGGTTAGGTAAGAAATCCCAATCGGCTAGATATTTTGGATTCTTTTGAAAGAATTCTTGTGGGGGAGTATTTCTTTTCAGGTTATTCACATCTCCTTTGACCGGCTGCAAATTCCATATTGTCTCTGCGTACTTATAGTATCTTTTTGGTTTCGGGTCTCTGGGGGTGACCGGAAATATATGGTCTATCTCTGGATTAAACCGCTCCTCTCTATCTCCTAAATAGTGAAATTCTTTATCAGGGATCAATATTTTAAGTATAAACCATCTCATGTATTCATCCCAGAAAGCTGACAGAACAACATCAGGATTTCTCCTCCCGCTATCAATAACGAACCTTCTTATTCTTTTATATGGAAATTCTGGGTTTGGCTTTTGGGAATCATCCCTGATAGTTTCTTCTATTATTCTACTGAAGTTATCTACATACGAGTCCAAATCCCAATAAAGCAGTTGGGATGTTACAAAGTACTTTTTCATATTGATTATTGAATTCTGCGTGACATCTCTGTACTTTAAGTTCTTAATTGCTGCCATGTAGTAGAGGTATACTATTAATGGGATAACAGGTCTTGTGAGGTGAATGATCTGATTGCGATTTATCTTGAACTCTTTGTAAATGAAATCGCTGAAGAAAGAGCGTAGAGGTAGTCGTAATTTATCCCAAACTTGGATGAATTCGTTTAGTTCACTATCGTCCACTCTCGCAGGGTCTAGCCTAATAGCCTTTTTGATCAATAGAAATACTATTTGCAGAACTTCATCAGGGCTTATCGCATAGCCGTTTGTTATCCTCTTTATTTCTCGGCATTTTTCCCAGACGTCTTCCTCAAAGTTTGGTTTCAGTTCTTTGATACGAGAAAAGAGAACTTCAGAATTCGTAAGCACCATGCCTGTTGTATTAATTCTTTCAAAGATATCAACTACATCTCTTTCTTCTAGATCACGTTTGAGGGAATAGGATGCCAGCAGCTTGATGTCATCCTCTACAAAAAGCATCCAGAGACGCTTCAAATTACGTCGAACTAGCTCTCTTTCCTCTTTGCTAAGTTTTCTATTAAACTTCTCAAGCACCTGGTCCTCAAACTCCACTTGTTGGCTTATGCTGTATGAAAACAACTTGCTAAGACACAGATATTTTGGATCCAGTGTTTGATCCTTCCCAAAAAATCTGAAACCTTCCGGCTTCTTTTGGGATTCAGGATCAAACAGCAAATCGTAACATAAAACCTTGTCATGGAAAGTGTATTTTAAGCAGGAATGCAAACTCTGTAGCCTTTGTTGTCCATCATAAATTAGGCATTTGTTTGGATTCCCCCACTGTTCTTCGGGTTTGATTCTCTCAAGTCTTTCTGTATCATATTCCTTCAAGAAATCCCTGTAAGCAATGTGTTTCTTAGTTGGCCATATTATTAGAGTTCCGATAGGGTATCGTCTAATAAGTGAATCAAACAATTTATATATAAATTGCTCCTTTTTATTTCTCTCTCCCCAAACGTACGGCCTTTGTATAGCTGGCAGATACCAAGTGTCATTAATTCGTCGGACTGCTTCTCTAATCGATATTGATTCGTAGTCCACAAGCAGTACTCCCTACATAATTAGCACTTCTTAGACATTAAGCGCAGACCAACTTGCCCCGAGTAGTTGTACCACTCCCTAAGTTGTTACTTGACCCACAATCCCTTATGGAATCTGCACATTTGGCCCAATGTATTTTACAGCAGAGATTCACTGACTACAAGGAGTGACACGGGGGGAGTCAAAAAGGTACGAGAGAACATATTGATCGTAATTCAGTAGGTCATCCTTCTTCCGTTCTGCACATTAAGCCAGATTATGTCTTTGAGTTTCGCCCGTATGTTTTCACTAGCTTCCCACCCGGTCGTCCACCAACATCCACCCAATTCTCCCCTCAATTTGTGTTTCATCGTCCAGATTTTTACCCGCCTAGCCTACGCATAGTCTGCCTTACTATCCACTTCACTATCCGCTTGTCGTCCGCCTAATTTGTATCTAGCCATCCGCTTTACTGTCCACCTATCGCCCGCTTGATTTGTATTTGACTGTTCGCTTGACACATCAAAAAGTGACTCGACGTTCTGCTCTAAGTCAGCTGAAAAAGGCCGCATACCATTCTTTGTAGACTTCCTGGTATGTGCTCCCCACTTCTTTTTCAAAAGCGGTTGGAAACTGCATCCCATTAGAAACGTCGTACAGAATATTCTTTATTTTGCCATAATGTGCCGCAACATAGTCTGTGAATTCCAGCGAGCCAAGATAAAACTCGTCAATATGCTCGCTCGGGTAATCTGAACTATTGAGAATTAATTCACCGCTTTCCAGTATCTTCGGATCTACGAGGTTAATGAGCCACAGACTGAACCTGCAACTTATTCGGTCCAAAATCTTGTTAAAGCCCTTGTAACTCTCATACTGAGCAATCCCTTCGTTAAACCATAGAGGGATATTGTCCTTGTTGTTTTCTCCCAATATCTCTCTAATAACATAATGGGTTACTTCATGTCCCGGCATTGGCGAAGCCATAGCATTTGCCTTCCGAGAACTATCACTAGGTGGCTGCTCAGCCGGAAGATAAATTACCGGTTTTCCCGACGAGAAACTAATATAGGCATCCGCCCATTCGGCCACGTTGTTTTGGCTACGCAGGCTGTTAATATCGGGATATAAAACAATTCCAATCTTTTGTTCATCTGCCAGCGGACCGTATATCGCTTCCAGTCTGCGTAGCTGGGTATCCAGTTCGATCAAAGTACTAACCACCCTATTTGGGCTGACGTCGTCCACCACACTGACTGAGAACTCCTGTTTGGCATTCGCTAGGTGCCTATTATCATCGAAGTTTTGGTATAGGTAGATTCCAATCAGTGCGAATATGAATACAGCCATCACGGCTATCATTGCACTGCGGGATCTTTTGCTTAACTTTTTAGGTTTTACAGGCTTTTCACTTTTTTCCCGCGATGGTATGGAAACCAGAATATATGAAATGGCAAATGGGACAAGAATCAGAGCCAATAATACGGGCAATTTGAAAATAGTTCCCGGGAGCAATATCTCAAAGCTCACTAGAAACGTTATCACTAGCAGCGCAGCCGAAAGAAATAGGAAAAAGGCAAGTCTGCCCACATATCTGCCTAGACGAGGCCATGCTGGGAAGCTAACGAATTGTTTCAACCTAATCAATGTCGATTCTCTCCATCTCTTAGACTTCTTACGGAATAAACCAAATCTCCAGATTTCACAAGCTGATTCCTGACCCAAGATACCTGTGCACGTTGGCAGCATCTCCTTTTCCCCGAAGCCCAATACAATAGTAACAATCCGGCTTCGGCTCGTCGGTGCTGACGCTCACGCCTCCAGTATGACCACGATATGTGATGAGCCTCTTCGGCGTTGTCCGAAGCCCCGTTACTAGCAACATAAATTCTGTAACGGCAAGAGACGCAATGACACCATTGATAGAAACCACCGACGGCCCAGCTCCACCCAAGTATCTGCGAGGGACGCCGTAAACGGTATCCTGATCGTGCTTGACTTCGGGATTCATCAAATCTGTTTGAGCTTCAGCGACATCCAGCTGCCCGTAGCAGACTAAGCAGCCGTGACCATCCCAAGCTATACACACTCGCCCGCCATACTCCGGTTGGTCGCCCGGCACAATGTCTGAGGCGAGGTCGAGATAGGGTTTCGCATAGGCGGCGCACAGTTCATTTAGAATGAGTCTCGCTCCTTCCCGGTCAAGACAGCCAAACACATAGTCTGATGCAATTACGGCTTTGAAAGCTCTTTGACTTAGAAGGGAATTAGGAATTCTGACGACACTTATATCCGGATTGGTTTGTTCCACGACGCGAGCTCCGAGGTCAACTTTGAGCGTCCGCTGAATCGGGTCATCGTAACGAACGCCAGGATATCTATTAAGATTGGTAGTGTCCAGATCTTGCGGGTCTATCAGGGAGAGTTGCCCTACCCCGAGAAGAGCAAGCTGTTGAACAACGTGCATTCCGAGCCCGCCGATTCCCGCAACGGCCACTTTGGCAGCGCCCAAGCGCTCCTGGCCTTCCCTGCCAAAAAACCTCATGTTGCGGTCATATCTGTCGTCGTTCATATGTGTCCGAGTTGAAGGCTGACAGCTTGGTCGGGACAAGGATGGTCTCACCTACAGCAATTCCGTCTAATCTTTGAGGAGAGTCCGGGCTAGTGAGCCAAGCCAGACCATCAAAGCTTCTACGGGTGACAACCAGCGCAAAGTAGGGTTTCCCCTGAAGCCGCCACCAGACGTGCGGCAGAAACTCAGCGAACCCAATTAGGTCACTGGTCGAGAAGGCCGCTGGCCATGAGCCAGCATGAGAGTGCATTTCGACAAGAGACGCGCCAAGGTCGTGGGCACGCTTGATGACTCGTGCACGTGATTCATCCGTTAGCTCAAAACCGTAGCGAGAACGGGCTAGAAAGCCATGAGGCTGGATAGGGTCCCAGTCAACAAATTCAAATTCATGCGCCTTACCAGCGGAGGCAGCAGAGACGTACATGAAGCTCGCTTCTTCGTTACGAAAGCGAGTGGGTAAGAGGTGTGACCACACAGCGTGATAGACTTGCTGTGGGAGATAGATCAGTACTTTATTCATCAAAGTCCTTCCATAAACCGGTCGGCGAATCCCATGACCCAATTCAGTAAGTTTGACCCTTTTCTGAGGTCAGCAGTCGCTCGCCAGTGCCCATCTAACGGCATCCACGAGAAGACTCCCCATGCGCCTGGAAATGGTGGATGATTTCCAGCTGGCTCTGTATAGTTATTTGGCTTTGCCCCGTTGGACTGCAGACCGACCGGAACGTAGATCCCATATGGCGGAGTGCCAGGATAGCCAGCAGGAATCTGAAAGGCTACCTCGGTGGATGAACGGTTCCAACCGCTGGGTAATGGGTAGGAAGGAATACGAATCCACTGGCCATCCTCTCGATAGTCGGCATCCGGAAACTTCCACCGGATGAGCGCTAGTTCCTCGCTAATGCGTTCCTGCAAACCAATTAGCCTCTCTTGAATCTCACCTTCTTGGAGAACCCCATCCCTGGCTTGAGGTCAATGACCTCGCCGGGCTTAAGCGTGCGCTCTGTGTTCTCTTTCTTGTCAATCAAGATAACACCTTGAGAAACGTCCCAACCTCCCAAGGCGGCGATCTCCTCCATGGTAATGGTGTCCTTGTCCCATGGTTTCTCCACTCCCTCGATATCGAGGTAGAACTTGGGGCCTTTTGCATGCTCACTAGCCATTTGAACCCTCCTTTGACTAATCGCTATGTCAGTCGGTGTATGCTTACTTAGTTTACATTGTACAGAAAAAAAATCATAATGTCAACTGCTGTTCGGTGGACTCTGGAAACATACCGGCCAGACGTATCCGGGCCACAACGGGATTCACGTCGAAAGTATCTACCAGAGTCTGGACCGCTTTTGCACGGCGAGTAGAGTCAAGAATCTTTGTCCCTAACACTCCTTTCTCTATCAGAATAGACCCCAAAACCTCATAGACCAGGCTTCGTGGCAGCAATAGGGCTCCTATTACCCGATTCGCATGATACTCCCACCAGCGTCCCTGGTATCCGGCATCACCTTCAGTCCCTCCCATGCCCTGGACAGCTTCTGTTCGGCACAGCAGTTTCATTTGCTTCTGGTCAAAACTGTCACCGAAAAGCGATACGGCCTGAGTTCGTTGCCCAAGCGCGAACAAGTGGGCATGGAGAAGTCCATGGCCAGACTCATGCGCGAGCGTAGTGCTGATCCGACGCTCTGCTGTTCTGCTCCCTTCTTCCGCGAGGAGTCTGGACACTGCGATTGCCTCTATCCCTTTGGGACCGAACTGGGTGAATCCAAGCAAACCTTCCGGCAGGTCCTCATAGACAGGCGTAACCCCAAAACGTTTTTCGACAAAACGGTCGATGCGTATCGGTTGGGGCGAAGACGGGAAAAGGCGAACCTTATGCAGTTCGTCAGCACATGTAAACTCAATCTCTTGGTCTGTGTAATATGGACGCTCCTTAAACGGACCAGACTGGGTTTTTAACGTCTTCATTCCTTGTCCTTGTTCAGCTTCTGTTTCTTCGACCGTTCCTCAATGAATTTCAGCAATTCCTGGGGTTTGACTTTCTTGTCGATAAGTTGACGGAAAGCAAAACCAAACTCAGGGTCTGAAATCGTCATACGCCGAAGGTCACGGATAGGGGGGCGCGTATCATATTGCTTCAGGTTCTCAACCGACGTATCTAGAGCCTTCGCAAGTGCACTCAAGTGCTTATCGGAGAGATAGCGGCGGCCAAGTTCAACATCGGACAAGAATGCCGCAGACAAGCCCACCGATTTCGCCAACTCTCGTAAGGATATGTCTCTCTCCTCGCGAAGTTGGCGGATTCTTTCCCCTAACGTCAGCATGTGTTCAATGTTAGCTTATCCTGTTTACGCTCGTTTGTCAAGTGCGTACACGCTAAGCGGTAAAAGTTCTGCGTTATTGCGACAGTGTAATTCAGATTGCGAAGGCAGTGGGTAGTTAGTAACTAACTACACAAGCCATCGTTTCATGACCTGATAATCAGCTAGGTCAATCCTTCAAGATTTGGTGCCTTGTTCTAGTTCCAGTGTTTGGTTCAGTGCCTGGTTCCACCATAGGTAGCCTATGGGTAATAACCGAAGCCTGGACCTTGGAACATGTAACTTGCATGGAACTTGAAGTGTGAAGTTGAATAGCAGAACCTCTGAGCTACGGGTTCCAGGTTCCAAGTTCCACATGTAAATTAGAAGCTGCAACGAAGCTACAACTCACAAACCAGTAGTGAGATGGAACTGAAAAGAGAACAAGGAAGCAAACCTCGAAGGCCTAGCCTAGGTTACCACCGAGCCACAAAACGATGGTTTGTTCCTCCGATAGAGCTTCGAGTTATTCTCACACTTCACTTAGCTAGCAGGTGCTATAATTTGAATTGAGGTGCATGCTGTGGCTGATGGATAACGAAGCCAGAGACTTGAAGGAATGTGAGAATTCAAAGGTCGATGAACGAGCGAGAGTTTAGGTGGTACGAAGGCAAATACGGAGAGCACCCGGATGCCTGTACCTGCCCTGTTTGCTGCGAGAAAAGGAGAAAGAAGGAGGAGAAGGAGAAATTTGGTGGCAAAATAGAATGTCCGATGTGCGGGTATTTGTCTGTGAACTGGGTTGAGAGACGAAGACGATATGTCTGCTCAAATCCTGACTGCGGGATTTCAGGAGAGACGTTGTTTGAGCTGTCGCACGGGAAAAGAGCGAATTGCGGGAGAGAAATAGACAAGTGATCGACGATAATCAAATAAGCAAATAGGAGGTCAAAGAGACATGGCAGGCAAAAAGAGCGGCGAACGTCAAATAGGAAGGGATGCCAAAACTGGACAATTCATCCCCATAAAAGAAGCACGGCGGAGACCCAAGACCACTGTGATTGAAACCATCAGGCGCGGGAGGGGCAAATAACCATTCAAATGACAGATAGAGAAAGAATAGAGGCCGTATTGGCAAAACTCCCCGATAGAGAGCAGAAGGTTGTGCGATTACGCTTCGGGTTTGATGGACAACGATTGACGCTGCAAGAGGTCGGGAAGATTTTGTCTCGTGAGAGTGGTGGAATTGGTGTCTCCATGGAACGGGTTAGGCAGATAGAAGGCAGGGCGTTACGAAAACTCCGTCACCCGGTCCGCTCACGTTTGTTAAGGGACATACAAACTCGGGGTGATGCCCCTGAATATCGACTGCTGCAGGCAATCTTTGGGCGATGACAGGCCCGGGCGAGATACACTGGGATATGTCTCATCGGTCGTGCGATGGCGCCGAAATCCCAGACTGGAATCAGGCTCCAGGTATCGGCAGATCTATTTCTTTCAGATTGGACGGGTACCATTTGCTCGACATTACCCAGGACAACAATCTGGCTTTTTGGTATGTCGACGCTGGGTCTAGATGTGGTAGCCTTTCTAGTTGGGTAGTCTCAGTCGCCATCGTCCACCGGTGAAGACCTGTCGGTTCGTTCCTGAGGCCCTGTCGTGCCCGTC
>Ga0172362_10005464_pt1 | contig 11010 bp, 11 predicted proteins | sample LakKivs1_kivu2a2_FD_114534 | JGI IMG/M metagenome (GOLD analysis project Ga0172362, IMG submission 114534) | Sediment microbial communities from Lake Kivu, Rwanda - Sediment s1_kivu2a2 | ecosystem: Environmental > Aquatic > Freshwater > Lake > Sediment | place: Rwanda: Western Province, Lake...
CAGAAAAAGAGCAAAAAACGCTTCTAGCTAGCTACAGGAGAAAAGGCAGTAGAAGCAAGTCGTAAGATTACTTTGTTGCCACTCTGGTCTATGTAACTTACAACTGCATTCACAACATAGCCCTTTATATCTCCACTTGAGTTGAACTTGTAGGTCTGATTGTAACTATGTACCCATCCTGTTGCACCTGGTGGAAGTTTGTCCACAAGAATACTAGCGGGAGATTCAAGTCCGTTGTATAATAGTTCGTTAATCTCAAAACCTTCAAGATGATACTGCCCAAACATCCCGTCAGCATCAAAATCTGGTTGCGTCCAATCAAGTTCCACTTTATCACCGAATTTATCAAATAACACACGAGTAAGTCTTGGGTGTTCAGGCAGACGAGGTCCAACATGTAATCCTATTCCCCCTTGAGGAACTCCAGTAGGAGGCAATTCTACTTTCCCTGGTTTCGATTCTCTCTCAGGAACTGGTGTGGGTTTTGGCGGTGAAGGACGCTTTCTAAGTTTTCTCCTTATTCCTAAAGCAATAATTCCCGCAACAACAGCTCCACCGATTATTGCCATCGGTATCGTTCCGACATTAGATAGTTGTCCCAAAATCTGGTAAATCCACCCAAATATGACATTAGTTGAACCGCTACTTTGCTTTTGTAGTGTCCAAGTTCCAGAAATCTTGCCACCTTTTTCTCCAAAGAACGGAACTGTTTCACAATATGGAAGGTCACCTGTATAAGTGCCCGACCCTGTTCCATCAGTATTGATTTTTCCAGTGAATGTAAACACATAATCATCATCATTCCATCCCTTCATCTCAAATATGCTCCCTGTCCACTTTGCATTTCCTCCTTCATCTACCGTTCCTCGCCAAGTAGTCCAGAAATTTGGCACACCTTGCCTGTCTATGCTATCATAAGGTGTTCCACCAACATTTGCCACATCCCAGGAGTAAGGAATAGAAATCTCTCCATTTGATATACTAACATAGCCAATGTAGGTGGCGGAAGTCCAATTATCCCACTCACCCATCCAAAACCCCTGCCATGCTATAGTGGTATATGTAATATCATATAAGCCATCATATACAATAGTTGCTTTCACTAAGTTAATCCCAGTTATGAATAAAGTTAAAGCAACAATAATAGCACATATCGCTACCATTCTATTTTTCATTTTTTTTACTTCACTTTTGTTATTGGATGTATTGACATCAGTAGTTGTATTTGTGTGAGTTTATAAGGATGCAACCTGTTCCTGTAGCAACCTTCACCAAGGTATTACCATACTATCATCATCCAATATTATGAAAAAAGATTTATGAATCTTGAATCCATGAAACCACAATCTCAGTAATAGTCACTAGTTCTAGGATGCTTTTGTTTGTTTGATTGATTGTTTGTTAGTAATTGATCTACTAGAGAGGGAGATTAAATTTTAATTTCTCCTTTTATTATCTCAAGCGGTAGTTAACTAATTAAGTATAGATTACGAAATATGAATAATGGGCTTTCCAAATTGAAGAAAACGACGTTTTTTATTCTATTTTCGGTGTTATCAATTGCATTATCTACTTGTCCTCTTGTTTATCAACTGAGAAATGTTGCAGCCCAATCTGAGTGGATTGAAATCTGTCGGTATGCTGGAGCAACGAGTAAAACCACCGAACTATTCCACATAAATACAACATTACAGTGGCGAATCAAGTGGATGTTTACAGGCAATACGTCTGATGCCTCATTCAGCCTTTTTGTTTATCGTCATGGCGATACTACGCTTGTTGGTGAATCAGAAATATCGCCTCTATGTGTTGGTAGCCTGTCACGGACAGGTGTAACCGAGAGTGGTATATACTATGTTCAAGGGAGTAATGACGATTTTTATTTGAAAATATTTTTCCAAGCTAATAAAAGGGAGGGTTGGGTTGGGTGGGAAGCCATAGTAGAACAAGAAGCTCCAGCGCACGCGTATTATCAAAATGCGTTCCCCGTTGAGTGGAAAACAGTTACAGAATTTACTGGACAGGGAAAGGCAATGTGGTATGAGGGGCAGGAGTACTATGTTTCTGATGAGACAACTGAGACCTTTAAAGTCAATATATCAGCTGACTTTCCTAACTATTGGCGAATATTGTGGTCACGTACATGGAGGATGGGCGGCCCCAGCCCAGCGTTTCCCTTATTTGGTTTTTCTGTATATTCTGAAGGTGGCACTGTTATTTCTAGGGTTGGCCCCTTATGCTTTGATTCGCCTGGTCCTGATGTAGAATACGTTTATGTATGCAACGGGCTCGGTGGTTCCAAAAATTTCTATTTGGAAATAACTACTGCCAATTTAAAGAACTGGACATTCACCATAGAGGAAACTAAGATTCCAACTACCATCTCATGTAATGTGACCGAGCCTGCATGGAGCTTACCTGAAGTTGCCATCGGTGATTCTGTTACCGTCAAAGGCTCTGTCACCCTTGACTACTTGGGAAAAATTATTTACCCATATTCTGCAGGGCTTTCGGATTTTTACCCATACTCTACAGTTTCGGGTAAAACCGTCACCCTTACCTACAAGAAGCCCGATAATTCTACATTTTATAGAATAGTCACGACTGATTCAAATGGCTCCTATGAGGACACGTACACTCCGTCTGATTTTGGTAATTGGAGTGTCATAGATAGTTGGCTTGGTGACTCCACATATTTGGGGGCAATAAGTTTAAACATTGAGCATGGTATAGGTCCGTCGAATTTCACGGTAACCAAAATCCCCACTAGCATAAGTTGTTACGTCTCCTCCTCCAATTTAACTATTGGAGCATCTGTAACTGTTTCTGGCTCAATCAGCAGGAGGTATCTTGGAACCTCTGTAATGGTCTCTGGGAAAAATGTCACTTTGGCATACAAGAAGCCTGATGGAACAACGGTCACGAGAATAGTCACAACTTCAGATGGCAACTACAGCGACTCCTATATGCCTGATGTTGTTGGTTCTTGGAACGTATCGGCGTCGTGGGATGGGGATTCTTTACACAGTGGAGCTGTCAGTATTCCCATGCCCTTTCTTGTTAAGAAGTCAGGTTGCCTAATCGCCACAGCCACTTTTGGGTCAGAGCTAAGTCAAGAAGTGCAGTTCCTAAGAGACTTCAGAGACAAAACTGTGTTAAACACCTTTGCGGGAAGCAACTTCATGACAGCCTTCAACAGCTTCTACTATTCGTTCAGTCCTAGCGTCGCGTCAACCATCTCCGAAAACGAAGCTTTACGAAGCGTAATGAAGGTAGTTCTCTTTCCGCTAATAGGGGTTCTTCATATAAGTTCCGTAGCCTTCTCTATCTTCAGCTTCAGCTCTGAGCTGGCTATTGTAGTTACTGGTTTAATCGCAAGCTCTCTTATAGCACTCGTCTACTTTACGCCGTGGTTTTTGTTGGTCAATTTATTCAAAAATTTCAGACCATCAATAAAGATAATCCGTTTTTTCAGCCTGTTCTGGGTAAGTAGCATAGTGGCAATAGTCTTAGCGGAGACTACTATGTCTCCGCCGTTGATGATGGCGTCCAGCGGAGCACTCGTCCTCACAACAATGACTTTGATTACACTGGCTTCTACTAGAACAATAACAAAATTTATCATACCCCATTGATTTTGTAGGTAATGCATGTAAACGCTAAGAAACAGTATTTTTGAGGCGTTACAGATCTTTTAAATGATAGAAATTGAACAATTGTATCGAATAACCTCATGAAGAAAAGAAGAAAGATCGCCACCTGTGGTTTCATAACTACCTCAATAGCTCTTGCTATATTCTGCATGCCATTTTTATGGGTTTCCGCCTATTCAATACTTTTTGGGCAAAGAGACATTATCAATACTGCTAAGGAAATTACTGCGAACGAGACTAATTCGATCGCCAATCTGAACAATATTGCGGATTGGCTTAACAGTCACATTACGTATGATGCGCATGGATTTTACTTTTATCCAGTGCCTCCATTATTTCTGTTCAGAAAGGTTCCAGCAGACTCTGCTTGGACAATGACTATTAGACGTGGAGATGTGAAGAAGAAGCTGTCTTATGTACAGAAATGGTTCGCTCAATAGGTATACAGGCTAGAGTAGTATATAATCCTGCTGAGGATCACGTCTGGTGTGAAGTCTTGATAAATGGGTCATGGTTTCATTTTGATCCGGGACTGTCGAGAGATAAGAGATTCAATAATCCTGGCTTTTATGAGTGCCCTGAACCGAATGGATGGGGTAAAGAACTGTCTTACGTTTATTTTATAGATGCTGATGGTAAGCAGAATGATATCACCAAGACATATACCGACATAGGTAGACTCATTGTTCAGGTTGAGAAGGATGGTCAGCCGGTAAAGAATGCTAGAGTTACGATAGAAAGCAGATTCTTGATGTTAAACCAACCCTCTTCCTATAGTCAGCCCATATTTTACATAGAAAATCGGACTAATGACAAGGGCATATGCACCTTCAATTTGGGAGGTAACAATTACACTGTTAGTGCTGAATTAGGGACTATCCTTGGATACAGAAATGAAAGCATCATAAGCCTCAAAGAAAACAGAGAGACATCCGTGACCTTGACTCTATCCAGTTTCTCTCTCCTTATTCCAATTGAATATGTCATAACAACGCTAGGAGTAGCACTCACAGTTATTTTATTAGTAATAGAAATCATATCGATCTATAAGAAATCCAGAAAGAAGAAGGCAAACGTGAATACTTGATTCTAAGACATCAGACTTAATGAAGAAGCTAAACCTCTATTTCGAGAGTAAGGTTGAAATCCCAAGAATCAAACATGGCAAAAGACAGACACTTGAAACATTAATAAACGAAGAAGCCTTACTATTTGCTAAGTTTATTAGAAGCGAACGAGATATATGGATTCCTCGAATCTCAGCTCTTAATTACCAACCAAAGTGAGAAGGCAAAAGAAACTATTTATTATGGACATACAATTTGAGGTGTTATGTCTTTTTTGTGAGCTTGTGATAGGATAATTCGACTGCGATTGCTCCAGCAATTAGTAACGAAAAAAATAACATGAAGAATAAAAATCCAAGGATGTCATACGCAACATGTACGCCCGGTGAAAGGAGACTTGGATTGACGATCCAAATAAGATGGATTATAACGGGTGAAATAGCCAAGATCCCTATGAAGTGGAACCATTTTCTGTTTGGCATGCTTCCTTCATTAAGCGGCTTAATGAGTTTCCAATAAGCTAAAAACGCTGAGATCACGGGAACAACAAAAAAACCGCCGCCATAGATGACAGGGTAAAGAGTAAATAGCGTGAGATCAAAATTAAAAAAGATATCAAAAGGGTAAAAAAGAAGATTATAGTGCTCAATCAAGGCTTGAAAGCCCATGGAAACTAAAATATAAAACACGCTTACAAATGAAAAACCCAGAATAAACAGTGGTTGACAAGCAAAGCAGTTCTTGCCAATTTCTGACCAAAATAAAGGTTGCCTAAACTTTGTTGATTCGTCAATCCTAACTCTAAAGCGATAAAGAAAATACATGAGCACAGCAAAAACTAAGATACTAAGCAAGGCTTCAACGCTTCAAATATAATCCTGCCATAACAGTATAAAAAAATTATGAATCACAAAACAATATCTTAAAGGCTCAAGGAGATTACATAGTTAAAAATCTAGGAGACCAATATCATACAGTGGGTTTGGGTTTGGGATTAAATTTTAATTCCTTATCATGTGAAGTAATGGATGTATTTTAGCAGACATAACACTCCACGATATTTAATTGCCTTAGTAAGGTTTTTATACGATGCTTCTGAAGAAATGTTAACTGTCTTAACCTGACAAATTGAGTGTGAAATCAATTATGACTCGAATAAGTCACGGTTTTAAGAGGCATTTATCCTTGACAGCTGTATGAAAATTTGAGTATCCAAAGCATGTTGCTTTTATCTGCGATAAATGCGGTCGATGTTGCGGCGACGCTGAAGATAAGGTTAAGCATGTTCTTCTCTTGAAAACGGATGCTGAACGCATATCGAACGAAACTTTACTTGATAGCCACGAGTTTGCTGAGGAAATTTCTGGTTTTGAACCGTACATTTATCAAATGAGAAAAACTGAAGATGGAAGATGCTTCTTTCTAAAAAATAATTTGTGCGCCATCTATAAAATCAGACCGTTAATCTGCAGGTTCTATCCGTTCCAACTCCGAAATCTCGGAAATAACAGATACTCTTTTTCGTATACGAACAGCTGCACAGGTATTGGGAATGGGCCTCAACTCAAAAGATTGTTCTTTGAAAGCCTTTTCAGAAAGTTTACGGAAGCGATGAGAGAAAACATCGATAATGATTCTTAATGTTTGTTAACAACAATCTTCTCTTTTAGCTAGCACAGACCGTTGCATTCAGGATTAATCAATGATACGATGGGATTTGAGCCTTCTCTATCACTTGTTCCCGTAAGATTATGGATTACCCTAATGCGTAATTCATTTTTCTTCCTTTTCTTCTTTGGTGTTTGATGGTTCGTCTGTTAACTCTGAAGCGTCTCTTCTCCAAGGTTGACTTGGCTTCTCTAGAGCATATTGAGGCATCTTATTCTGGGCTTGGACCTAGACACTATCCAGTAGGAGCATGCTTCTTCGCTTTAGTGTTGATGCATCTACTGAATATGTCTTCAGAGACCGTGCTGGCAGGTTTGAACAGGTTCAAGCGCAGGGTCGGAGTTGAAGGCTTTGAGAGGCTCTTCGAGGAGCTGACCTTTGCCTAGAAGGTTTTACTTGACCTTCACTCCTTCTCCGTCGATGATGACCAATCCAAAACGTTCCATCATCCTCAACTTATCATCAATCATTCTTCTGGACGCGTCGTCGTCTCCTAACGCCTTGTAAATCTCCTTCTTCGAAGCCGACCCACCACGCTCCCTAAGAAACCGGTGGATCATATGCTCATAAATCACAGCTATGTTTATCACATCCTCGTCTTGATGAAGAGCGTTTATTTTTTCTACGCCAGTTCTTGTAGGGCTCTTAACCGTTTAACCATGTTGGGATGCGTCGAGAAGAGTTCGGCGAACTGATCTGTCGTTGTCACCTTCCGGCTTAGATACTTAGAGACAATCTCTTGATCGCTCCTCCAGACGCCTGTTTGGTAAACTTCTCTGAGGTCTCTCCCCGCGCTGTCAGGATCCGATATGAACAAGGCCTTCAACGAGCTCATGTTGTGCATGTTTCGGTAGCGACCCCTCATCTTCTCAGTTGATTCAGCTATCTTGACGAGTCCCTCTGAAAGTTTACGGGCTCCACCGTCTACTGCAGAAACGCTGTGCCTGTCAGCGTAGTATTCTCTTAACCGGCTGAGGTAAAGCGTGAAGAGGGTCAGTACCCAGTAGAATAATATGCTTGCGAAACCGATAAGCGCTGCAAGGCCTGCGTTTCCTCTTTCGTCCCTTCGGCTATACATTGACGACAACATCAGAGAGTATCCGATGTAGTAGAAGAGGGCGGGAAGAATCGAGACGAACATCATCACCTGAACGTCTCGGTGTTTCAGATGTCCCAGCTCATGACCTATCACAGCTTCAACCTCTTCAACGTCCAAGGTATTCAAGAGTCCCGTTGTTACAGCGACGCGGTTTCCAGTGAGCGGTGAGCCGTAGGCAAAGGCGTTAGGTACTGGAATCCTCGCTACCCCCAGCTGAGGCATCTTTACGCCACTCTTTTGGCTCAGCCTTTCCACCGTGCTGTAAAGCTCCGGTTCTTCGGTTTTGGATACCTTTTTGACTCGGTACAAGGCGCCTATCAGGTACGGCGCAATAAGCCACTGAACAACATTAAAGAAGACTATGAAGAGCGCAAGCGTGTAAACGTTGAACATGCCAATATAGGATAGTAGAACGGTAAAAAACAATGTTGAGAGCCCTATGATAGCTACTAGGGTCCCGATCATAGAAGCCTTCAACTTCAACGTACCCATTTTCGTCTCCGATTATAATTAGAGACGCCGCAGTTATATCTTTTACTAACCTGTTCTGCTAGGTTATTTCCCCTGTGAAAGGAAACCTACAGAAGGTTTTGCTCTTTGCGTCGCCCACGTCTCCTTCAACATCTTCTTCTCATATTCATAACTATGGACCTCTCAATTCTGATGGACTTGAGCAAACAGCGTTTTTAATGATTGGCATGTTTTACGTGGAATGACTTTACGGAATCAACTCTGTAGCATCGACGCCTAAACCTAACCCTAGTCAATATACTCTGTTAACTCCGATTATTGGCATATTTTCAAGCATGGGGATCTGGTATCTGTCAACATGAAAAATTGAGAACTGTAAAGGTTTATTAAACTTTGTCTACTATTCTAAAATATGTGTGGTTAATCACGTTGTCGTTTGAAATACAGGAATTGACCGACGTTATAAGGGTTTTTACCCTCATAAACCTCGGCAAAGGAACAGCCCTGAAGAAGACTCATCTTAAGCGGAGAATCGACAGAGCCTGCAAGGGCCATATGTGTGTCGAAATGAATGAGCTAGATGAAGCCTTAACGGAGATGGTTTCTGAGGGACTGGTCATTAACCAGGGCGAAATAGTTCAGCTAACGGAGAAGGGCAGCTGGCTGAGCAGTGAATGGCGAAATCTACTTTTTAAGAGCGAGCCAATTCTTGAGACCGTTGCAGGTGTAGCTGATGGCTCCATAACGGGGCTCGTAGTCATCCTTTCAGCCTTCATAGCGGAGCTAGCTACCCAAACAACTATATTCGCAGCTCTTCTGACCTTGGCAGCGGTAGCCATAACAAACTTCTCGAGTTTTTTGCTGGGTGGAACAACCGAGGATTTGGCAGACATGATTACGCTCCAGAACTTGATGAACTACAGCCTAAGCGACATCCCAAACAAAGAGGAGAGGAGCAAATCGCTCCTTTTAGTTAAACAGCTCTTCAGCCTTCTCAACAAAGAAATTGGAAGGGCAAACGTTTTTTCCGCTGTAGTGTGTGGGGTGACTACTTTTGTAGCAGGCATCGTTCCTATAATTGTTTATCTGATGTTGCCTTCACCGCTTGACATCATCGTTTCGCTCTGCGTAGTTGGAGGTGTTACAGGCTTCTTCCTCATCCGTTACCGTTCCCAAAAGACAAGAGTACACTGGAAAATGACACTCCTCCAAACAATCATAATCATAGCAATCGCGGTTGCTGCATCAATACTGCTTAGCAGCAGTATATAATGAGAAAAAGAAGATATCGTCGATGGGTTGTTCAATGTTTCCCGTGGTTGTATGCATTATACGCCATGCTGGCACACTCAACCTTCACTGCCTTAAAGTATGCTATAAGAGCTATCTAACACATAAGTGCTGCAAATAAAGCGGATGGTATGAAAGGGTTCTTGAAACTCAAGAAGAACCGAAGAAAAATAGTTTCAAACGGTGCTTGCGGCGTGACATTAAGGGAATGGCCAGACATTGTTTTTCAAGCTAAGAGAGGTTACAATGCCAAAGTAAGAGATTTTGAACCTTTCTGGAGAAAAAAATTATGAGAGGAAAGCATTCAATCTGATAGAGAAATATACTGGTCTGCAATGGAGGAGATTGGCAAATCATATTGAAGTTGTCGCAAGACGACCAAATGAGAAAGAAAAAGTTTTTGCGGCATTGACAGACATCCCAAATAGACCTGATAGGATTTCGCTTTTTGACGTTAAGAGCAATGAATCTCTAAGCAAGGATTTGATTCATGAACTCATCCATAGTATCATTTGGTCTACTTATCTGTGGGATCAGAGAACGAAAAAAATCGGGCTGTTCGACGACATCTTCGCGGATGAATTATTATCCGAACTCATTTCGCAAAAAATCTATATCCGCTTGCATCTAAGCAAAAAAATGGACTATCGAGGAGCCTTGCAGTATGGCTTTGAAACAGCCTTGGAGAAGATCGCAGATATTCTCGGCGTCAAGGCGGATACGTGGAAACTAGATAAGGATGCACGGAAGTCCAGTGCCGCAGCTAAGAATCTTAGAAAAGACATGTTGAAGAAGTTGGAAAAATGGTTTAGAGAATACTTGAAAAATGTGGAGATGAGAAATACAAATGCTTTAAAGGCCGTAAATGAAATTGCTAATTTATTCTCCAACATCATAGAAAATCGGTGAATAAAGCCTTTTCTGATAGCCCAGTTTGGCATGTGTTTTTCATCATATACACTGAAATCGAACCAAGACTTAGAGTTCTTTCCGATAACCCCTATTATCGGATCCTTCGAAAGACGCTCTCAACTTCTTTAGACGGATATGTACTCACTTTTACTGTTTACAAGTCTCTGGTTCAGGTTCATTGAATCGAGGATATTTTTTCAATCCTTACCTTTACCTGAGGTATTCTGGCTTTCTCTATTTTTACGATTGTTCCTTTTAGGAGAGCTCCTCGTAAAAATAGGTCTCCAAATTCTGGTCGTGATCCTCTTTCAGAGTTTAGTAAAGTTGTTGCTAGACTACTAAACGCTAAGTCTGCAGAATCCAAAGTTAAGCAAGGTCATGATTTGATTACGCCAAACGGAATAGTGGATTTTTGGACAGATTTATATCTATTGAAATCAACATTTTCGTTTGATGAGTTCGATATTCATACTTTCGGCTATTGGGCTACTTTCTGCTATTTTATTACTTCCTAGGGTCGAATTTAGGATCAAACTGAGAAGAAGAGCTAAAGCAGATTATCTGCATGCTAGAGGAACCATTCACCGCAATATTATCCAAAATTGCTTAAAAAATCTGAATCGGGAAAACTCCGGTCTTGAAGGTAAGATACGACAATTGAAATCACGGAGATCTAATCTAGAAAATGACAGGCGTAGGGAGCTAGAGACCAAATTAACGACTCAGATTGCTCATCAAGAACTTGAAAGAATCCCGGGGATAGGACCAGTATTAAAAGATCGGATTATAAGAAGTTGTTTCGATGGAACTCTAGAGAGTCTCAATCGTGCGGGTAATGTTCGCGGAATAG
>Ga0172362_10005468_pt1 | contig 11004 bp, 7 predicted proteins | sample LakKivs1_kivu2a2_FD_114534 | JGI IMG/M metagenome (GOLD analysis project Ga0172362, IMG submission 114534) | Sediment microbial communities from Lake Kivu, Rwanda - Sediment s1_kivu2a2 | ecosystem: Environmental > Aquatic > Freshwater > Lake > Sediment | place: Rwanda: Western Province, Lake...
GGACGTGCCGTTGACTCTACGAACCACTCATTAATACCTAATGATGAAGGAAACCGTAGTATGAACCTGTTTTGTCTTTTTGGTTCATAAGGAATCGGCATTTTCATTAATAAATCCGCCATGGTAATATATTAGTTTTTTTTACTTTTATCTTTTATTATAAATATACCCATGACAATATTTTTTCTCTTGACTTTTTTTTTCAGAATTTTACTCTTGCTTATGTAATCTAGTTCTAGTATTCTTTTTTTATTCCTCCTTTAGTTGAATATGTCTTAATTGGTTCTTTGATGCTTTTGAAATAATCTTTAATCTTTTTTACATTGCTTTCATCATCATCTGAAAAGCCTATAACTGGTTTTCTAGGAATAAATTTATTAGCAATATCTTTTTTTAGAAATGCTTTTTTTTGCAAACTAGCTGCAATTATTTTTACATAATTAACAAAATCTGCCATGGCTCTGACTTTGGCTTCCTCAGGAGAAACCGCCTCATCTTCTACCCCAAAACTTACAGGGTTGTATCTATTTAACTCTAAGTAAGATTTAATCATATCATCTTCAGACATTTCTTCTTCGTCGACAAAATCTCTATATTTTTTTAAATTTTTTATAAGTTCAGACTTAGAAATTCCGTTATGATTTTTCTGTATGAAGTTGAAAATTGACTTTTTGATGGTATTTGGGTTATAGCCTCGTGCGGTTATAATAGCGAATATAGACCCATTGTTAATGGCCTCTTTGAAATCGTTCCACGCAGGTCCAACCTTAGCATTGAGAGACTCCTTTAAGAACTTATCATCCCCTTTTACACCGAAGTTACGAAATGCGTCTTTAGCGTAGTCAACAATCAAATTATTTTTGTACTCAAAATTATCTTTTCCGATTTTTGAACGATACTCCGCAAAATCTTCAGTTGACATTTCTACCTCCTCTCCTTTATCATTTGACAAAATGATTTTGGTTGGCATCAAAACAATATTGTCGTCCCAATCAAAAGCATAGTACTTAAGGTCCGGCGTTCCACTTTTGAAAGTGTCCTGTAGTTTAGTTTTCATTTACTAAATGGCAAAAAAAGGGTGGGAATTTGGTTTCCCACCCCAAAGATATTAAATATTTTCGAAAGATGCACCAGTTGGTGTAATCAAAAATTCTATGTCTATGAATTCGAGTGCCTTCGTTGGTTTAAGATAAATCTTACCTGTTAAGGTGTTTCTATCCAAATCTTCAGGAGTTGAAGACACTGTCACACGGAAGTCATACAAACCACGGTCTCTTCGGATTGCGTCCAAAATTGGGTTTACAGAATCCAAGAATTGTTGTCTCACGATTTCATCGTTCTGTTCGAACAACAATCTAACAGCTACTGCCGAAATTAACTTACGTGCTTGAAGTAGAAGTCTTCTAACATTCAGTCTGTTAAGTGCCGAATCTCTAATCTGAAGTGTTTTGTTACCCCAAATTACAGTACCAACGTCCGAGAATGTTGCGATTGGGTTGATTCTACCTTGGTAAAGAGTGTCTCTGTCTTCTTGGGTAAGTTTTAATCTTGCCTTTACTGAATTTACAAGACCTCTTGTGTAACCCGCCGAAGCGAACCATGGGAATGAAATGTTATCGGTAAGTGCTAAGTTTCTACAAACTTGACCAGTTGGTGGAATGTATAACTGAGTGTTGTTAACCGTATCCCTTTCCAAAATCCATGGGTAATAAGTTGCGGTGTATGATGAATCTATTCCTGTTTGGTCAAGATTATCCACCGCCTCTTGAGGGTAAATAATTTCATATTGAGAACCTCCATCGGGTGTATACATGTTGTAATCAGGAGTAGTAACGATATAAACAGCATCCGCTCTTTCGTTCTCAACCATACCAATTGCTAACTCACACAAATTAGAGTTATTTACGTAATCGATACCAGGTGTTGCAAAAACATTAATGTTTGTTGACTCAGGGTTAGCAAACGCCAATTGACCTAACAAGTAAGCGTAATAATCGGTGTTAGCGAAATCTTGAGTATTATCTCCAATAACAATTCTCTTAAACGTACCATCTCCCGAAGCCGTCGGATAACGTTGGGTTGGAGTTGCACCTTGTAAATAACCTGATGCTCCCAAAGCAAACCTATCTTGGTTTGTTCGGAACTCTCTGTAAATGTCCCATCCATCGAAACCACCTTGGAATACCGTGGTGAATTTTCTCGAGTAAAGGAAGTAATAAGGGTTAGCTTGGTCTGTTGGTTCATCACTAAAGTTTGCAACTCCACAGACAAATGCTGGTGTTCCACTTGTAATTTGTGAATTTGAAATTGTAATAATTGTTGCCCCCGAATCCATGTGGAAACCTTTGGTTTGATAGTTCCAAGGTTCAGAAGTAGTTGCCAAATCCCAACCTACAACAGGGTTTTTCTTTCCTTTGTATTGTAACAAATCGGTGTCTATACCGAACTGAGAAGAAATACCTAAGTAAGTTCTTCTGACTATGTCACCCGAAGATGAAGTTATATTACTTCCTCCTGCACTTGTTCCGAATGGTGGGTCAAAGATAGTTTCTCCTGGGAAGAAATACTTGTTCTTGATAATTGGGAAAGGAGAAGGGTTAGCAGTGCTTTCGTAAACTCTTTCTTCCAAACCATAGAAACCACAAGGTAATGCATCTACAGGGTACTCATCAGAGAGTTCAACCATTACGTAAGCCGAGTTTAACGGATATTCACCATCAGAAGAACCGATTTTCTTAGCAACAAAACTGTTACTTGTGGGGTCCATAGTACAGTTGGTGAATTTTTCATAAACTACAGGATTAGCGTCCGTGTCAAAGAAATCTCTAACTAAAACATCAAACGTAAGGTTACTGAAAGAAATATTCGCAATCGAGATTTTGACCTCTGTATTTGCGGAATTACCATCGCTTATTGTCATGAATCGGAAGAGATTGTAAACAACATTACCACGAAGTTCAGAAACAAGGAATGGAGTTTTAGGTGTTTGGTATTGGTCCAAGAACCAAGCGATTGAAGTTGTTGAGGTCTTATCTCTTGCCTCAGGTAATGCAATCAAATCACATTTGACCCCACGAACATATCCTTTGTTGAAACCGTAATTCAATAGTCCAAGGTATGATTCTTCCACGTAAATTGGAACATCAGTTCTTGGTTTAGCAAAGTTGGTCACACCTAACACCTTTGTAATGTAGTTAGAGTTTGTTGAATCAAAAGACGCTTCAAAACTAAACGGATTTCCTTGGTAGGTTGTACCACTCAACAAGAATGTTGCGAATGGACTTTGAGAAATCCCCGAGTAAGGACCAGTACATACCAAGTTCAAGTCAGTAAGACCTGTTACTTGATATTGAGGACCATGGTCGTTTGCATCATAAATCGAAATACCTCTTGAACGAACAGTCGCTAAGATTAAGTCATTCCAATCATAGTAAGCCTGTCCTGAATAAGTGTATAATTGTCCTGTAACCGTTCCTGAGAAGAAATAATTGTTAGCCACTGATGGAGTTGCCGCAGTGAAGAAATCTGTAACTGAGTAATACCAAGAATATCCTGAGTATGTATTACCTGTTGTTGGGTCAAAAGTTGCGTAGTACCAAGGGTCATTATTTCCGTTCGATAAATCCGCGAAGGATAAACTCAAATTGTCGCAACCAAATTCGTTGATAACATTTGGATAGGTCAAAGCCAAAGTATTGTAATCTACACTTGGAATTGAACCATAACCAACTGCAGTATTTCCTGATACTGAGTTAGCTGCGATGATATCTGTTGCAAAGTTGTATACATCCCTACTATATGTTGAGGTTGAACCATCAATCAAAGTGTAAGATGTTGAGAGATTATTTGAGAGGAGTGCTGGTAGACCTGAACCAAATGACACTGTATTACCTGTAGTAAAACCGGAAAAATTAGCAGTGAATGAAACAGTTGCAATTGATGTGTCGATACCGATGTAGGCACTGTCTACGTTTGCTACCGCCTGCAAACTCCATGAAGGACCCGCATCATATCCTGATAAACCCAAGATACGAGTAACAAATAGTTGATTTGATTGTTGAAGGTACGCTTTGGCAATGTAAGCGGCTTCATATTTTGGAATTTGAGTTCCGATAAATTTTGTTGGTACCGTTCCTCCGAAGAATGTTTGGAACTCATCGTAGTTGGTAATGAAAATTGGTTCGAAAGCAGGACCCTTGAGAGTCTCACCTACAACACCCAAAGTTGTTACACCAACACTCTGAGCAACAAATGATAAATCAGTTTCAGATGTGTAAACTCCAGGGGATACGAAGACCTTTTGGTTTGCTTGAGAAGTTAATTGAAAAAACATTTTTCTAAATTTTTCTTATTCGGTTTTATTTTTAAGATAAATATTTGATTTCAATACAAAAAACTTTACTTTTGAATACGTATTATTAAGTAGTAAGATTTTTTTCTACCTTTTTTCTCCCTATGAAAAACACCACTAAAGACATTAAGAACCTAAAAATTTCACCAGAGACTCACAAGGTCTTGAAAACTTATTGCGAAAAAAACGGTTTGAAAATGTATAAGTTTTTAGAAAAACTCATCTTGGATAAGTGTGGTGACAAGAAAGATATCTATGGGGAAAACTAAACAAGCTTAGCTTGGAACTTTACATTAGCCTCCTGACCTACAGTTGTCTTTGTAATTTCAACTCTAAATAAATCTCCTGTATTGAGTTGAATATTTGACACATTTTGCCCGTAATAATCATCGTTGATGTATACAAAATAATTGTCAACATTGCCTGTACCAATCAAACTAAGGTCGATTCTATAGTCCACTTGGTCGTCAACAATTACACTATTGCTTGGTGTGTAGTATAAATCATAGATAAACTCATCGGGGTTTTCAGGAAACTGACGTGCTCGTAAACCCTGAGCAACTTGAGTATCTACCTCAATTAATTGTAGAACTCTTGAAATTGCTGGTTTGACCTGAAATTCTTCTTCGTCAATCAAATAACCAAGCATTGTGAAATCATAACTCTGAATGTAATAATTTCGTCTTTCGATATCGATTACAGATTCATCTGAAATATTGTTCATGATGATTGGAACATACTGACCTTTTATGAACGTATATGCTTGACGAGAAGAAAAAGTTTGTAAAACATTTTTATTGAACGTGTTTAACTCTCTCATCCTGTTACAAATAATTTTTACACTATAATTGATATCGACAGGTACTGGTTGTGGGATTGTATAAATGTCATATCCTTTTTGATTTCCGTTCCAAGTTGGTACACGGGCATAATAAAATTGTTTTCTGTTAGGAATTGTATACTGAGTAGAAGGATTCGTGCCAAACTTTACCTCAGGTTGACGCACCACCGTTATAAACGGAAGTTGTACGTTGAAATCTTGGTCTTTGAAATTCCATGTTTCAGTAAATTGTGACCACCGTTGGTTGGTGATAATTTTGTCAACCACACTGATATCTTTACCAGATACGGTTGTTTTTAATTCTCCAATTACGAATTCTAACATTCCCCCATCCAAATCGGCATGTAAAACACTTTTGGGGAGGTAAGTACCATCCTCATTTATGTACTGAAGGAGTTGTTCTCTTCTAGCCGACAAAGTTTTGGGTGGAACCAAATCGATGTTGGGTTTGATTTGAGTTTTGAATATAGGGACTTTAGGTAGTGCCATTAGGTTCCAAAGAATTCGTTTTGACTGGCAGGGGTTGCAATTACTGTTCTGTAGAACGGTTTGTAACCTCCATAAGTATGTTTATTGTCAGAGACAACACGACCATCATCGGCAACGGAGTAGTATCGTACTTTGCTTTCGGTTTCGTAGTATCCGATGTAGTCACCGTATTGAATGTCCACACCGAGTTCGTCCAAGTAAGATTGGTAGATGGAGAATCGTAGATTACCTGGTTCGTTTTGTTCGATTCGAGAAGTTCCAAGTCTTTGTGCATTAGGTGCAAGAATTTGAACATAACCTTTCAACTCCACAGGAGCCAAGAATTGTATTCCACCTTCAGGTGATTCACCATAAACATCGTCGACACGGGTTTTATATCGGTCAATACGATACAGCACCACAGTAAAATTCATATCACCCTCGAGCCACTCTTGACCCATGGATGTATCAAGTTCAAAATCCTCACCACCGAAGAATTTACCTAACCGTGTAATTGGAACTAATCTTTCTGCCATAACTGATATATTGATAAATACCTTAATGAACATTATATTTACCCATATTACGCTCGTGAAAAATACGAGACTAATGAATGAATGAATCTATAACAATAGAATCCAAGGCCATCTCACTTTTAGAGAATTATCAAGGGGCCAATAACTATATCTTGGGGTTAAAGGTAAAACTTGAAAAAAACTCTAAGTTTTATCCCACGCGCAGTCAGTCCGAATATATCATAGCCAATCATAATAAGACCCCCCTTGTTGCTAAAAAGTGGGTGGTCTTGGATTCTTATTTCGCCAATAAAATGGCCAACGACAGATTCATGATGACAATCCCTGAAAAGATGTGGATTGAAAAACTTTTGTCCGAAAAAGACAAAGCATATCACATTTGGGGTAAGTTTTTTGAAAATGAAGAATTGTCAGAGATGTGGATTCCCAAAGCGGCAATCATCAAAGACAATAAAATAGAAATTGGTAAAATAGATTATTCCAAGTATTCACACAGACCACCCTTAGACCACCAAAAGGTTGCAATCGAGCAACTCTTGAAAAACAAAAAATATATTTTGGCGGACGATATGGGATTGGGAAAAACAACCTCAACGATTATTGCATCATTAGAAACTGGTGCAAAAAAGATTTTGATAATTTGTCCTGCGTCTTTGAAGATTAACTGGCAACGAGAATATCAACTTTACTCTAACAAGACAAGTTATGTTTGTGAGGGAAAGAATTATTCCGAAGAGTCGGAAATTGTGATAATGAACTACGACATCATTAAAAACTTTCATGATTCGAAAGACAAAAAAAATTCTATCATACTCAAATCAAATTTTGATTTGGTAATCATTGATGAGGCACACTACATTCAAAACGTACAGGCTCAACGTACCAAACTAATCAATGATTTGGTTAAAGACATAGAACGACTTTGGTTGTTAACGGGTACTCCGATGACTTCTCGACCCATCAATTATTTTAATCTTTTGAGTTTGGTTGATTCCCCTGTGGCAAAAAATTGGATGGCTTATGTTGTTAGATATTGTTCGGGATTTCAATTTAGGGTGGGTCCAAGAAAAGTTTGGAACGTGATGGGGGCTTCGAATTTGGAAGAACTCAGGGACAGAACGTCCTCTACAGTTCTAAGAAGATTGAAAGAGGACGTTTTGGATTTACCTGATAAAATTATTACACCTGTTTATTTAAGACTTCGCTCCAAAGTTTATGAAGAACTGATGGGTGATTACTACAATTGGTACGACAAGAACCCCGAGGAAAGTAAAAACCTATCCATTCAGTTCACCAAACTTACCCAAGTAAGACAAATCATTGCAGAAGAAAAAACTCAACACACCATCGAACTTGCGGAAAACATAATCGAACAAGGAAAGAAAGTTATTATTTTTTGTAACTTTACCAAGTCTTTGGAAACCATTGTGAGTCACTTCGGAAAAAGTGCGGTTAGACTTGATGGTTCGATGAGCAAAATCCAACGTCAAGATTCTGTTGATAGATTTCAAGAGGATGATAAGGTCAAAGTCTTTGTTGGAAACATCAAAGCCGCTGGTGTGGGTATTACCCTGACGGCCGCAGAGGCGGTGATTATGAACGACCTGTCTTTTCTACCATCTGACCACAGCCAATCAGAAGACAGAGCTTACAGATACGGTCAAAAAAACAATGTCTTAGTGTACTACCCAATATTCGAAAATACAATCGAGGGAATAATTTACGACATACTAAACAACAAAAAGAAAATAATCCAGACCGTAATGGGAGACACATCCGATGAGACTACCGTGGTAGAAGAAATCTTAAACTTAATCAATCAAAGAAGATAATCGGTTGCTTTCTATTATTTATAGAAAAAATATCAACGATGCAACATATACAAGAAGAGGTAAACAAAATAGAAACTCAAATCCTCCACGAACAAAAAAGAGAAACTGCCAAAAATTTATTGATTGAAGGAAAAAAAATAGGAATCGAAAAACTCCCCTATAGTTATTCCGCCGTGAAAAGATTCATTGACTCAGAGACAATGAACGTTCACTACAACAAACATTACAAAGGTTACGTAGATAAACTCAATACTCTTTTGAGTAAGAGAAAAGGAGACCACGAACTAGAAAAAATTATCAGAAACATTTCAAAGTACCCGAAAGCCATCAGAGACAACGCAGGGGGTGCATTTAACCACGCACTTTTTTGGAACATGCTCTCACCAAACCCACAGAGAATTGGAAAGGAACTACTTCTGAAAATTAAAAAAGACTTCGGTACCTACGAAAAATTCAAAAAACAATTTGAAGAGATTGCCAAGCAAAGATTTGGTTCAGGATGGGTATGGCTCGTGCTAACCAACAAAGGCACCCTAAAAATTATGTCTACCCCCAACCAAGACAATCCTTTGATGAATGTCATCGAAGGCGGCGGATATCCACTTTTAGGCTTAGATTTGTGGGAACATGCATATTACCTCAAATACAAAAACAAAAGAGATGAATACATTAAAAACTTTTGGACCGTCGTCAACTGGGATTTTGTCGAGGGTTTGTATCTTCTCAAAACAGAAACAAAATTGTTAGAAACCAAAGAATTAGAATCAATCCTTATGGAATCAAAATCAGAAGCATGCTCAAGAAGTGAAATCGAAGTTTTCAGAAATCTTTTCAATTACAATTCAATTGCACGTTCACTTTACAGAACAACCATCGACCAAGTTCTAAGGTCAATGTTTGCAGACAACTACCACACCAAAAAAGAAGGAGGTAATCTTCCTGGAGTTTTTGATTTAGAAAAACCTGGTCATAGTGTTATTAACTACCTCAACACAAATTACTCGGCTGCGTGTATAATGGCAAGAGACCTTAACAGAGTTATTACCAAAACACTCGGACAAAAACCTTTGAATTTTGCTACAACAGACACCGAGACTCAGATTGAGGAAATGAAAAGAATGTGTGACTACATCGAAAAATACCAGACAAGAATATTCGACACAAACAGTCAAACGTTTCATTCCCTTATGAATACCCTCAAAGAAAAGGGTAACATAGGAAACCGTAGAGAAAAAACAGCAGCAGTAAGACTTCAAGAGTCACTACCTAATGCGAAAATTATTCAGACTGCGGGTGGGGGAAAAGTAATTGACGCAGTGAAAAAAATTGATATGGAAATCGTAATTGAGGGTGTGAAAAAAACCGCTCAAGTAAAAGGATTTGATGAAATTTTGGAACGTAACGATGAATTGATGATAACCAAAACAGGAGAAGTTGCGAAATACAACGTTGATTGGATGGTTTTTGTTAAAGGTAGAAAAGTGGTTGTTTTCGAAAACAAATCGAAAATCGTTGATGGTAACTACGTTTTCAACAAAAAGTCACTTCTCTACGATTTGAAATAATCGAGGTATTTATAGGTATGGCTGTAATACCTGAACCAGAAAGAACAAGAATTTATACAAGACTTCGTCACCAACTTGGTGCACCCTTAAGGTCGGTTGAATTGGAAGATGATATGTTAGATTCCTTGATGGAGTTATCCATTCAAGATTACGAACAATACACTCTTGATTGGTTGATTGAATCCAATTGGGTTAACTTGGTTAACCTCAACATGAAAGAACAATCAGTTGCACGAGCACTTGTGACTCGGACTTTCAACCTTGAGAATCAATTTACTTATGCATATTCTAAGATTGTTGGACTTCAGACAACTGGTCCATACGTTTTGAAAAAAGACTATTTTGTCCTGAGTGCCAACACACAATCTTACGAAATTCCCGCAGGCAGAGAAATTAATGAACTTTTATGGTTCTCTAACCAACCATTCCAAAACTTAGCTCTTTGGGGCACAACTGACTATGGATTCGGTGGTTTAGGATTAGGTGCCAACCAAGCTGGTTATGCTCAAATAGGAACTGCGGGTTCTTACTTTATGTTAAGTGGTTTCGATTACTTACTCAGATATCAAGAGGCAAACATCTTGAATAGAATTTTGGGTGGGGCACTAACCTATAAAATCACAGGTCTTCCTGATGGAAAAAGATTGGTTACCCTCTATAACGCACCTGGTTCAAACTTTTCTTGGAGTAACTACTCTGAATACACAGGTAAAGCGGTTTGGTATTGGTATTACGATGTAGACGGTGACAGTAGAGCCCAATGTATTAAGGATAACCCTGATATAATAAAGTTACCATCAGATGTTCCAATTGAGGAACTTAGTTGGGAAGATTTGAATGTACCTGCACAACAGTGGGTAAGAAAATGGTTCACCGCGTACGCTAAAGAAACATTGGCTCGAGTTAGAGGTAAGTTCAGTGGAAATCTTAAAACACCTGATAGTGAAGTTCAAATGGACTATGCGTCTTTACAAACAGAGGCCAAAGACGAAAAAAGTAAGTTAGAGGAAGAATTGAAACTCAGATTGGAGAGATTACGTCCTGAGAAACAAATGGAGAAAGAAGCACTTTTGGCCGAAAACCTCAACAAACAAATGAAGTTTAGGGCAATGCCTCGTCAAATTTATGTGATATAACATGAAAGAAAAAATGATGGAAGTGTTTCAACACTTATTGGATTTGAAGTCAAAAAAAGAAAATCAAAATACTGAGTTTGAAATAAAAAAATTTTGGATAAGTTCCCAAGGAGATAAATTTATAGGATATGAATGTGATATTGAATCCAAAAGTGATTTCGACGGAGTTGAAATTCAAGAAGAATTCAAGGAAATTAACTCACAATTAGATTTCTTAGAAAATTTTTTTGTGAAATATTATTTCAACGAAGAGGGTAAATTCAAACACGATGGTA
>Ga0172362_10005469_pt1 | contig 11004 bp, 11 predicted proteins | sample LakKivs1_kivu2a2_FD_114534 | JGI IMG/M metagenome (GOLD analysis project Ga0172362, IMG submission 114534) | Sediment microbial communities from Lake Kivu, Rwanda - Sediment s1_kivu2a2 | ecosystem: Environmental > Aquatic > Freshwater > Lake > Sediment | place: Rwanda: Western Province, Lake...
GCAAAAAGAAACATCAATGCAGTCTCTCTTCTTGCAGAGACATACGGCCATCCGATGTATCTGGGAGTAAAAGGTGCAAGAGAGATAGTAAAAGTGCTTAACAAGAAACTCGATCTGAAGATAAAATTAAGCAAGCTTGATAAGGAGATAGAGGAGATGGAGCTTGAGATGATGAAGAAGACAGATGATTTAACAAAAGTTTCCAAGCAGACAGCTCTTAAGAAGATAAAAGGAAAGTTCATAAAGGATGTTAATTATATAGGTTAAAATTTTAGGAGGTGTTTTTTATTAGCAGGATAAAAAAGGTAAAAGCAAGAGAAGTTCTTGATTCAAGAGGAAATCCTACTGTTGAGGTAGATATTATAACAGAAGATGGTTTGTTTAGAAGCATAGTTCCTAGCGGAGCTTCAACAGGAGTCCATGAAGCGCTTGAGCTTAGGGACGGAGACAAATCAAGATATGATGGAAAAGGCGTGCTTAAGGCAGTCGATAATGTTAATACAAAGATATCAAAGATTGTTATAGGTATGGATCCTGTGCAGCAGGAAGAGATAGACAAAGTTATGATTAAAGCAGACGGCACTGAGAACAAATCAGGCTTTGGAGCAAATGCTATCCTTGCAGTATCTATGGCAGTATGCAAGGCAGGAGCTGCTGCAAAAAATGTTCCTCTGTACAAGCATATAGCTGATCTCGCAGGAGTGGATAAGTTTGTGCTTCCTGTCCCTTCATTCAATGTCATAAACGGAGGAAAGCACGCAGGCAACAAGCTTGCTATGCAGGAGTTCATGCTTCTTCCTGTAGGAGCAAAGACATTCAGGGAAGCTATGAGGATGGGAGCAGAGACATATCACATGCTTAAGAAAGTCATAAAGGAAAAATACGGCCAGGATGCTGTCAATGTCGGTGATGAAGGAGGGTTTGCTCCAAACATCCAGGATAATAAGGAAGGCCTTGAGCTGCTGAAAGAAGCTATAAGTAAAGCAGGCTATACTGGAAAAGTAAGGATAGGCATGGATGTCGCAGCCTCAGAGTTCTATAAAGATGGAGAGTATGATCTTAATTTCAAGGGAAGCTCTCCAGAACTTAAGACAGGAGACGAGATGATAGAGATATACAAAAGTTTTGTAGATCAATATAATCTGATATCCATAGAAGATCCTTTCGACCAGGATGACTGGGAAACATATCCTAAGCTTACAGCACTGGTTGGAAAAACCACGCAGATTGTAGGAGATGATCTGTTGGTTACAAATCCAAAAAGGATAAAAAAAGCGATAGAAAATAGATCATGCAACGCTCTTCTCCTTAAGGTAAACCAGATAGGCACTGTTACAGAATCTATACAGGCATGCAAGGAAGCACAGGAAGCAGGATGGGGTGTTATGGTATCGCACAGGAGCGGAGAGACAGAAGACACATTTATAGCAGATCTTGTTGTAGGACTGAAGGCTGGCCAGATAAAGACAGGAGCTCCATGCAGGTCTGAAAGGCTTGCAAAATATAACCAGCTTATGAGGATAGAAGAGGAGCTAAAAGGCATATGCTCATATGCAGGGGAAAAATTCAGAAAGCCATAGATGGTTATCTGAAAACATTTAACAGATTAAAGATTTCAGAAAACATAGGTGATAGGGGAGGAGAAAATGTTCGAAAAAAACAAGAAAGTAAACTATATGATAATACTATTGGCAGTACTGCTTGCAGCAGCAGTTATCTATATTGCTTTAGACAAATACGCAGATTTCCGAAACACACAGCTTGACAGCGCATACAGGCAGGGCCAGGCAGATGCGCAGGAAAGAGTGCTTTTGGCTATAATAAATGAAGTAAGCACAAAAGGCTATGTTCAGATAACAGATTTTAAAGCTAATGCATCGCTTGTACTGGTGCCTTATACACCTCAGCAGCAGGCTAAACAGTAAAATAATAAAGTAAGATAATGAAACCTTTAATACTGATAATAAGGGATGGGTGGGGGATAAATCCAAAAAAAGAGGGAAATGCAGTTCTGCTTGGCAAGACCCCTAACACAGACAGCTATGAGAAAAAATATCCTCATTCTAGGCTGAAATGCCATGGAGAATATGTCGGTCTGCCTGTAGGAAACCAGGGAAATTCTGAAGTAGGTCATCTGAATATAGGAGCAGGAAGGATAGTCTACCAGAGCCTCACAAGGATAGACAAGTCTATCGGAGACAGGAGCTTTTTTGATAACAAGGCATTCCTTAAAGCCATAAATAACTGCAAAAAAAATAAGTCTGCTCTTCATATGATGGGATTGGTGCAGGACCAGGGAGTCCATGCTGTGACAAGCCACTGCATAGCTCTGCTTGAGCTTGCAAAAAAACACGGCTTGGAAGATGTTTATGTGCATGCTTTTACAGACGGAAGAGATACTCCTCCAAAATCTGCTGAAAACTATCTTAGGCCTTTGCAGGACGCTATCAACAGATTGGGGATAGCAAGGATAGCTTCAGTGATAGGAAGATACTATTCTATGGACAGGGATAACAGATGGGAGAGGATAGAGCTTGCGTACAATGCTTTGGTCAAAGGAGAGGGAAAAAGGTTCCACAGCTGGAAAGAAGCTATAGCAGATGCTTATAAGGGTGGTGAGACAGATGAGTTCATCAGGCCGAGGATAATGGATTTTGATGGGATAAAAGATAATGATTCAGTCATATTCTTCAATTACAGGCTGGACAGGGCAAGACAGCTCACACACGCATTCACAGACAAAAGATTTGACAGGTTCAAAAGGAAGAAAGTAGATGTACTTTATGTCGCATTTACTGATTATTATGAAGGCATGGATGCTGAGATAGCATTCCCTCCGATAACAAACAAGAACCTTTTGGGAGAGGTGCTTGCAAAGAGCAATCTGCACCAGCTAAGGATAGCAGAGACAGAGAAATATGCTCATGTGACATTTTTCTTCAACGGTCAGGATGAAACTCCATTCAGGAACGAAAAAAGAGTACTTATCAACAGCCCACAAGTTGCGACCTATGATCTTAAGCCCGAGATGAGCGCTTATGAAGTTACAAATGCAGTTATAGAGAAGATAAATGAGGATAAATACAAAGTTATAATCTTAAATTTTGCAAACGGAGATATGGTTGGCCATACAGGTGTTCTGAAAGCAGCGATAAAGGCAGTCGAGGCAGTAGACATATGCATAGGAAAGATTGTTGACATTGTAGTTAAAGAAAAAAAAGGAGTTGCACTGATAACAGCAGATCATGGAAACTGCGAGCAGATGATTGATTATGTGACAAAAGGAGTCATGACAGCGCACACCACCAATAATGTCCCTTTTATCCTTGTGTCAGACGATAAAAAGCTTAAGCGTTCAAAACTGAGAGACGGAATACTTGCTGACATAGCTCCTACTGTGCTTGATATCCTGAAGATAAAAAAGCCTAAGGAGATGACAGGCAAATCTTTGATCGTAAGATGAAACTATCTGATATAAAATCATCAGTGCATGAAAAATTCTATTCTGTCCTTGAGAAAGAAGGCATATCAGAGCTAAGGCCCTGCCAGGAAAAGGCGATAGGCGCAGGACTTCTTGAAGGAAAGAGCCTTTTAGTATGCACGCCTACAGCATCAGGAAAGACACTCATCGCAGAGATTGCTGCGCTAGAGACAATTCTGAAAAAGAAAGGTATGGTTATCTATATAGTTCCGCTGAAAGCCCTGGCGAATGAAAAGTTCAAGGAATTCTCAAGACGCTATTCTGATATGTGTAAGATAGCGCTGAGCATAGGGGATTTGGACAAGGCAGACCCTTATCTTGCAAGATATGATCTGATAATAACTACAAGCGAAAAATTTGATTCTCTTATAAGGCATCACTGCAGCTGGCTGAATGAGATAAAGCTTGTCATAGTTGATGAAGTGCATCTTTTGAATGATCCGGGAAGAGGCCCGACTCTTGAGATACTTATAACCATGCTTAAGCAGCTGCTGAAAGATCTTCAGATGATAGCATTGTCTGCCACCATAGGCAATCCTGAAGAGCTTGCAGAATGGCTTGGCTCAGAGCTGATAATTGATGACTGGCGCCCTGTGGAGCTTAAGAAAGGGGTTATGCAGAACAATGAGATAGAATTTATCTAGCTAATCAGAAATTTATGAAAAAGATTGATTGGAATCATTTAATATATACTTTAATGTTCTTGAAAGTAAACAGTCATTTTCTAAAACTTCTTTTTCTGATAATCTTTTATACCATTCTGGTGTCCAACTGTTGTGCAGAGCTATAATTCTTTGATTCTTAAAAAATACATCTTTCATATCTGTATCTTTTCCGAACCAGAAATTTACATATTGTTTTACATTATCCTCCATTGTATTATTTTGATTTTCATTCATAAATTCTGGCATGAAACCATACTTTCTTTTATCTAATATTTTGATTTTTTTATTGGAACTCTCATCTATTAGTCTATTTAATATAATGTTCCCAAGAAAGTTCCATTTTGTCTTGTTTATGTTCTCTTTCCCTTCTAGACTTTTAATTCTTTTCTGAATATCCTTCATCCAGAGGCCTAATACAGGGGTATGAGGTTTAGAAATCATAAAAGCAAGTTGCTTTGAAAATGTTAACAATTCATTATATCTCATTTCATCAACAATAGGAGTAATATCTTTTAGTATTATTGTATCAGCATCCATAAATATCCCTCCAAATTTATATAAAACCGCAGCCTGTAACGCATCTTTTTGTAACATAAATCTAAGTTTTGTTAGTAAACTAAAATCATAAATGTCTTTTGAGACATAATCAAACATATTTAAATAATTTAGGATTATTATTTTATAATCTGGAAGGTTTTTTTCCCACGTCTTTATACATAAGTTTATGTAAGGGTGTAATTTATCTTGTGGCTCCCAAAAAGTAAATATGTTTTTATCGTTCATTTCAGCATAAAAAGGGAATATATTATTTATATTCTTTGTGGTAGAAACACCAATAAGATCTAATCTATTTAATTCTGTTCAAAATATCTGGCTATCCTTCTTGGCCATGATGAGACAAGTTCTTTATCAAAAAAATTTATTATTGAATTTTTTGGAACCCACAAGACATCACTCAGGTCGCTTCCAGCTTTTATATCACATGTCTTAGCAGTGCATTCATACCATCTTACATAAGTATTTTTTGGTGTTGTGTGGGACACAAGATATCTATCAATCTCTATCTCAATCCCGGCTTCCTCCATTATCTCTCTGGCAAGCGCTGATTCATAGCTCTCTCTGCAATTCAGCCCTCCGCCAGGTATATACCACCTGCCGTTAGAAATATTGCTTATGCCTTCCTCTAAACTTTTCTTCTTGCCTACTAGAACCAAATCATCATATCTTACTATTCCTATAACTGATCTTTTTCCTTGAGCCACATGATTCAGAAATACAAGGTGATTTATATGGTTTTACTAGATTATAATCCAAGGCTGCTGATTATCTTTTCGCTGTCAATCTCTTCCATATCCTCATATCTCTGTCCTGTCCCTATGTATATTATCGGTTTTTTTGTTACATAGCTTACAGATATAGCAGCCCCCCCTTTCTCGTCAACATCTGCTTTTGATAATACTATCCCGTCGATCCCTATGGCGTCATTGAAATGTTTAGCCTGCTCTACACAGTCATTTCCTGTTATCGATTCTCCAACAAATATCTTCAGGTCAGGCTTAGCTACCCTTACTATCTTCTTCATCTCATCCATAAGGTTCGTGTTTGTCTGCATCCTTCCTGCGGTGTCTATAAGCACTGCATCTATACCCTTTGATTCTGCATATTTTACAGCGTCGAAAGCAACAGCAGCAGGATCAGCTCCATAATCATGCTTGATAAGCTTTATCCCTAATTTGTCTGCATGCTCCTCTAGCTGGTTTATAGCAGCAGCCCTGAATGTGTCAGAAGCAGCTATCACTGAGCTGAACTTGTATTTCTGCAGAAGTGCAGCGAACTTTGCTATCGTTGTTGTCTTTCCGCTTCCGTTTATCCCTATAAAGCAGATTATCAGAGGCCTTTTCTTTTCCATCTTCTGGAATATATCTATCTTTTCCACATCAAACAGCCCTTTTATAGAATCCTTAAGGCTTTTTATTATAGCCTCATTGACCTTGCCCCTCATCACAGGCTTCTCCAGGAGATGCTCTTTTAGGTCATCCTTTATCTTTTCTATAACCTCGACAGCAACATTGTTTTCAAGCAATGCGACCTCAAGCTCCCAAAACAGCTCTTCAAACTGGTTTTCAGATATCTTCTTTGTTATTATGACTTCAGTAAGTCTTTTGAAGAATCCTTTTTTCTCCTCTTTCTCTTCAGCAGGCTTTTCTTCCTTTACCTCGACCTTTTCTTTTGGTATCTCTTCAAGCTTTTTGCCTGCAGCAACTGCTTTTATTATGTCCTCTTCTTTTGGCTTCTCTATAATCTTTGGCTCTTCCTTTTTTACCTCTTCAATCCTTCTGCCTGCAGCTATGGCTTTTATTATATCCTCTTCCTTAGGTTTCTGCTTTTCAGGAGCCTTAACTTCAGCTTTTGGCTTTTCCTCGACAATAATCTTTGGCTTAGGTTTGATAACATCTTTCCTTTCCATAAGCTCCTGTATAGAAGGAGCTTTTCCAGATTCTATCTTATCTTTCAGTCTTTTGTTGATCTCTTCTTTCTTCTTTATTACTTCCTCTACTTTTTTTCTCTCTTCTTCTTTTTTTGTAAAATCCTCTTTTATCTCCTTAAGGAGCTTTTCTCCTTCCTCTTTCCTTTTTTCAGGAGCATTCTCCTCTGCTTCACTGGCTTTTTCTGCTTCTGTTTTCCCTTCTTCAACATGCTTCTCCTCTTTCTTGAAGAATTTTTTGAACTTTCCGAATATGCTCTCCTTCTTCTCTTCCTTTTTTTCCTCTGCATGCTTTTCAGTTTCTTTTTTTTCTTCCTGCTTAGCTTCTTCGATATTTTTCTCAGTTTTTGTTTCAGCTGGCATTAACTCAACAGCCTTTTCTACTTCTACCTCAGGAGATTCCTCCTCTATCTTTTTTGATATCTTGAATATGCTCTGCCCTAATTTTTCTTTTAAGAACTTAAACATCCTGCTCTTCCCTGTCTATCCTCAGCATTATGCTGTTAAGTTTTTGCATGTCTTCCATCAGCTGGATATGCACGTTTTTGACCTCTTCGATCTGTTCATCCACGAGTTTCTTTGCATCTTCTATATTTTTCTTTACTGCTACCCCTGCTCCGACATTTATTACGACTTCTTTGTTGTCTGTAAGGCCTGTCTTTACAAATATCCCTGGTGAGACCATGCTTAGCATCTCAGAGCCTTTTTCAGAATTCTTTAATCCGTCAAGGCTCTCTTTTGTCGCGTCAAGATCCATCAGCTGTGCCTCAAGCTGCTGCAGCTGCTTCTGTATGGATGTCATCTGCTGCTCAAGCATCTGCATCTTCATCAGTTTTTCCTGCATGTCTTGTTCATCTTTCATTTTCACAACACCTTATATGAATCCCAATACTGAATCTATATTTGCTATCTCTGGCCAGCCTGAGCTCTTGCTTGCTATGAATCCGTTGCTGTTAGCTATCAGCCCAGATTTTAAAAAAGGGCTTCCCATGTTTATAGTGCCTGTTCCGCATCTGATATTTAATACTTTTTCTATCAGTTCCCTCTCTTCTTCTCTTATATCTTCATGCACTATGCATCCCTTGCTGTTTAAGACAGCAGTTGCTCCCACTATATCCAGTCCGCTGATCCTTGATTTTACAGCTTTGACTCCCAAAGCTTCCTCTATCTCATCAAGCGCTTTCTTCTCTATCTCTTTGCTCAGTACGCATCCAAAATCATTGCATAATATATTGTTTCCTAATGCAGTGTGTTTTGTGTCTATTATCTTATATTTTATATCATGTTTTTTCAGTGTCTCTAGCTCATTGCTGAACATTAGATTAGGCAGCAAAAGGCAGTTTGAGTTTGCAGCGCAGAATACACCAGCCATCTCTGTTCCGCATATTGTTGTGTGTATCACAGGAACGCCCAGCGCTTTTTCAATCTCATCTACAAGCTTGCTGTTCAGCCTGCTGCCTATGATGCAGTATTTGTCTGTTGCCATCCCCAATAACCCTATGTTTGGGTTTCCGTTGAAATTTGTCTTCAGTAAGTGCATAAAATTTCAGAATTCAGGTATGTTTAAAAAATTATCCTTTTAGCCTGCTTTTGCTTCCTCAACTTCTATTTTCTTATCCATATTATCTTTTATCAGCTCTATGTCTATCTCTCCAAAGTGCTGCTGCTGATGCAGGTCTATCTTCCTTTGGTTGGTAAGATGCAGCAGAGGTATAAAAGTATACACCTTGTCTCCTTTGTTGGGATTCTCAGGCAGAAGCCCTGAAAAAGTAAGCTTGCTTCCTTCATTTTTTATAAGATAAAACTTTATCCTTCCGTAGATGTTCTTTATCACAGACCCAAGGTCGAATTTCTTTTCAGGTATCTCTATGCTTAAAGGAGGTATCTCTCTTATTATCTTCCTCTTCTTTACTTCCATTGCCTTCTGCAGCGCATTGACAAGATCGTATATCGAGACCTTTCTTTTCCTTGGCTGCGGTGTCCTTGGTATAAGCTTCTGAGGGTCGTACTTCTCTCTTTCTTTTCCTCCTGCCTCAGCCATAAGCTCATCATACATGCTCTGCTCGTTTTCCTCGCTCTGAGCAAAAAGCCTGTCAAGATTGTCTATATCAGCTCCCACTAATCTCTTTGATTTTATCTTAAGAAGTATAGCAGCAGCTAACACCACTTTTCCGCTTATGTTTAGGTCCATGTCCTTCATCTTGTTAAGCCTTTCAAGAAACCTTTGCGCAAGAAGGGTTATATTTATGTCCCATGGGTCCATCTGCTCTGTCTTTACGAGATCATACATTATGCTCTGCCAGCTGATCTCGTTCTTGTCCATCAGCATATCAAGTATTCTGTCCTGCATAATATTATTCTCTGGCAATAAAACTATATATAGTTTTCTATAAAGCGCATGGTTATTTTTTATAAATCATTTACAAAACATTTTTAAATACCCTGTAAATCTACAATCCATCATAGCGGGCTCGTGGTTTAGTGGTTATAACGGCGCCCTTACAAGGCGCATGTCACCGGTTCAAATCCGGTCGGGCCCACCATTTTTTGCGCTGGTGATCTAGTGGCTATGATAGGACCTTGCCATTGTTGATTAAGCAGAAAGGTTCTCACCCGGGTTCAAAAGCCTGAAAGGTTCAAACCTTCGGTTTGAAAGTCCCGGCCGGCGCATTCTATTCTTCATATTGCTGTTTTTTTAAGAAAAGTTTAAAAATAAACTATAATTCCAGAAAATAGCTTAGATTACGGGTCCGTAGCTTAGCCTGGAGGAGCGCCGCTCTTATATGGGTGCGTTTCCATCATTGAGGAAAAGCGGTGGTCGAGGGTTCAAATCCCTTCGGGCCCACTTTGCCCCGATAGTGTAGTCCGGCCTAGCGGAATTCCGGAGAATTCCGGAACTCCCTTACGGAGAATCATCTCGGATTTTCGAGAACAACACGGAAATCAATAATATGTTGTCCGGATTCAAAAACATCCGAGGACACGGGTTCAAATCCCGTTCGGGGCATCTATCTTTCGGGTAAGTTCCCGAAAGATTTAAATACTTGTTCTACTTACAGCTATATAGTCGGTGGGTGTATAAGATAACGGAGAAGATTAAAATGCCAGCATTTAACTATAAACAGATAGCAAAGAAAAAAGAAGATAACCTATTTAGCAATCCAAAAATATCGGAGAAGAATAAGAAAGCTTTGCAGAGATTCTTAGATAGGTATGATGTTTCTGATGCAAGGAAAGGGATATTCCTTACTTATATCTCTAAATTGCTTGAAGTGGCTGATGATATTGAAACAGATATGAGAGACCAGGACAAGATGAATAAGATATTTAGGAAGTTTAGGGAAGAAAATAAAATGAGTAATTATGGCACTATTATTAATGTAAGTAATGCACTTGTCAGATGGCTAAACAAAGGATTGAAGCCAGAGGGCTTTATTGACATCAAAGGCATAAATAAGAATAAACAGAAGAGAGATTTGAAGCCAGAAGATATGATAACTTGGGATGAAGGTAAGAAGCTTACTGAATTTACAAGTAGCATACAAGCAAAAGCAATGTTATTGACGCAGCTTGATGCTGGATTCAGGCCTTCGGAGTTCTTGGATTTAAACTTTGGAGACTGCAAGATAATGAAAGATTTAATACTTGTTAATGTGAGAGATGGTAAGACAGGGGCAAGGAATGTATTTTTACATAGGTCAGCCCCCTCATTAATGAGATGGTTACAAAACCATCCAACAAAGAAAGCATCCGATCCTTTATGGGTTTTAGAGTTATCAGAAGCGAACAAAAATAAAGCAACGATAAGGAGATGTACATATTCAGCAATTACAAAGAGATTCAAGACAATGTTTGCAAGAGCTGGAATAAAGAAACCTTTTGACCTTTACAATCTAAGACATAGCTCTTGTGTATTGGATAAAAAAGATAATCTTCCCTTAGAGCTTGCTTCAGAAAGGCACGGACACTCAACAAAATTTTTTATAGAAACTTATGGTCGTTTAAGTGCTGAAGATGTTGCTGATAGGTATAGGATGCACTATGGAGAGGTTGAAGAAAAGAAACAGCTTGAGAAAAATGTTGTCTGTGAGAAGTGTGATACAATAAATGATAGTAATGCAGAGTTCTGCAAGAAATGTAATGCTCCATTAAGCTTGAAAGTTGCTCTTGAAGTGGAGAAAGAGAAAGAAGATAGACTTGAGAAATTAGAGAAGATGATGGAAATTGTAACAAGAGCAAGCAAATTAAAGATAAATGTTTAATATTTTATAATTTCTTATTTTTTATATAAAGTCAGTATAAAATAATCCACACTGATTTGAAAAAATTTATATACTAATTAGTATTTACTAAACTTATGAGGTGATGACGGA
>Ga0172362_10005471_pt1 | contig 11001 bp, 8 predicted proteins | sample LakKivs1_kivu2a2_FD_114534 | JGI IMG/M metagenome (GOLD analysis project Ga0172362, IMG submission 114534) | Sediment microbial communities from Lake Kivu, Rwanda - Sediment s1_kivu2a2 | ecosystem: Environmental > Aquatic > Freshwater > Lake > Sediment | place: Rwanda: Western Province, Lake...
AAGTAGGAATCAACAATTCGACTTTTTTCGATGGTGCCGCTGGCAGCATTGCGAATATGGTATAAAAATTTCCGTGAACCATCGGCAAAATAGGCAACAAAAGCAACACCAGTTGTAACGTCAGGATTATTTTTAAAGTAAGTCAAATCCACCCCATCCTGAAGTAGACGATCACGTATAACCTTCCCAAAATCATCGTTACCCACGGTCCCGATGTACCCCACTTTTCCTCCCAGACGAGAAGCACAATCAGCAAAGATTGCTGGTGCTCCGCTGGGGTATGGTCCAATGAATACTTCTGGTTTGTCGAGACCGGCACCGATTTTATCTCGCATAATTTCTACCAGAGCTTCTCCCATGGATATTATTTCAGGCATTTCTGTCCCTCCACACCTTTTAATTCTGAATCACGTTTTTTGTATTAAAATTCTTTGACGCAAATATAACATACAATAAGAAAGAGAAAAAGAGTTTCTCTATTTTTTATAATAATAATTCTGCCTACGGCGTAGAATTGAAAAAGTGAAAGGAGTCAAACCGAGGGTAGACGACACCCATACGAATATATTTTTTGATAGGAATGATGAGTTTTTATTGTTCAGATTATACCAGGGCTTTTATTTGGCGTGAATGCCTATTTTATTCCAAAGATTACTTATCGCTGAAAGAGCAATTTGAATATCATTATTGGTAACCATGCGCGAGGTGACAAAACGGATGGTGTACGTTCCGGCACGGGTCGCTAAAATTCCAACCATATTTAATTGATCAATCATTTCCTTACTGGTAATACCGGTTTCAGTGATATCTACCAACACAAAATTGGTTTGGACTTGATTGAGATCGATTTTCATTCCAGGTAATCGGGCTAGGCCTTCGGCGAGAACACGGGCATTTTGATGATCTTGGCGAAGAACATCGATATTGTCTTTTTGGAGAGCGACCAATCCGCATGCACATAACCAACCGGTCTGACGCATACCCCCACCCAACATCTTACGATAGCGCTTTGCTTTTTGAATAAATGGACGTGAGCCGGCGAGGATAGATCCGATGGGAGCACTTAATCCTTTGGAAAGGGAAATCATAACCGAATCCGCCCACCGGGTAAGGGATTGGACGTCGGTGTCGAGAGCAACGACAGCATTCAGAAGGCGAGCACCATCGCAATGGACGGGTAAGCCATACCGCTGTGCCAAAGTTTTAACGGCTTGAATTCTATCGAGTGGAGGAATAATGCCTCCATATCGATAATGGGTAATTTCGGTGCAGATGAGTCCAGTTGGAGGATAATGGATGTCATCGGACCGAATGGCATTCTCGATGGCGGTGGTTTTAGGAATACCTGATGCATCAGCGATGCCTCGGAACATCAGACCCCCAACCACTGCTCCGCCTCCGGTTTCAGAGAGTCGGATATGGGCGTTTTCTTCTAATATCACTTCGTCTCCCCGGTGAGTGTGAGATAGCAGAGCGATTAAATTTCCCATGGTACCACTGGGAACAAACAGAGCTTCTTCTTTTCCTAAGAAATCGGCGGCAAATTCCTCTAAGGCAACCTGGCTGGGGTCTTCACCATAAACCGAATCACCCAGGGGAGCATGCCGAGCGGCTTCAATCATCTTCTCGGTGGGAAGGGTTATGGTGTCACGGCGTAAATCAATGAGTTTCACGTATTCATCGCTCCCCTTTTTAAGGCTCATCTTTCAAGAACGAGGTAAAGATTTCCTTAAAGAGTTCCTTCTTAATCTGCTGGATTGGTCGTCCTTCTTTGCTCTTTTCCATGCAGTATCCCCAAACACTGATCGTCATCACTAGCATGAGTTCTTTCCCGTCGATGATCAGCCCATTTTTAGTTTCAATCGTTCCAATTTTTTCTCCTAATCGATCCCGAAAGGTATGAAATTTGTTCATCACTTTTTCAAAACTTTCCATGGTGTTGCGATGATGGAGAAAATCATAGCCGGCACGCTGGAATACGATCATCAATTCCCTTTCATCGATAAGGAATTTGAAGAGTCGGTCAATTATCAAGACAAGCCTTTCTTTTTGACTTCCTTTCAAATCAAGCTCTTCAATAGCCTCTAATGATTGCTGAATAATTTGCTCGATCAGGCCGATCATCAAATCGAGCTTACTACTAAAATAATAATAGATTGTGGATTTTTTTACTCCCGAAGCTTTTGATATATCTTCGAGGGTCGCTTCAAAATAACTTTTTTCAGCTAACACCCTTTTAGCGGCGTCCAAGATCTGTTGTTTTTTATCAATCAACCGAATCACCCTAAATTTGGTTTGAAAGAATAACTTTTGCAAACGGCGTAATAATCAGAAAACATACTTCACACTGAATGAGATCGAATCACCTGTCATCCCCAGTTTCGAAGTCGGGGCTCCGCTGGAAATTGAATAAGAAAGGGAAACCAACCAATTATCTTTGGGTTTATAATCAGTCCCGATGATATTGATCATGCTCCCATCTTCAAGGCTGAGAATTGAGTTGAGAAATGGCTTCCATTTATCGTTCGGACTAGGTTTTTCCAAACGCAAAAACAGGTAAGGAGATACATTATTCCCTTCCTCATAGGGATTCCCGAGCATATAAATTAAGTTGTAATACGTTTTATCCCCAGCAGTATAGTCGGCTCCAACACTAACTTTCCAATAAAGTTCATCGAACACGTCAACCATGGTAAATGAGGTGGTTCCGTCTGGTTGATGAGTGGTTATATGATTGGTCCATTTCTGGGGCATAAAAAGGGCAAAATCAGCCCGGAAAGTCACTCCCGCGATCCCCGGTATCTCACCCTGAAATTCCATACCCAAGACACTCCGTTCCGGATATCCCATTTCCACATCAGCAAGGCTTGATCCATCATCCCAAGTCGTAATATCAGTATTATATGGATAGGCGGAGAGATAATATCCTTTCAAGAAACTAAAGGCGGCATCAACACTCCCCACTTTCCCCCGGGCACGAAGTCCCCATATTGGGTTGGTAAAACTGACATCGGGTTCGATTTTGGAAATTTGAATGTCCATTGGCGAAGGGTTTATCTTTGCTGCTGCAGCCAATTGGTATCCAAGTAAGAGCTTTTCAACGTAATCTGGAGTAAAATTGGATCGAAATTCGGGTTGATAAACAAATTCCAAAGACCAGGTTGGATTCATGTACCATTCGACATCCAGTCCGAGGATAGGTATTTTATCATCGAAAACATCTCCGCTGATCGACTGGTTGAAAGGTCTCGGATTAACATTATCGACCGGACTGAAGGCATCGCTTGCTCCCCAGGTGAGATGAAGATAACCGATTTTGAAGTCGATATCCTCCGAGATGGCTCCGATCCCTTGCACATAAAGCTCATTCAAACGAACCGGTGAAAAATTATTTTCATCCTGGTATTTGAGAGTCAGGTCAGCAAAAAGATAATATTTATCGCTCAATGAAGGGTTGTATTTCAACCGGAGTGAGGTTCCATAATCGAGATCGCCATCGGCAAAACTATAGGATGTGTACCCACGTGCCTCGCCGTAAATATCGGCTGCTAACGCTATTGATGAAAGAACCAGAACTAAAACCACAGTGAGAAAACTTTTGGTTGCATTCATTTTGCCTTCACCTTATAACTGGGGTCGCTGGATGGTTCTTACACTAAAGAAATCTTTTGCCAGATTCACTCCTTTTTCCACGCTCTCCATTTGCAGGAATGACTTGGTATTATCTTTAAGGTCGGTGAAAGTGAGCTTCATAATGGTGATGCTTCCATCCGTCTCCTCCTTCACTTCCTGAATGTCCAAAACTTTCCAGGGATTGCCTTCGAGATCAAAAAACTCAATTTTTTTAAAATAAAATTTTTCTTTATCGACGGTCATGGTGAGCTTGGAATAATCAGTATCGGTATCATTCGGTTTGAGGTCGAGAACGTAGGTCTGCTCATCCTCGCTGACCAGGCTCGATTCATAATCGTCTTTGGTATAACCTCCCCCGAAATCACCAAAAGAGAAATTCGTTCCAGCGAATTTTTCTTTTTTACTGGAACCAGCGATCCGTCGTACCTTTTTAAAAGCAGGCATGTAGAGATAAATCTCTTCTCCGTCTTTTAGGCTGAGCATGGTGACGTTTTTTACTTCCGCCGGGCTGAGAAAACGGAAGATAAAAGCTCGATTTTGAGTATTTTCAGAATCATCAACCGAATACATAACCAGGTCGCGTATTTCCTGTTTTCCTTTTTCATCGGTCAGAGTCATTTTGCCGATTGATTTCTGGGTAGTGTTAATGCTTCGCTTAGCCTCAATTTTATCCAAAATTTCATCAGCGGTAAGGGCAAAAGCGCTCCAGTAAGTAACAAGGCAAAGTACAGCGCAGAGCACAATTCTCAGAATGTTTTTTTTCATGATGATAACCTCTTTCTCCATTATAAAGTTTTGAATTAGTATATTTCTTTTTATTTCATATCGTTGACACACTGGAATTTATTCCGGTCGCAGATGGAGAGCAAAAGCGGGAGCAAAAAGAGTGTATAGATGACTGCTACGAGGAGAATGGTAGCAATGAGCGCTCCAAAGGTCCGCATCATGCTCACTGGTGAAAAAGCGAGTACATAGGTACCAAATGAGACTGAAAGAGAATTGAGTACCATGCCTCGACCAGTACTGGTAATGGTCTTATAAAGAGCCGTTTTCGGATCGACTGCAAGTTCTCGGTTCCAACGATAAATAAAATGGATAGTGTAGTCTATTCCAGCGCCAATGGCAATGCTCGCTACCATAAGGGTGGCAACATTGAGCGGAATCCGGAAATAGCCCATAATACCAAAGGAGGTGTATACGGTGAGCATAAGTGGGATGTAGGCAAAAACCGAGCGTTTGAAGTTTTTGAGTTGGAGCAAGATGAGGCCAAAAATGACCAGGAAAGCTACCAACATACTCTTCCACTGTTCAGTAAAGAAACGGCTGTTGATGGTGTTCTGGATGATAGGGGAACCGGTGAGATTATAATGAACGGTGATGTCCCCGTCTTCAGCGGGCATATAGACCACACTGTCGAGAACTTCATAGAAGATGAATTGGAACTCATCATTGAGCTCTCTTCCGGTCACTTTTTCCATTTCGCTTTTTAAGGCGTTCATTTTCCCTTTTCGACCTAATTCATCGAGCGAGGTTGAAAGGGTGTCGGCTAAGTACTCCGCTGTTCCTTCGTCGAGAGAAAGATTGCTCTGGAGCATTTCTTCGAGTGTCCGAGTGCTGGGATCGGAATAATAGGTATTGAGTGCCTGTGCTACCTCTTCCACGGTGAGCCCAAGGTCCTGGATCTGTAGAGATGCTCCCTTAGCAACGTCGTCGGCTAAGCTGGTGTTTTTGGCCACAAAATCAGAAACCGGCTTTTGAATGATAGATAGAACCGACTCTTTCACCGTCTCAGCATTTTCGAGAGGTTGGTTGAGGAAGATTTGCATGTCTTCCACAATGGTCGAAGCGAGATACTTTTGGGCATCGAGACTATCGATGGCCACCGCCTTTACTTGGTTGGGACGTGAGCTCAGGAACTCTTGCATCTTCTTGATTTCCTGGTTCAAGTTCTGGGAGGTAGACTCAACCGCTCTTCCTTCGATAATAGTCTCGTTTTCGTCCTTGCTGATGCGACCTTCAACATAACTATTCCCTTTGGCGTAGAGCCAGAGATTCCCGATTTTTTCTGGTGTGTCGGGAATGGCTTTGTAGCCAGGACCTTCGACCGCTTCATTCAAATTCATCACGAAGTTGGCAATGGAAGATGAATCACGAAAAGCATAGAGTTGTTCGCCAAATTTAGCGGCTCTCACCATTTCCCGAAGGATGAAAGGGTTTTTCACGTCTTCTGTTTTAAGATAAACGTAGTCATAGTCAGACCCACCGAAGCGATTTTTGAAATATTCGAGAAGGATGGTAATCGGGTTGTTTTCCCCCATGTTGGCTTTCACCGTGGTTTCCACCCGAATGAGAGGCAAGCCGAGTCCTAAAATGATTATTACCACCACGGCCACTATGATCACGGTTTTTCTTTTGTGCACCACAGAATGATAGACAAAATTGAGCAGTTTATTGAGAAGAGAATTTGAATTCTGGACTTCTTCGAAATCAAAATGTTTTGGTGCTTTTTTGGGTTGGAAAATGGTTAAAAATGCCCCCAAAGAAAAGGTCGCCAAGATAAAACCAAAAGCAATTCCGAGGCCTGAATACAACCCAAATTCAGCTACTGGACGGAAAGTGGCAGTCATAAGTGAGAAAAAGCCTCCAAGGGTAGTTACTGCCGAAAGAAGAATTGGCACGAACACCCAACTTACAGTATGTTCCACGACTTTCTTCCCCGAATATTGGTGACGAAAGTCGTAGTAGCGATTCATGAAATGGATGCCATAAGCGGTGACCAGGGCAAGCATCATGATGGGTAAAGCGGATGAGATCATGCTGAGAGGGCGGTTGAGAACAACTGATAAACCGAGAATCCAGATTGAGGTAAAAACCGAAATGAAGAGAGGGAGCAATACCCCTTGAAAAGTGCGGAACCCCCAAAAAAGAACGAGTAAAAGAACGAGGGCGGAAATGGGAGTGATCATGGAGATGGTCCGGCGAGCATCGACCGCCATTTGTTTTGTGATCACCGGCAGACCAAAGTAAATGATCTTCTGGGCATTCCCCTGAAGGGGGTTCACGACTTTTTCGACTGCTTCCACTGCCTTGTACTCATCGACATTGCTGTAGAATGATATCGCCACAATGGTCGCTTTGCCGTCTTCGGTGACCATTTTCCCCCATATGAGTTCATCCTTTTGTAAGTCGGATTTCAATTTTTGAGCTTCTTCATCAGTTTTAGGGAGGATTTCGACTACATCTTTGACATTAAATCCTTCTTCAGTAGGTATAATCTTTGGCATATTGGTGAGTGCAGACACATTTCGAACTTCAGAAACTTTACTCACCTCATTGACGATCTGCTCCAGGGTTTTCATGCTTTCCGGTGTGAAAAGGTCGTCGAATTCGAGAGCGATAATCATCGATTTTTTCTGGAAACTGGTGAATTTTGTTTCCAGAGAATTATAGAAGGAAACATTGGGATCACTTTCGGGGACGTATTTGGTGAAGTCATCTTCAATCTTCATATTTTTCAGTTGAAAGCCGAAGAATAATGTGACAGCGATGGTAACAATGAATATCGGCCATGCATACTTAGTGATAAGTTCTTCAACCTTTTTCACAATTCAAGTTCCTCCTTTAAACTGACCGTTCAGTCGAAAATTTCTGATATCATAGCGGATTGTTCTAATTTTGACAAGCCCTACTGATTATTTTTTCCAGAGATTTCTATAACTTCCTAAAATGCGAAGAAAAAGAACATGTTCCTCTACTATTTTGATGACTCTTTGGTATCTCTCCTCAACAATATTTCCTTCCCAATCAACATAAAAGAGATATTCCCAGGGTTTTCCCGGAATTGGACGCGATTCTAATTTTACGATATTAATTTGAGCATCTGCAAAAATTTTCAAAATTTGAAATAGAGCACCTGGTTGATTTTTTACAATAAAAACACAGGACACTTTATCGTCATCGAGGGATGGTTCAAATGAGCGAGCAAGAATGATAAAGCGAGTAAAATTTCGTAAGGTGTCTTCAATGTCTTCTTCTAACACCGATAGGTTATATTTTTCAACCGCTTCCTGGCTGGTGATGCAGGCCCCTCCCAGACCAAATTCTGCAACCCGGCGAGCAGCTTCTTCGGTGTTGCCGACGTTCATGATTCGAATGCTTTCCATCGATTCTAAAAAACGGCTACTCTGGGCAAAGCCCTGGGGGTGAGCAAAGAGCACTTGAATAGTGTCGCGTGAAGTACCGGGATATACCGCAAAGTGCTGTGAAACACGGATAAATCGTTCCCCGATAATGAATACATCCGGATAGTCGAGAAAGAGCTCATAATTCCCATGGATGCTCCCGGTAATGGTATTTTCAATTGGCAACACACCATGGGTAGCAGATCGAGAAACGATTTTTTCAAATATTTGGCGAAAACTGGTACAGTTAATAAAATGAACTTGACCTGGAAAGAGTTTACGAGCCACTTGGGAGCTAAATGATCCCGCCTGACCTAAAAAGGCAACTACCGGAGTCGAAAGTTCTGCTTTTGCCGACGGAATGACGATTCGATCTCGGGAAAAATTTTCTCGAGTTATTTCTTTGCCGGTCAAGACGCTGATCACTTCCAAATCATTCATTAATTTACGGAACTGATCAGGGTAGAGGCTTTGAGGACCGTCAGAGAGTGCTTTTTCTGGTTCGGGATGGACTTCGACGGTAATGCCGTCGGCACCACAAGCAACGGCGGCTCGAGCCATGGGAATGACTTTTTCCCGTAAACCGGTTCCATGACTGGGATCAACAATAATCGGTAAATGACTTAAATCTTTGATGAGCGGTATCGCGGTCAGATCTAAAGTATTTCTGGTTAAACGTTCGATGGTTCGTATTCCCCGTTCGCATAGAATGACATTGAAATTACCCAAACTCAATACATATTCAGCTGCGTTCAGCAAATCTTCAATGGTAGCCGACATCCCACGTTTAAGAAGAACCGGCTTTCCAAGCCGTCCAACTTTTTTGAGGAGTTCGAAATTTTGCATGTTGCGAGTTCCGATTTGGATAACATCGGCATACTGAGCAACTAAATCGGCATTTTCGGGGCTGGTGGCTTCAGTGACGACTGGTAAATTAAATTTTTCTCGAGCTCGAGCTAATATTTTCAATCCCTTCTCTTCCAAACCCTGGAAACTGTAGGGCGAGGTACGAGGTTTATAGGCGCCTCCTCGAAGCATATGGGCTCCCATACGTTTGACAATATCAGCGGTTTGAAAGAGCCTCTCTTCTGATTCGACCGCACAAGGTCCGGCAATAATGGTGAGAGTATTCCCTCCGATTTCAACCGAACCTACCTTGACTACAGTTCCTTCCGGTTTAAATAGCCGATTGGCTAATTGATATGGTGTATCAATTTCAATGGTTCTCTCTAACCATGATGGATCAATCAAACCTGAAGGAAATATATTTTTTTCGGTAATGGCAATAGTTTTCTCGGTATCAATAAAGTAAATATTTAAACCTTTATTCTCAAAATTATGATAAATGGTTTGTTTATTACTTTCGGTAAGTTTTTTATTGAGGATGAAGATCACATTCTGTCCTCCTGATATCACCAAAATGTCATGCTGAAAAAATACCCTTCCAGATGAACAAAGTCAAGTTCTCCATTATTATTATAAAGATGATTTTCTTTTCATTGCACTTGGCGATTTCATGGTATTCAGGAAGAGATGCTGGCGATGCTCATTGGAACAACGATCGAAATGAATGAATTGGTCGCAAGGGGAAATGAGCTTTTGGAATTAATAAAAGCTGTTTGAAATAATAAAAGTGATCAATGATCAACGGCCATCAGACGTTGCAGAACTAATTCTCTATTTCCAAATTGCTCTTGTTCGCTCGTTTAGGATCAGGACATAAAAAACCGTTGGGCTGCTCCCCTGATTTCATCCAAGCAAAGGAGGCAATTGGAAATTTCAGCTTTTTTATCAAACCCGCGGAAGACTACCTCTCCCTGGTATTCACAGTTGAAACCGTCGAAAAAAAAGCGAGTGGTCAGAATGACCCCTTCGAACAATTTTTTTCCTCGGGTTGCACCCACTGCCAGTAAAAAGCCTTTTTTGAGCTTCATTTCCTCCTTGAGAAGATACTTCCGTGACCAAAGGACCTGAGATCGATCGATGAGTGCTTTTAGGGATGCTGGAAAACTGTAGAAAAATATTGGAGCTCCGATTACTACTCGATCTGCCTGGAGTAACGTTTCCGCTACTCCATTCATTTCATCATTGATGGCGCAAACCCCTGTTTTTTCACAAAGGCGGCAACCACGACAATGACTAAAGTTTAATTCCGATGGGATAATTTTGATAAGAGTGTCATCTGAATTGCGTTCTGCTAAAAAAACGTCCAACATAGAATCGCTGTTTCCGTCTCTTCGAGGACTGCCGTAGAGAGCGACAACATTCATCTTCAATTGCTCCTTCGTAAAATGGTTCTATTAATCTTCCTTGGGACTACGAGGTTTTGCCAGGATTTCACGTATTTCAAAATCAAGAAAATTTCTGGCGTATGATGGTTTCACAACAATTGCAGTATCGGCTCCTTGATGGGTCCCACCAATGGAAATGACCTCATGATCGGTACCAATCAATCCAGCTTCAGCTGCCATAATAGTTATTTCTACAGCAACTTTCATTCCCTGGCTAAAACGACGGAGGGTCTCGGCAACAATCTGATTGGGATGAAATATTCCCTGACCGGATATACCGGCATTGACATCATCACCTAAAGCATGATGTGAAATAAGGACTTTTGCCCCACAATCTTCTAATTGTTGACGAATGACAGGGTCCATAACCCACCCTTCACTTCTATAAGAATAGGAAATCCCAACCACTATGATCTGAATACTGGTTCCATTGAAAATCTCCAGAGCTTTAAATCCAGTATTCCCATGGGTTGAGGCAATTACCACTTCCTGAATTCCCAAATCAAGGCATCGTTTTCGAACTGCCTGTAAGGTTAAATCGGTATTTTGTGAACCGGTTTTGTTGAAATAAATGACTGGAATATCCATTTTTCCCTCCATTTAATAGTATTTCGTATCCTAAAGTGTAGCATATTCTAAGGTTTTTTTATCAACTGGGTGTCGCTAATCGACTGGGTGGGTATCTTTATGCCGTTATCCTGAGAATTCGTTTTCCGACTCACAACTCACTCATAACTCATCACTGATCACTCGTTACTCGTCACTGTCTTTCCAGGATAGACCCTCATGCTGCTTCGCAGCACCATATGACAATGAAAACTTCGACGCAATAGATTTTTATGATGGGTATCGACACTATCCGTCATTCCCGAATGTATTAATCGGGAATCTAAGTC
>Ga0172362_10005473_pt1 | contig 11000 bp, 8 predicted proteins | sample LakKivs1_kivu2a2_FD_114534 | JGI IMG/M metagenome (GOLD analysis project Ga0172362, IMG submission 114534) | Sediment microbial communities from Lake Kivu, Rwanda - Sediment s1_kivu2a2 | ecosystem: Environmental > Aquatic > Freshwater > Lake > Sediment | place: Rwanda: Western Province, Lake...
ACTACGATAAAAAAGAACATGCAATTAAAGTAAGCGGTAAATGGTACAGAATGGCAACATCAGAGGTGTGTGCCGGCTGTCCCAAATTTTATCCACGTGAGTGATTAGGTCAACAATCTGGACGTTTGTTAAATTAATGTGACACACAGGTAACTCAAGGAAAAACAGATAAAGTACATGGTAGATCTATGGTGAAAGAACACTAAGGAAAACACCTGTTTTGGGTGCGTCTTGGCTCTCTTTACCACAAAGAGTTTAGGGCTTTATTCTAGTGCACGCGGAACCCCCGCAATCTCGACATCCTTGATTTCCCTCTTGTCCGGAACACTATCCTTCCCCCAATCCTCAAAAGTGAATTTGACAACGAACTCAAAGTCTTTCCCCTTTATTCTTTCTAAAATCTCGTCTTTACGGTCAAACATCTTTTTGAATGGACTTGCCGACTTAGCATATGCTTCGGTTAGCATTAGGGGGGAGACGGCCGAACCCGGTGCGCGATCACCCATGAACGCCAAAATCTTTTCTTTGCTTATTCCAGATTCTTCAGAGCCAATATACGCCAAAATGTCTTTGGCTTGTTTTTTGGGGTAATCGGCAAAAACTATTATAGCTCCTGCTGTTTCAAAATTACCTCCTGAAGGAAACCGTTTGGGAGTAACAACAGGTTTCCCTTCCTTAGTATCAAAGATGACCCAATTAACTGGGGTTTCCTTTAGTAACGCTTTTCCACTATCTCGTATTGATTCCCTTATTTCTTTCAAATCTTGTAATGTCACTTCTTTATACTTTGGCACTTCTGCCTCTTCCACTACCACTCGGAACTGATACGTTGGCCGTTTAGAATCTTCTCGTGTTAGTAACACAAGGGAGTCGTTATTTGGGACCCACCCCCCCGTTTCTATGAAATAAGGAACTGCTAAGCTCGGTATGTCCTTTTGCTTGAAAAAAGGGCATACATCCGTGAGCCATTTGAATGTTTTTTCCTGTAAGCCACTCGGAAGATTAGCCAAGCTTACACGCATTTCATTCAAAAGATAGTCTGAAAAACCGAAGCTACACACGTTGGAAAGGTACCCTGCACATTCAACACCGCCTAAGTCATAATGACCTGGGGTTCTCTTGGTTCCGCGTTGGTCGCCACAGGTAACATCATGATTCTCAAAAAAATCAGATGGTAAGAAGGCAGACCAAAAATCATTCACGGGTGCCATTAGTTCTCCTTTGAGACGCTTATAGTCAATATACTTTTTAACTCCGTAACTACCAAGCTCAAGCAGTACGTGAATAACAAGCTCGGGTAGCACATGAGTTATAGGGTTGTCGCTCCAATTCAAAATGGTGTGGCTGTGTTCTTGGTTACGTTTATATTCGATGAGATTATTCTGCCCTAGCCAGAGTTCGCCAACTATCCTATTCAGATCCCCTATTTTTTTCACAGTTTCACCTCCTCTTATATAGCTAAATCTCACCTTTCCTCAAGTACTTTCAATACATGTGAGTTAGATCGGCGTTCCAAACTTGTCTCGCAGAAGGTTTAATTGCCTTTCCACCTCTTTATCCCCTTCAACACATAGAAGCAAAGGCTCTGCCTTTTGACTCTTGCTTGCAACAATGAATTCTAGGAGATTATGGGCTTCCGTTGAAGAATAAAACGGTTCGTTCAGGTCATACCAAGTGCCATTCTTATTTAAAGGAGCATTAGCGTGAACCTCACAAATATTTCTGATGCCAACCTCTCTGATGAAGTCAAAGGGATTGAGGTTTAACCGGGCGGAAGAAATTAAGGTATGCCCTATATCAAGCAAGACAAGGCTACCAGTAGCTTCAACCATCTCGGAGATGAAATCAAGCTCACAAATGTGTTCATATGCTCCACTTGGATGGTAGTCAAGGTTTTCTATAAGGATTTTACCTTTATATCCCATCTTCTTAAACCTATCAGAGATCGTTAATAGAGAGGCAGAAATTCTCTCAAAGGTTTCATCCCTCGAGAGAACTCTTCCTATCGCGTAGTTATGATTATCTATACCCTCTGTCCCTGTCTCCTCTGAAGAGAAGCCTAAGTGAAAAGAAATCACGCCTGGTCTTAGAAACTTGTACGCCTGATAGAGAGGTGAACTCTCGTCCTTTAGTAACTCTAGTGTGTCGGCAGAGACCAAGTTCAATGTAGTAGGTCTCTGATCGGGGGAGAGCAAATACTGGACATGCATCGACCTCATCGGGAATCTGCAGATAATGTCGGCATTAGCCTCCAGAAAGTCGAGGCCTAGGTTCTTGACCTCAATGAAATCTAGATCGAGGTTAGCAACCTCGTTTTTGTTCGTAGGACTGAGTGTTGCTCCAACTCTTATCATCCCACCATTCTATATGGGACGAATGCCTCAGCGTATCCTCTAATTTTCGCTTGGGACCCGCGGAACCTAGCCTTTGCCTTTATTACTTCCTCGTCCATGTATTCCTTACCCGCCTGTGACTTATGCTCCTTTAATGCCCCTACCTTCTTTTCAACGCAGTCAGAGATATCAATGAAGTAGACGGGCGAGAAGGATGACCTTGTTGAAGGAGATTCATATAGTATTATCGCCTTTGTTCTCCTTGTCGCGTGGAGGGTAGCCAAGCATGTATTGATGTGGTCTGTGTGCTGGTCTTCAAAATAGTGAGTGTAGACTACATCTGGCTCTAGCCTAGCTATCTCATCTTTTATTTTCTCGATCAGTTTCCTTTCACACTGAACGCCAATATCCGGATATTCGAGGACCTCTATATTTGCATCAGTTACACCTAATATTGCCAGAGCCTTTCTTGTTTCTAATTCCCTCATTTTGCCCTTTGCCTCGGCTTTCGCCTTTTCCTCCAGTGACTTTTTGTCTTCAGGTATCTTATCATCGGGGACTCCCCTTTCGCCCCTTGACATGATTAGAACATGGACGACATCACCTTCTTCGCAATGTTTGTAGATGGTGCCACCCACACCGAGTTCCACATCATCAGGGTGTGCACCAATAGCTAGTATCCTTTTCCCCATTTCCATGCACGCCTTCTAAGCGTATCCGAATTCCTGTCGGTAAAAAGTATAACACACAGAGTGTTGTGGTTGTAGTCTGCCAGTGCCCAATGAAGAACCTCAGGGTCCTAGTGAACACTCCGCCCTTTTGTCCAATTCTTAGACGAAGCGAAATGATAGATGTGCAGGCAATCCCGCTTGTTTAGGAGCGCGATTGCGAGTAAAATAGATACAACTAACGAGAAACCCGACATATCCTAATCTTGGAGACGCAGGAAGTAGGTATGTTAGAGTGGCTAGAGTTCAGAGACGACTTGAGGCCCACATTGAAGACGCATAGCAGTGTATCTAGTGAACGGGGTTCAGTTCGAAACAAAGTAGTATGACGGGACAGACTTTTTCAGGTTGTAATGAGCGTATCCACAATTGAAGCGGAAAATGTATCAGTTGCTTGGCTAATGGCTGTTAAGCATCTTTTAGACTGCACAGGTACGTGTTTTAATTTGATGGTCACCATCGGAAACCCAACAAAAGTAGAGCCAGCTATACATACAGCTTATGAACAATTGCTATCTAATCACGGTCTCCTTACCCTAAAGCAGGTCACGTATACGATCTTCCCCCGCTCTTTATATCTTCAAATGAACAAAGACCCTGATCGGTTATTCAAAGGGTATAATAGAGATGGAGGTATTTATGATAGGTTGCGGCGGAGGTATGGCCGCAAGTTTGGATGGGGATCTTACTTCAGGCGCATGACTTGTTATCCCGTGGCTGATGAATATGGTAATACTGCAATTGTTAACCAACTCGAAGAGATCATCCACATGTTGCAAAATCGAGCTAGGACCTATAAAGCAGCCTACACGATTTTAGTTCAAATTCCCGGAGTGGATGGTAAACGCATTATGGGAAGCCCTTGTCTTAACTACGTGGCTCTGCAACTGGACAACCCCAGGGTTCTGAATGCCCTAGCAGTCTACCGAAACCATGATTTCATTCAAAGAGCATACGGTAATTACCTCGGCTTGGGCTATATGATGGAGTTCATTTGCGAGCATACGGGTTATTCAGTGGGAAGGCTCAATTGCTTGTCATCACATGCCAGTATTACAAACCTAGCAGGTGCAAATAGTTGGCCTTCAATCACAGAACTCCGTTCGATTATCCAGAGTCTAGTGCAACCATGAGAATGTACGAATATCCTAAGGAAGGCGACCTAGAGGAAATCAAAATCGAGCTAACAGGAGACTGCCCTCTAGCCTGCGCACACTGTTCTAGCAATGCTTACCCTGGTAACCCTGTTCAACTACCACGAGAGGTGGTTCTATCCCTGGTCAGCCAAGCCGCAGAACTACATGCCCAATCCATTGTATTTTCTGGAGGAGAACCCCTCGTGTGGCCGTGGCTTGGCAATGCTGTGAGTGAATGCGCTAGGCATGGCTTGTGCTGCTCGATATACTCTACAGGAATCAACTTAACTGATGACGGAGGACAGGAAATTCTAGCTCTAACTAAGTGTGGATTGAACAAGGTGATATTTAGTCTATACTCGCCTCGGAAGGAATATCACGAAGAAATAACTAGGAAATCAGGTAGCTTTGACAAGACGATTGCGGCGATACGAGTTACAGGGAATGGTGACATTGAAAGGGAAATGCACTTTGTTCCATTCACGCGTAACTACAAGCACCTGGTTGAATTAGTTGAATTGGCAAAGGGGAGCGGAATTAAGAAGGTTAGTATTCTCCGCTTTGTTCCTCAAGGGCGCGGAGCCGTTCTGAAAAAGAGCCGCGAGATGTTAATGAAAAAAGAAACGATGGAATTGAGGAGTTTAATCTTGGATTGTAGGAAACGTTACGATGTAGAAATTCGCTTAGGATCTCCTTATAACATAATGATGTTGAACGAAGATGTTGAGTGCATAGCTGCTCGGCGAACCCTGAGTATCAGTCCAAATGGCAACATACATCCCTGCGATGCCTTCAAGAACATTGGGCCATATGATATAGGTTTAGAAGACCCGTACAACAGTATTCTGTCACACTCTTTGAAAGAATGCTGGGAACAATCAGAGTATTTGAAAGCAATCCGTCGCTATCTTACGACACCTTTTGAGGAGCCTTGCTCTAGCTGTCCGCACCTGGAGTATTGCAAATCAGGTTGCCTTGCTCAAAAAATTATTGAACAGGAGTCCATAGAGGGCGGTGGTATTGTCAAAAGACCTGACCCGCTGTGCCTAAGAAATAGCATAGGAGGTTATAATGCTTCATATTGATAATAAGCGGAAGTTTGAAATACTGGTTGAGAATGTAGGTAGATGCGACCTGTGTAGGCGCATGCAGGATCGAACCAGAGTGCTAAGTGAGAAAAATGGCAACATCGATTCTAAAGTTGTGTTTGTTGGTGAGGCACCGGGACGTCTGGGTGCCGACCGAACCCGAGTGCCTTTCCATGGTGACCAGGCTGGGAAAAACTTCGAACGCCTACTGCGCGTTGCCGGCCTCGCCCGAGAGGAAGTGTTCATTACGAATGCAGTATTATGCAACCCGCGTGATGAGAAGGGTAATAATGCAACCCCTACCAGAGAAGAAGTGCGAAACTGCTCTCTTCATCTGAGCATCTTGCTCGATATTATCCAACCGGAACTTATAGTATCTTTGGGTCAGTGTGCACTGTATGCATTGCACACAATAGAAGCGCACCGGATTGAACTACAGCGAGACGTTTGCAAGCCAGTAAAGTGGAGTAAATACACTGTTTTACCAATGTATCACCCCGGTCCAAGAGCCACAGTTCGCAGAAACATTACTAACCAAGAAAGAGATTTCTTCACTCTGGGTGAAATATTAGGGCGGCAAAGGCTTGAACAAAGGCTTCCCCTGATTAAGAGTTTCGAGCCATCACTAGTCCAGCAGGTGATCTTCAGAATAGTACGTGGACTTGGTGCAGTATCTAAATTCAAGTTGGCAAAGGTTCTTTACCTGCTAGATTGGCAGGAGGTCAGAGATACCGGGAATGTTCTGACTGGCTGTTATTATATTTTCCAAAAAGATGGGCCGCTGGCAACTGGCTTATCTAAAGCCCTACAGGAGATGGATGGTCATGAACTAGTATTTTACTTCGAGGGTGGTGTTCCTATGTATTCTATCAGCAACGATATTAGGTGTAATATGGAGTTACCTCAGGATATTGCCGACAAGGTTGATGCACTCATAACCCGATGCAGGGATCTTACAGATGCACAAATCAAAACCAAGGCTTACTGGACCAGCCCAATGAAAAACATCCTCCGACGTCAGCGACTTGGAGAGAAGATGTCCAACCACCCTGTGTTTGATGGGTGGATTATCCCTAAGCCTAAGTGACAACAGAATTGTGGTGAACGTAGTTAATTGCGGCTGGCTGGATGAGCCCAGCATATATCTACTCTCCTAAGGATCATCCTGCCTATCGCACAATGCTCTAGAAGGTTCACTCACCTTCATGCCCTTTTAAATCGAGGGATTCATTCAACCCCAGGTCTTTCACCCACGTGCCTGACTCATCAACCTTTCCTTAACCAGGCATTATGTCTCCAAAAACTTATGCTATGCCAGAGTGGGGATGATGTCCTTAGCACCCAACTGTTTGTACATATCAAGTGTATTCTTGTGACAGGTTAAAACAATAATCTGCCTATCTTTTGAAAACTCCTCTAAACATTTGACCGCTAGCGGCCCTCTGTCATCATCGAAATTTGCGAGGATATCATCCATTATTATTGGCATCGACTCTGACCGAATTTCATATTCCTTAATCAAGCCAAGACGCATTGCTAAATACAGTTGTTCCTTTGTTCCCCTGCTCATTTCTATAACACCCTTGTCAGCTCCATGGCTATCCCTGATTCGCACCTCGTCGCTATCTATTGGCTTTATAATCGCAGGGTACGCATGATTGGTGATGCTGGAAAAAATATCCCGCGCTGCTTTGATTACGCTTGGCTGCCGTGTGTTTTCATACTTCGAGATTGCCTTTTCAAGTGCGAACAACGGTATCCGGAATTTAACCCACTCCCTTGAACAGTCATAGAGTTGCTGTTTCTTCAGCTCTACTTCGCTCTGCTTAACCAGTAAGTCTTCGCTGGATGATAAGCGCTCAATTTCGTTACGCAATTCACCAATCACTTTGTTATTCTCGTCACGCTCACCCCTTAAATTTTGTAGCTGTTTATCAATCTCACTCAATCGAGATTCGATTTCCTCCGGGTTTGTCACTGAAATTGATTCAATAAAATTATCATAATGCTCCCCACCACCTATTGTAGACTGGATAATTCGTTTGAACTCACCTACCCTTCTTTCTAACTCTACGCGCTTAGTAAAAACCTTATATTTTGACCTGAAATCCTCCTCATCTAAGGCACCCATGGAAGAAACATACTGCTGAATATCTTTCTCAGTCATCTCCTTTTTCTCTTTAAGACCGTTAATCTTAGTTATTTGTTTATTGATGTCCTCTTCAACACCCTTTTTATCTCTCTTCGTATTCTTTGCCACATTCAAATGCTGCACAAAGATCTCTATGTTCGCTCCAATGTCAGCGCTTATCGTTGACCTATTAAGGCATGGGGCTACCTTATCATGTAAGCCTTTTACTTCATCAATGGCGTTCTGCATGCGTTCAATCCTGGCCTGTAATTCAGCTAGGCTTGAAAGGTCTGATTGAACATCACCAATCGCCCTTGCAACTTCAAGAGCCCCGTCCGGCGACAAGTTCTCATTAAAGTTGATGCCTTTTAGAAACTCGTGCCATTCATCTTCCAGTCTATGGCGCTGCGATTCTGCTTCGCGCAACTTTTCATCAAGTTCCTTTTCCAACGGGTCCTTTACTTCTATTCGATTCCCTCTCCAAATCTCTATAGCAACTAATAAGCTTACTATCAGAACAATTGTAGAAACTACTGCTAGCACCCACTGGGAAGATACTAATCCCCAAACTCCCCCGGCTAAACCAAGACCGGTCATAACATACATAGCATACCTGTAGAAACCAGACCCTCTAAACCCTTGTGGTGATTCCCCAAGCTTTCTTTCTCTGTGGTACTCTAACTTACTTCTATCACTACTAATCGTTTCTTGGGCTTCATCGAGGCTTTTCTTATAGGAGAGAATTTTATCTTTTTGCAAATGACTCAATGTGAAGCCTTTGATAGTATCATCAGTCCACTCCCGACCTATCTCTTCAATTTTCTTATGGATCTGTTCTGCACAAGTAGCGCTAGTAGCTTTAATGGAATCAATATCCTTAAAAGCAGATTCGTATTTACCACTTAGTCTCTGTAGGGAAACCACATTTGGTTCTTGCTCAATTATCTGTTCGTTATAAATCAGGGTATCTCTTTTTAATTCTAAGGCTTTAATATCATCAGATATCTCGTCAATCTGCTTCTCTACTATCGTTAGCCCTCTTTTCTTTTCTTCCAGCTTTCGCAAAGCATCCTCCGTGAATAGGGGTAATTCCTGTAGCTCAGACAGCTCATATTCTGCGTCCCGGAGTTCAATGTAAGTCGGATATAGATTCTTTTTGTTTTCCATCGAGCGCTGCTTCGACTCGAGCTCTCTAATCTGGCCACCAAGAGAGGTAACTTGTTTTATTAGCCTGTCACGCTGCTGTACCAGGTTATCATACTTCCCCAGATCTTTTTGTATTTCCTTTATTTCCCGCTCTAGGTCTCTTATCTCTTTGTAGAGACGTGGCATTTTTTGTACTGATCCCTGTGGCTTGTAAAGAGTCTCAGCCTGTTTAGTAAACTCACTCTTGACATCTGCTAGGGATGTGCTGCCCAACCCAAGCCCAGCTCCATAGATACGATTTCTTATGTCCTCGCCCTGGAGAGACCGAACTTCTTGTAGCTCGTTCAGACTGATGGCATATACATTTTCGTAAAACGTTTTCGTAATATATCCAAGTATGTTGTCCAGGTTGCCCTGCCCGCTTAGCTCGCCAGATTCAGTAGAAATGGTTACCGAACCACCACGCGCTCCCTGCACCCGTGAAATTATGAATCTCTCACCGCTGGCTAACTCACAAATCATTCTCCCGCCATAAGCCCCACCACGAACTGCTAGATAAGGATTTATGCTGGCTGAAATTCGAGGAAAACCAAATAATATGCGCCTTATAAACTCTAACAATGTGGTTTTCCCAAACTCATTAGGCCCATAAATGACATTTATACCAGAAGTCAACCCCGTAATATGTTTATCAGTAAAGATACCAAACCCATTAATATGAATCTCCCGTATCTGCATTCTATTCTGTCCCTATAAGCTTATCCAAAGTCAAACCTCTAGCCTCCATAGCGAGTTCCAATAATTCATCCTTCGACAACTCCTCAATGTAATTTCCGCCTTGCCAGTTGGAAAATAAAGTAGCCAGACTCCTCTGCACCTCCTGCCAACTTTCACTTTCAGCGTCTTCTAGACCGTCATATATAGATACGATGTCAGCGATGAAATCATTCCCACGCCTTAATGTCTCTAAATCATAAGTTCCCGTAGTACTCAGAATAAGTTTTTCCAGCCATATCAGGGGAGTTCTCTCTTCGAAATCTTCCCTCACCCTCTCCACTATATCGCCGATGATATTTTCTTTATGGAGCTCCGTATGGAGGTCGGTCCTACCAGTAAGAGATAAACGAATTAAAGCATGACGCTCGCCCATATTGGCTACAATCTCTGCACATTTCTCTTCGATAGAAGAGATGACATCATCAATAGTAATGCAGTTAGCAATGTCTACGACCTCAGACTTATAACGGATGCTATCAGTAGGAATAAATTGAATATCTGGGGCAGTTCCCGATTCAAGTGTTACCAAACAGCATCCCTTTTCACCAGTTTCTCCAGGGTGCCTGCTTTGTGAGCAACCGGGATATACAATAGCCGGATTGCCAGTTTTTAGAATGTTATGCATATGGACATGTCCCAATGCCCAATAATCCATGCCCCTGGTAGATAGGTCTTCAACACTACAGGGAGAGTAAGGTGTGTGTCCTGTATTGGTGCCTACGTTAGTATGTAGCAAACCGATACACGGAACATTTTCATCCACCCGTGGAAATTTCAACGCAAGGTTTTCATATATATCCCTCTTTGCAAAGCTGATTCCACAAATTTGTGCAATTACTTCACCTTTCTTTTGTAGTGGGACACATTCCACTCTGTCCCCTGGAAACATAAGAACATTTTCAGGCCACTCCAATGTCGCGGACCAACCGTTTAAGGGATCATGGTTGCCACAGACGATGAACGTCGGGATTTCTTTATTGGATAGGCGATTTAACCCATCTCGGAATTTCAACTGCGCTCGAAGACTTTTGTCGGCACTATCGTATATATCTCCAGATATTAAAACGCAGTCAACCTTCTCTCTTATTGCCAGGTCGACGATATTATTGAACGATTGGTACGAGGATTGATATAGCAACTCTCCCAAATCGGGATGTATTTCTGAGATGCCCTTAAAGGGACTATCAATATGCAGGTCAGCAGCATGGACAAACCTAACGGGTTTCATAGTCCTTCGCTTCCCACAAAACTTATAACCTTGCTCGAGCCTCGCTCACCCGCGCAATCTCTATCCCAGGGCTACGAAGCCAATGTGTACAACATCCCATTCCTTGCTTCCCAGTTTATAGTTTATATCTCAAATGTGTTGGTGTCCATAGGTCGTATCAGTGAAGGGCAAGGCTCTAGCACGTATCCCCCATGAATTCAAGGCACAATGCTGATTGAGCCTATTACAAATCAGGCGTATATCCTAAAAATACCCCTGAATACCCCACTGTCAAGATTGCCACACCTCCGGCTCGCAATGACTATTATCACTAGCCAGCTCTCCCTTGAGGGTTTGTTGTCACAGGGCAAGGCCCTTGATAGGCTCAAGGAAAAGGGGAACAACAAACTATACTTCACTTTGGGCCTTAGGGTTAGAATTGTACTTCTGTCAG
>Ga0172362_10005474_pt1 | contig 11000 bp, 12 predicted proteins | sample LakKivs1_kivu2a2_FD_114534 | JGI IMG/M metagenome (GOLD analysis project Ga0172362, IMG submission 114534) | Sediment microbial communities from Lake Kivu, Rwanda - Sediment s1_kivu2a2 | ecosystem: Environmental > Aquatic > Freshwater > Lake > Sediment | place: Rwanda: Western Province, Lake...
CCGCCAAGGAGAAGCCACAGAAGGGCGAGGTCGTGGCGGTCGGCCCCGGGCGGAACGGTGATGACGGCAAGGTCGTGCCGATGTCGCTTAAGGCTGGCGACAAGGTCCTGTACGCCAAGTACTCCGGCGCTGAAGTATGCGTCGACGGGCAGGATTACTTGATCGTGAAGGAAAGTGACGTTCTGGCGGTTATCTAACCGGAGGATAACATGTTGAGTATGCACGGGAGAGTGGTAGGAGTCTTGGTTTCTGCCGGGATCCTGTTTGTGTCTAATGACTTCTATTTATCAGGGCGTAACATGTTGTCTGGGGCTGGTGCGGCGATGTTGGGGTACGCTGTCGCATTGGTCATCACGTGGCTTAAGCTGTAGGGCGGGTACTATGGTAGAAGAACTAACCTACGAGAAACGTGAGCTAACAGCACAAGACAAAGAAGTCATCAAGGGCCTCTACGACCGCAAGCACAGCTTCATCAAAGCTTGCGGTCATGGTGACAAGTCTCTTCTCCTTGGCCCGACACACGCTTATGTGACGACCACGGTGCCTGTTACGATGCATCGATGGCAGGGACACGGGAGAGACCCGGAGTTCATTGAGGATGTCGTTCCGGCAGGGAGTACCCTGAAGATCGTCATGATATCACGGTTCGGTGATGTTGGTTTGACGGATGACCTCAAAGCCGAGAACGGATACCACACCAGGGTGCCGATCGACTCGGCGGACATCAAGGACATAAGATGGGAACCATGACCAAGAGTTTTGATGAAAGTCATCTTCTCCCGGGCAGGAGTTCCGGTGCAGGATTTCTTGCCGAAAGCGACTCGTTTGACGACATCGTGCGTCAAGATGCCGAGAATCTGAAGTCACTTGGCATCACTCACAAGCAGGTCGCCGACCGTCTTGAGTATGTCATGGGCAGGGCGAAGACGCTCTTGTGGGACATTGCGGAAGACGTGGATGACATCTGGAAGAGGATAGCTCGCGGTTTCATGGTGTCTGGGGTCAAGGTCACTTGGACATCGTACCTGGGGTGGCAGGAATGCCCATGGGGATGTGAGGCGTTCAAAAGTAATGGCGACCCATACGCCAAGTCAGACACAGACTTCACGATGAAGAATAAGTATGGAAGCCTGTTCGCATCGGCACTTCACGTCCACCTCATACGTAAACACCATTTCTTTGAAGGCCATACGAAGTATCGTCTTGACCCCGTCGAGTGCGTCAAGGTACTCGGATTGTTGCCCGGGGTGGACTACAGCCCATCATACGCCGAGAGAAAATTCTGGAGTATGAGTCACGCGCATAGCAACAACAACTCGGTGGAAGAGTATATCCAAGAAATACAGACCAGCAATAGTTGGAAAGCCGAAGAGGATAGAGAGGTTTGGAATAAGGGAACTGTGGTCAACATCCCAGGCGATAACATACACGCCAGAGTGCTTGGTGACAAGTTGGCTGTCATATCCAAGGATTGGCTTGTTTTAAGGGAACCTGTGATGATCGCCGGCGTTCCTTTCAAAGAAGTGCACAACGGCTTCAGTATGCTCAACATCCATAGTTGCCAATTCGTCGTCAAAAAGGATGGCGAAGACGAGGTCGGTGGGTTCACAGAAAAGGAGCGTTGTCGGTTATGAAGACACTCACAGTAGCGGCCGTCATGGCAGCAATGTTTTTCGTAGGTTCCTGCACGCCCGCTTCAGAGAGGTCAATCACGGTTGAATACACGGACGGTACCACCAGAGAGTTCAAAGGGAGTTTCAAAATACACGACAATCTTCTTCTGAAAAAGGGCGACTTGTTTGGCGACATCGAACTGTGTATCCCGCTTTTCGATGTGCGGGTAGTAACAGAGAACTAGCGCCCGTCATAGTATTACGGTCAACAGGTAGTCACATCCCGGATGAATGCGCGAGCATCATCCACGTCTTCAGGCCCGAATTGTTTGTCGGTTCTACCGTACCCTATGATAACCCCAACACGCTCTTTGCGCATGAGATCCTCCATCGCGTCTATCTGAGCGGAGGTGGGCCTTGAATACAAGTAGACATTGAGGACTTTGTCGGTTCCCATGTGAAGTCTGATGTTGCCGAGTTTACCAAAAGCTTCTATAGAGGCGAACCCAGAACTTCCTTCTGGCACCATACCCTTTGGTAGTACCGACTCTATCTCACGGTGATCCAACCCACGTGGGGACCCGTAGGAACCACCACCAGACAGGTTCAGTAGCCTTCCGTCTGGCAGCATATACCCAGCATGGTAGATGTTGTTGGTGATGCCAAAGCGTTTCATTGCGTCCCGTATCACCTTCTGCGATGACACTCCCCTGGACGGCTTGTGAATGTCCTTCTTTCCAACCGCTGAAAGGAATGCCTTCGCATGATCCTCAGAAAGAATGGTGTCACCGTCAGGTGTCTTGTTCCACCTCTTGAGAAGTTCCTTTGCATCCTCCCCGCCGCGGAAGTCATAGTCGAAGGTATTCATGGCCTTTGAGAACTTGTTCCACACGCTGTCCGGTACCAAGTCATGTTTGATGTAGACCTTGTCGCCCTCCACACGATAGTAACCCGGAACATCCGCCGACTTTGACAGGAAGCTACCAACCACACGTCGGGCGGCACTACGATCATAATCCTGTTCTTTGTTCCAACGGTATTGTTGGATGGGACTCGTCGTACGTATAGGCTGGACCGCAGTCGCCGTCGGCTCGAACTTGTGAAGCTCACTGCCAAATGCAGTGGTGAGGGATTTTACACGTGGGAATATGGCATGCAGTTTGTCATACATCGGAGCAGTGTGCGTCTTCAAGAAACCTCCGCCGTCAATAACTGATAACGACAGAATTCCACGATTATGGTCGTACTCCAACTTAGACACAAAGTCTACATCAAGTTTATCTTCTGCTTGAGCGTGATAGGCGCGTGCATCCCATGCATACAGGACGTGGTCGTTCGTAATACCCAACCGTATGGTTTTGTGTGGCGTGCTGGCGAGGATTTCATCGATGTCCGCTTCATTTGGGTCTTGATACATTGAAATGTTACCCATCTTATTCGGGAACTCTGGCGAGTAAATCTCGATGTTTTTGAGGAACTTCGCGTACTTCAAAGAAGGCTTTGAAGCCATCCGGTGATACTGCCTCACGAGGCTCTCAGGAGGCATCCCAAAGTCCCTTCCCGGTCTGGTGTCACCATTCATGATCGGCTCAACAACATGTCGCCTTGTGCTTTTGTCAAACGTATAGTCCCCGAATGCAGTTTCAACTTTAGTTACCCTCGGGAACACCTTCTCTATTCCTGGCAGAAAACGCTCCGCGTCTTCCTTTTTGTCGGATCTGACGTACAGACTCGCGACCGACAGGTGCGGGTCATACTCGATGAAACCAGACCATTGGGTGTGAAGGAACTGTCCCACATTGTAGTGCATCACCTTACCGTTCCATGCGTAGTAGTCTCCCTTTCCATCCACCGCAGCCCTAACCGTGGTGTTCGGGTCCTCCTTCATGATCTCTTCTATGTCAGACGGTGTTGGATCTTTGTACAGGGGAACATCACCCAATTCTGCCCAAGACAAAGAAGACGGCATACTCTTGTACAAGTATGCCTGCACTACTCGTGAGGCTTGTTTGGGGCTGAAAGTCTTCACTGACCACAGGTACAACCCGGCCACCTTCGACACAGACGGTACTCCACCCACGATCTCAAGGTGAGCTGCATTAGGCACCACGGCGGATATACTACCCTCATCTTCTGACACGTTCTTGTAGAAGAATCCTTTTTTAGCGTTCCCTCTTTTTATGGACGCTGCCATGTACCCATTCGCCTTGAAGTCATCATACGGGGTGTGCACAGTGTTTGACATCGGACCGATGAGTTTGACTTGAAAGAGATTTGGCTTTGACTGTAGAGGCACCAAATCGCCACTACTATACTTAGCTTTCACTTCTGGGTGGTCTTTGAGATAGAAGTCTTCTGTGATACCATGTGTATTGAAACCTGTTTCATGTACCCCTATCTTTTTCAACGTGTCCTTACCAGCAAGAAGAGTGTCACCGTATGACTGTGTGCCATCCCAATCTTTACCATCAGCACGGCTACCAATGCGTGCTTCTAATGCCTGCTTTGCGGCCAATCTTGAACCTATATGGATACCGCTACGGCTACCACGCAACTCTCCAGACGGCGACCCATGCCAATAATAAAGCCCTGCACCAGCCGTCTTCGAGGTGAGCGTTCTACTTGGTTCTGCATCCGTATCCTGTGAAATAGCATCCAGCGCCCCCTTGCCACCTTGTACAAACCACGCGGCGAGATTACTTCTCTGATGGACGATGTTAAGCATGGCATCAAGAGCCAGCAACTTGGCCTCATAGTCAGTGGCCATCATTGCCTGGTGTATCAAACTTGCGAGTTTATTGATCCCATAATCTGATATCATCCAATGACCATTGATGTCGGCTATCGCAACATCAATTCTATCATCGATGTCCTTTGGGATCGGTATTTCCCTGTCCTTGAACTCCAAGAGAGGATCCCCCGAGGTGTGGCCAGAGAGGTAGTTGTTCACGTCTATACGGACGGTCTTCTCCAAAAAGTCATCGAGGATGTCGTCCACCCCACGTTCATCACGCACTACACCTGTGCGTGCGTAGTCACGCCAGATTTTCTTCATCCGGGATGTGTTGAGCGGCATCAACTTACGGGGTAGTTTGTTAGCAGCAATGTTATCGATAGCTTCGTCTATAGCTTGTGAGTAACGTTCATTGTAGGTTTTCCATGCGGCCTCGCCAAGGTCATTGTATCCAGTCGTTTTAAGGAAAGCCAGAACAACTCTCGCTGGAGTAACACCTACGTCAACGGACACGGCAGGCTTGAACCCGGGAACATCTGACAACATACTTTTGTCGTATATAACGAACTCATCGTATTCATCGTCCAGCTTGTACGGGGAAGCATTAATCTTTGCAATGGCTTCCTCTTTGGAGATCACTTTAGGATTGATCAGCTTCACATCTTGCTCACCCCAAGCGACCTCATCGGCGTGGCCATATTTCAATGGTACAGTGTTTGTTTTGAACTCAATGGCTACCGCCGTGCCACCTTCCTCCTCGGATCGCTTCTCGACACGGTCCAACGACACGCTGGGATAATATTTACCGAAGATGGTTGATATTGCGAATACACCGTAGACACCCGCGCCTTGATGTGGAGCGTCCAACAGGAGCTTTCCACTCTGCACTATCTTCGAGGCACGCTTCGACGTAGTGAAATGGATGTATGTGTCCTTGCGGACATCCATTAGGTAGTATCGCTTGTGCCTGTAATCTTCCCCGAGATACTTCAGAGGACCTTTGTCTTGAGGTGTGCCATCAGCCGCTTCACGGTGTATGTCCTTTTTAGTCGGGTCATACGTACCTATGTTACCGATGGCTGACTTGACTTGGTGTTCATCGAACGGCACCCACACTGTATGTATGTCCCCTCCATGCTTACCACCCTTGTCCTTAACACCATCATACCCAAGGGACTTCAATGTTTTTGTAGCCCAATCCGGGATACTTGTCCACGCAAGGGTGGTGCCCTTCTGTATGCCTTCTTTGAGTTCATCGAGCCACTCCCGGGCATCACGAATACTCTTGTCCCAAAAGTCTGCCCCGTGTTGCTTTTTTACACCACGCGTTCTTGACACAGCCTTCTCAAGGGCATCTACCACATTGGGCGGTATGTTGGCGGTGTCAAGGGGGTTTTCAATCTTGAGGTATACGGCCATTACACCTGGATATTCCACCCAAGGATCGTTGAAGGAGGCTTTACTCATGTCAAACCCTGCTAAACGGAGCACCTCCATGAACTCCTCTTCAGAGTCGTATAGCCCTCCGCTATCTACCCATATGTCTAAGGCAGCCTCCAACATGTTGCCGCGCTTTTCACGTATCGTGTAGTCCCAATGCTCCTTGTCCGCCATCCCGTACTCGTCCGGGCCACCAAGACGGAATGACTCTGTGGTATTGCCATCTTTATCTTGGTTCACAACGTGTGGGAGGTTACGGGTGAGTTTCTCCCGTTCCTCATTAGACAGGAAGTACCAAGCTCTTGTGATAGGTATAGAACGTCTCATTCCCTTGGGCTTGTACAGGAACCACTCAGAATATGATGCAGGCGTTTCAAGGCTGGTGTCGCGTTTGTTCTTGGCGTAACTGCTGGCTATCTCAGGGTTATCTGTGAAGTAGATCATCGGCCCGGAAGTGGCCCGGGACTTCGTGACTCGGGTACCCAAACGGTCTGGGCGGCTGGAACCGTGGTACACACGAAGAGGCTTGCCTTGCTGGTCCACTACCTTGGATCGCCCGAACCACCGCATCAAGTTGTCGGACTCCACAGCCTGCTTGAGGTATCGACACGCAACCTTCAAGGTGGAAGGTTCGTCTTCAGACACATCCACCACCAACGCCGGGAAGTGTTTCTTCCCAAGGATGTGCAATGCCCCCAGCCTGTGTGCTCCCTCAAGAATGTACGGGCCTTCCTTCTCGCCGGAGACGATGATGAGGGGTTTGATTTCTTGAGAGTAGCGTATCTCTTCAGCGAGCCTATTGGTGCGTTGAAGATCGTCCGCAGCGTAGAACAGTTTCTTTGGCTCTGTCTGGAAGTCCACCATGGGTACCGCGCGGATCCCCTTCAAGACGGTGTACTCGCCTGTGTTGAATGAGGACGATATGGAAGACGTGCTCGGGATATCCTTGAGGACTGTTAGCCCATCTACGGATGCTCCCGCCAACGGATAGGTGTCCGCAAGAGCTTGTACCAATCGGTGAGGTGTCTTACTTCTGTACTGCTGTATGTACCTTGAACGATTCTCGAAGGCATCTTTGGCGGCATCCAATACTTGACTCATGGGCACATTCGGGTTCATCGTGTGACCCATCTTAGACTCTTGAAGAGTCCTGTACATCATCTCTGCGAGGTCTTCTTTGCTGTACCTGGTACCTCTAGGATTTATGTTGACTTCGTGCTTTGTAGGCGCACTCAAATATTGCTTATACAGGTACGCCAACTCTTCCTCTACCGCGCCTGGTCCTGCTATGCCGTGCACCCCCTCAGACACCGTGGGGTCATCTTCGGTCATGTAGATATCTTCTTCGGTGACGTGCTGCGCCAGTTCAGTTTCAAGGCGATCGATGACAGACTGAGGCATGTTACGTGCATAGGCCTTTTCAAGTTCTTTCTCGATCTGACCATAGTTACGTTTGACAGACGTGTTGTACTCTGGTTTATCGATATGGGGGTTGAAAGACTTCACCGACCCCAAGCGCAACTTGCTATCATCTTCTTTTAGGGCATTGGGTCGCTCCCAAATGACCTGTCCGTAGTCTTCTTTGCCGAGGCGCTCGTACCCCATACTCCCGAATTTACTTTCGATATTCTGACGAGCCGGCGGGTTGTCGGACACCACTGCCATTTCATCAGGCCACTTTTCTGGATTTACTCGGTACATCATGTGGACGACGATCTGCCAACCTTCCTTTTGACCAGTACCAAGGTCATTGTCAAAGTATACCCTGTCCCACCCACCACGGTTAAGAAGGGATATGGCCTCGTTGGAGGTACGGGCGACAGCCGTGGCCCCAAACATCTCGGGGCTACGTCTGTCATCTATGAGAAGGTACTGTGGCATAGATGTCTACTTGCGTTCTTTCTTGCCTTCTTCTTTGCGCTCTGACTTCTTCGACTTCGTAGAGTCAACCATCATTGTAGTCGCTTGGGTATCGACAGTTGTCACAATCTCCATCCTGCAAAACGGAGGCTTCTGAAGCGTGCACTCTTTGCCGTTCTTAAAGAAGACAACGTATCCGGCACTACCGTATTCCACCTTGACTACTTTTGACAGGGTGATGCTCGTGTCCGGGCCCCACACGTAAACATCCTTGCCTGCCGAGTCTGACATGCAGACCATCCGCGCCCAACTCGTCGGTGCCGTCTGTGCCACCACAGTTACGACCATGAATATCAACGACATAACAGCCTTGTTCATTTACCAACTCCCGTCCTGTTTCCAAGCTTAAACGACCTACCCGTAGTGTTGGTAATTCACATGAGAAGACTATTGTAAAATGAGTGTACAAGTTTGTGTTAAATTAGTATATTGCAGTCGGGTAGAACCGGAAAGGATACCATATGATGTTCTCAGTCGGTGATAAGGTCAAGTGGTCCAGTCAATCGCAAGGCTTCACCAAGGAGAAGGTCGGCGTGGTGGCACAAGTGGTGCCCGGCGGGATGTTCCCCGACAGGAGTCGCTTTCCCCACCTTTACAAGAATGCCGGCATCGGTGGTTACCGTGACCACGAAAGCTACGTCGTGATGGTCAAGACGAAGCCGTATTGGCCTCGGGCCAACAAGTTGGAGATGGCCAGCGGTCCGCAGATGTCCAAGGACGAACTCGTGGTGGACACATACCGGAAGGCCGTCTACGCTGCGGTGCCGGTGCTTTCCGAGGTTATCACCACCTTGAGTAGTGTTAAGTCGGGGTTGACAGATGACTTGAAACAGGCCTGCTCCGCTCTGGTAGCGGCGCAGAAGTACGACAATGCCACATTGGGTCAATCATAAGGAGTAGCCATGAGACGCGGTCACAAACCAAGTTTCGTTACGAACAAGAAGGGAGAGTTCATCGGGGTGAACCTCTCTTCTGACTTCTGTGCCGAACACGAGTGGGGCATCAGTAGCCTCAAAAGTGCCTTCAAGGTTAAGAGTAGCAAAGGGTATGGCATTGACCGCAGGATCATACGGGCAGTACCTCCCGACACATGCGAGGTTAAATGGGGTACTGTGCTACGGTTCTTCAAAGCCGGCCCACATTGGTGTCTGGCTTACAGCGGTGCCTCACATCTCAAAGACATAGAGAAGTCCGGAAAAAGTACGGAACTGTGTCTGCATGACAAAAGTTCCTTCCGGAAAGAAGACGATGACATCGCAGGGGCTTGGGACAGTGAGTCGTTCGGAGTCCTGGTACGAGAGAAGGACAAGGACAAGCTCGAAGCCTTGTACGAGGCGTTCAAGGAACTCGATATCGTCATCGCCTTTGCCTCTGGAGTCTTAATCGAGAACCCGGGTCTGTGTCTCTTGATAGCCTCCAAGATGGACAAGGAGACCAAGGACAAGCTGACCGAGATCGATAAGGATCATGAGCGCCTACTCAAAGTCGCCGAGGAAACGACTATCGAGAGGCACCTCAAGCGATCTGGAAAGCAATGGTTCGCTCTGAGTCCCGAGTGGATCAATGACAACCTCAAGAAGCGATCCAAGTACAAGGTGATGTTCTGGCTGAATCCTCAAGAACAACACATCTACGAAGCCGGGTGGTACACGGTCGAAGACCTGCAGGCGTGGTCCGAGGACAAAGGCCCCGTCATGATAGGTTCTCGGAGATGAAACTGATTGTGAACGCCGCACCTGATTCGGTCAGTGTTTATTGGCAACACCCCAAAGGGTTCGCCAAAGGCAGAGGCTCAGTCGAAGCCAACAGTCTGTTCGGGACGATTTGGTGGATCGCCAGGGCAGTCATCGTTCCCACAGAACAACGTGGCAAAGGGATCGGGTCTGCCATGCTAAAGGCCTTGTTCAAAGCTGTTACGAAACAAGGCACTTGTACCCGTCTGATTGTATGCCCCGGGGGTTACAATGGAAACAAAAAGAAGCAATTTCACTTCTACGAGAAGAACGGTTTCCGCCACCCGGTGCCGGCGGACGGTGTACCCGAAGAGTACGACCCAAAGTACACACTCATAAAGGACGTGCGCCCAAATGAAATGCCCGCTGCGGCATGCCTTCTACCGTTCGGCCCTACACAAGATTGACAGGCCAAGTTCATTTTAGTATATTGCTGGTGGATGGAACATGAGTCGTATTTACTCACGCCGCACCTGTTGGACCTGTAAGCAGTCTGTATCCGCATCTGGTGCGGCGTGGGTATCTCATCAAAGGAAACACGTGCGCGAGGGAAAGCTACGCGAGGTGCGACACGAGTACGGGGGACACGTCCAGATAGTGTTTGAGGATGCAGAAGAAAGGCGGACTTGATGACCAGGGCCAAATGCATAGCACGTGACATTGTGAACGGGATAGTCGACAATGACATCACCGTGGGAAAGTTCTACGACGTGCACGGGACGGAGCAGGTCATGGGGAATCCGGAACCGTACATCCTCATCGTGGGGGACACCGGGGTGGAGATATCCAGGCCAAGAAGGCTGTTCAAGATATTCCGGAAAGAAGGCCAAAGATGACGCGAGAAGAACTTGACAAGTCCGTGAGAAACGTCTTGGCACGGTGCAGTATATGCGGTGGCAACCGCTCACCGAGACCCTCACAGGATGCACTGAAGTTGATTGTTCTGTGCAACAGGGTCAGTGGGTTCGGTTCAAAAACTCCGACGGTATGTACGAGAGGATCCCAACTTACAACATCATGCGCATAACCGAGGAAAAGTCGTGACCACGCATTGATATGGACTCATGCCCGACGGGAGGTCAACTAGAAAATGGAAGAACCTTTAGATATTGGATTCTTCATCAGCATTGACACCGTCCCAAGATCGACCCTCATCGAAGGCCAGGGCAACATACGCTGGTCTGTCAACACAGAGACAGGGGAGTGGCACGACACCGTGGAAGAATGGGACTGTGTGTTAATTGCTGTTGAAAGGACTCTTCAGGATATAAAAGGTCGGAGAATCAAGGCTCTTCGTAGACAAGCAGAGGTGCGCAAAGAGATATCTCAGATCACGGGCAAAGGTGGACCACAATGAATCCCACGCTCCACAATCATTTGCCTTCCACATGAATCAAACCATCTTACGTTTAGGAAATGATCTTGCTTGGTCATGGTCGTGGTCGTGGTCAGTGTCGGGGTCATGGTCAGTGTCGGTGTCACTGTCGGTGTCACGGTCAAAGTCGGGGTCACGGTCAAAGTCGGGGTCACGGTCGGTGTCACGGTCAGTGTCGGTGTCAC
>Ga0172362_10005475_pt1 | contig 10999 bp, 11 predicted proteins | sample LakKivs1_kivu2a2_FD_114534 | JGI IMG/M metagenome (GOLD analysis project Ga0172362, IMG submission 114534) | Sediment microbial communities from Lake Kivu, Rwanda - Sediment s1_kivu2a2 | ecosystem: Environmental > Aquatic > Freshwater > Lake > Sediment | place: Rwanda: Western Province, Lake...
AGAAAAGCCACAAGGCGGCGATAGAGCCCGTAGTCAAGGGCCCTCAGCTTCCCCAGCACCGTAGTGGGTGGCGCTTTCGCCAGGCCACCTCGTTCCAGGCGCAGGGCTTCCCTTTCGCAGAAGTGAGAGGTGGTCACGTCGGCAAAGAGGAAGGGGAGCCCGGTGACCGCGTGGATGATGTCGTACTCCTCCTGGATACAAGGCGGACGAAGCCGATTATAGCGCACTGCAAGCCAGGAACGCCAGGAAGTCCAACAGCCAGGTGCCAGAAACCGCTGGAGCGCAATGATGCTGGACCCTGGAGAGATCGATCCCCTCTACGGTGTGGGAGAAGAGCGACACCTCGTGGTCATGGCAAAACCGTTTGACAAGCTCCGCCGCAACGCGTGGCGGGCCCGCATGCTGATTCACATCACGAGCGACTAGCGCGATTCTCAAACCGCCCCCGTACATCGGCACAATCAGCCAAGACCGGGCTGCGGAAGGCCCGCCACAGGCGTGAAGGGGCCAGGTAGGTCTGTAAGCCGGGTTCTGTGCTCAGGGAGCCGGGGTTTGCCCCCTGAGCGGTGGCCATCCCTCTAGGCCAGGCGTTGCCGCCTGGCTCAAGCAGCCAACCCGGGGACAGGCCGGGCACCTCAGTCCCCCTATTTGGCCTTGCTCCGGATGGGGTTTGCCCGCCGCCGTGTCTCCACGGTCAGCCGGGAGCTCTTACCTCCCGATTTCACCCTTGCCCGCACCAAGGGCATCCTGCGACGCCCCGTAGCCGCTGGCGGTGTGTTTCTGTGGCACTCTCCGTCCCCACATGTAGCGGGGCCTGGGCGTTACCCAGCATCCTGCCCGGTGGAGCCCGGACTTTCCTCTCCTCGCATGCAGCGAGCAGCGACCACCCGACATACCCAGCCCCTTCAAGATGCAATTTAGCACAACTGTCCCAGCGGAGTCAATGCGGAGGCGTTCCCTCAGCTTACGTAAAGCAGGCGGCCACAGCTAGGACAGAAGACGTGCCCCTTCCCCGTCCGGGCCTGCTGTACAACGTGGGTTGGGAGGGTCATCCCGCAGGCGCGACACAGCCCCCGCTCCACCTTGGCCACCACCTGTCCCCCCTTCGATGCCCGCAGGCGTTCGTAGACCTCCAGGTCCTCTTTCCCCAGCGGCATTGTAACCCCTTCCCGTTCCCGTAACAGGGCCTGGAGCCTTTTGGCCTGAGCATCCCTCTCCTCGGCGAGCTCCCCCTGCTCCCGCTGCCAGCGCCCGGCCTCTGAATCCAGCGCCGCAGATGCCTGCTTCAGGGCCTGCTCCACCTCCTCCTGTGAGACCATCACCTCCAGGAGCTGTTCTTCCTCCCGCTCCAAACGAGAGCGGAGCAGCTGTTGCTCCTTGCCCATGCCCTCCAGCTCGCGGGGGTTGGTGACCTCGCCTCCGTACAGCCTCTTCTCAAGTGCCTGGAGCTTCTGCTGTACGGAGTCCACCTCCATCTCCCTGGACCTGCGCTGTAGCTCCACCTCTCTCAGCCGTTGTCTAAGAGAGGCTATCCTCTCCTCCAGGGCCTCCAGCGCACTCCTATCCCCCAGGCGTGACTCGATAGAGGCGAGGCGTTCTTCCACCCCGGCTATCTGCCCATCAAGGCCCTGAAGGTCGTAGATCTGCCTTACCGACATAGCCTCTGCCACGAAGACGAGCGAAGCTGTTATGTCAAGATTGTAGGGAGTAGCGGACTGCATTGTCAAACGAGGGCCGGCACGCCTCAGCGGGCCAGGGATGCAGCCGCTTCGCCCAGCAGCTCCTGGAGATCGGCGTGAGTCACAGCAGCGAACCCCATGACCTGTCCCAGGCTCCTCGTGAGGCTTCGCCGGACATCCCCCATCCTGAGCAGCCCGCCGGAGGCCCGCTCCATAGAGGTGACGCGCAGACGGGGTATCCCGCACGGCACGATGTGGTCGTAGAAGCTGAGGTCGGTGTTCACGTTCAACGAGATGCCGTGGCAGGTAACGCCACGGCTTATCCTCACGCCGATGAAGGCCACCTTCCTTTCGCCCACCCACACCCCAGGAAGCCCCTCAAGCGTATGTCCAGCGATCCCGAAATCGGCCAGGGTCCGTACTAGAGCCTCCTCCAGGCTGCGGACGTACTTCACAGGGCCGCCCCAGCTTTTCAGGTCGAGGATGGGGTAGGCCACCAGCTGCCCCGGGCCATGATAGGTGACCTCGCCGCCCCGATCAACACGAAGGACGTCAACGCCCAGCCGCTTCAGGCCGTCCTCGTCCAGTAGGAGGTCGGACATCTTGCCGCGCCGACCCAGGGTATACACATGGGGGTGCTCCAGCATCATGAGCACGCCCGGTATCTTCCTCTGGTAGACCCTGTCCACCAGGGCCTTCTGGATCCGCCACGCCCTCTCGTACCTTACAAGGCCTAGATCGAGGATGTAGAGCTGTGTGGGTCTTGCCACGTTCATTCGTCCCCAGGAGAAGCTGACAAATACAGCTTGAGGATCATATCAGAGGACAAGAGAAGGCCGCCAGACAAGAAAAGTCCCGAGTGACCTTTCTGTTTAGCCTGGCAGCTTGCGCTTCCCTATGCGCCTTTCGGTTTCCAGTTTAAAAAACCTTTCGCCTACTTAGCGTTCGGTATGCCTGGGTCCACCAGGTTCACCGTACTGAACCACTCGGGACGGCACGATGCTAGCATGGCATTCCATCGCTGTCAAGGCTGCCCCACCTTGGACATTTGTACTATACGTCGGCAATTTTTTGCAGGCGTCAGGACGTGACCGCGCACCTGTTGACGTAGCGAGCCCCAGCGTGCTAGAGTACATATGTTCTACCTCCATCGGGAGGTGCCTGCAGGGAGATGGAGCCGCTGGACAAGTTGCGCCTTCTGGGCAGCGCCGCCGAGTTCGACGTCTGCGGCTTCTGCCCCTCGCAGACGTCACGCAGGTCCAACGACTTCCCCTTCCGCTTCATCCACAGGACGGCGGTCCCCGGTCGCGGCCCGGTGAACCTGTTCAAGGTCCTCCTCACCAACGTCTGCATAAACGACTGCGCCTACTGCGTCAACCAGGCCTCCAGGGACGTTCCCCGCTCCTCCTTCCACCCGGAGGAGCTGTCCAGGCTCTTCATGGAGCTCCACCGCAGGCGGCTGGTGCAGGGCCTTTTCCTCAGCTCCGGTATCGGCATCAACCCTACACAGACGATGGAGCGCATGATAGATACCGTGGCGATCCTGCGCCACCGCCACGGCTTTCAAGGCTACATCCACCTGAAGCTCCTGCCGGGCGCATCCCTGGCCTGTGTGGAGGAGGCGTGCAGGCTGGCCAGCCGGGTGTCGGTCAACATGGAGGCCCCCAGCGCGCGTCACCTCGCCAGGCTCAGCAGCAGGAAAGAGCTCGACAAAGGCATCCTGGAGCCGATGCGGTGGGCGCAGCGGACAATGGCAGCCGACCCGGGCCTGGTGCCCGCGGGCCAGACGACCCAGTTCGTCGTAGGGGCCGCCGGTGAAAGCGACAGCGACATCCTGCACGCCACCAGTAGCCTGTACAGGGATGTCGGCCTGAGACGGGCCTACTTCAGCGCCTTCCAGCCGGTGAGGGACTCGCCCCTGGAGAACGCGCGGCCGACCCCGCCGATGCGTGAGCACAGGCTCTACCAGTGCGACTGGCTGCTCAGGATATACGGCTTCTCCCTGTCGGAGGTGGAACTCGCTTTAGGAAGGGATGGCAATCTGGCCCTCTCCACAGACCCGAAGCTGGTCGTTGCGGAAAAGCAGCCCTGGCTCTACCCCGTGGACGTGAACAAGGCCAGCTTCAGGGAGCTGCTGCGCGTGCCAGGGATCGGCCCCGTGTCAGCGCGAAGGATACTCAGAACGCGCAGGGAACACAAAATCAGATCGCTGGAAGAGCTGAGAAAGATGGGAGCGGCAAACAGGCGGGCAGCCCCCTACCTCTGGCTGAAAGATGTGGAGAAGCCCTCCCGGCCGTTTGCTGTCCAGTACCCCCTCTTCAGCCCGGCCCTCGAACCGGCTCCCAGCGAGTCGCCGGCGTAGACAGCCCGCTGACACCTGGCAACCTCTTTGCAATCAGGCCCATGAAACTATAATGTTGTCGAGGCCTCCAGGCCTGGCATCGCACAGACTTCGCAGGAGGAGAGCGATGAACTCGCGAGAGAGGGTGATAACAGCCCTGAACCACGGGGTGCCCGACCGCGTGCCACTGGACTGCGGGGGCACGGTCGTATCGGGGGTCGGCGCCGTGGCCTACGACAACCTGAAGCGCTACCTGGGAATCGAGGGCGGGGAGACGAAAGTCTATCACATGGTGATGCAGATAGCGCTGCCCGAGCAGTCGTTCCGCGACCGGTTCGAGACAGACGTGATAGACCTGGCCGACGCCTACTGCCGCGACCCCTCCGAATGGCGCTGCTGGACGCTACGCAACGGCTCCCCTGCCAGGGTGCCGGCCTGGCTGAACCTGGAGGAGCGAAACGGCTCCTGGGTACACCGCCACCCCAATGGCGAGGTGCTGGGCGAGATGCCCCCCAAGAGCTACTACTTCGACCAGACCTGCTGGCCCATGGCGGAGCTCGAGTCCTTCGAGCCGGAGCGGCTGAGCGAGCACCTGGGCAGGATCATCTGGAATACGATGGCGGTCCCCCGCTGGGGAAGCGCCAGCAAGCCCGGCTACTACCAAGACCTGAGACGGAAAGCCAGGGAATACTACGAGGACACGGACTACGCCATCGCGGTGAACTTCGGGGCCTCGCTGGTAGAGCAGACACAACGGCTGCTCCGCCACGACAACTTCTTCGCCGACCTGGCGACGGACCGTAAGAAAATGGAGGCGATCCTTGACGGCCTGACGGAGATGTACATCGCCGCCGCCGAGCGTTTCGTGGAGGCGGTTGACCCCTACGTCCAGGTGATAAGGGTGACCGACGACATGGGGATGCAGAGCGGCCCCCAGTTCTCCCCCAGGATGTACCGCGAGATATTCAAGCCACGGTACAAGGCCATCTACAGCGTCCTCAAGAAGGCCACGGCCGCCAAGCTGTTCCTCCACACCTGCGGCTCCATATACCGCTTCCTGCCCGACATCGTCGAAACGGGGGTGGATGTCCTGAACCCCATCCAGACCTCGGCGGCGGAGATGGACCCGAGACGCCTCAAGGAGGAGTTCGGCAAGGAGCTGGTGCTCTGGGGCGGGGGCTGCGACAGCCAGAGCGTCCTGGCCCTCAAGGGGCCTGAGGAGGTGAGGCGGGAGGTGGAAGAGAAGATGGCGATATTCGCCCCGGGCGGCGGGTACGTCTTCACCCAGGTGCACAACATCATGCCCGAGACGCCCCCGGAGAACATCGTGGCGATGTTCGAGGCCTTCCACAGGTGCCGCGACTACCGATGAGCCGCGGGGATGGGCGCCGTTTGACGCACGGGTGCAGACGGGCCGATAATAGCGCCGCTTTGTGCCGCTCAGACATCGCGGAAAGGAGTTGACCAATGTTCTTCAGCTCTCGGCGCTCCAGCGTCCTCGCCCGAAACGGGATGGTGGCCACCAGCCAGCCGCTGGCGGCGATGGCGGGCCTGCGCACCCTGATGGAGGGTGGGAACGCGGTCGATGCCGCTGTCGCCACCGCAGCCACACTCAACGTGGTGGAGCCGATGTCCACCGGCATCGGGGGCGACGCCTTCGCCCTGATATGGATGGCAGGGGAGAAGAGGGTCCACGCCCTGAACGCCAGCGGCCGCGCCCCCGCAGCGGCCTCCATTGACGAGCTGAGGGGGAAGGGCCTTTCGCAGATCGCGCGGGACAGCATCTACGCTGTCTCGGCCCCGGGGGCCGCTCACGGCTGGGAGCTGGCGTTGAAGCGCTTCGGCACGATGCCCCTCTCCGAGGTGCTCAAGCCGGCCATCAACTACGCGCGCGAGGGGTATCCAGTCTCGGACATCATCTCCCACCAGTGGCAGAACGGCATGAAGAAGTTGAGCAGGCACCCCTCGGGCAAGGAGCTGACGCTGAACGGGCGCGCTCCGAATGCTGGCGAGGTGGTGCGCCTGCCGGAGCTTGCCGGCTCCCTCCAGGCCATCGCCGAGGGCGGTGCCGACGCCCTCTACAAGGGCCCCATCGCTGGCAGGATCGCCTCCTTCGTCCAGCAGATGGGCGGCTGGATGACCGAGGACGACCTGGCCGCCGACAAGGCCACCTGGGACGAGGCGATATCCACCGGCTACCGCGGCGTGGCGGTATGGGAATGCCCCCCCAACGGCCAGGGCATAGCGGCGCTGATGGCGCTCAACATCGCCGAGGGGTTCGACTTGAAGGCAATGGGGTTCCAGAGCGTGGACACGTACCACCACCTCATCGAGGCGATGCGCCTCGCCTTCGCCGATGCCCACCGCTACGTCGCCGACCCGCGCAAAGCCCACGTGCCGATTCGGGGGCTTCTATCCAAGGAGTACGCCGGGCGGAGGCGCTCCCTCATCGCCAGCGACAGGGCGATGCCGAAGGCGATGTTCGGCGAGGTGGCCGCACCCTCGGATACCGTGTATCTCACGTGCGTGGACGGCAAGGGCAACGCCTGCTCGTTCATCAACAGCCTGTTCGAGGGGTTCGGCGTGGGCCTGGTGGTGCCCGGGACGGGGATAGCCCTCCAGAACCGCGCCTCCCTCTTCTCCCTGGACCCGGACCATCCCAACGCCCTGGCCCCGGGGAAGCGCCCCTACCAGACGATAATCCCAGCCATGACGACCCGGGACGGCGAGCTGTGGCTGAGCTTCGGCGTTATGGGAGGGTTCCAGCAGCCCCAGGGGCACCTGCAGGTCATAGTGAACATGGTGGACTTTGGCCTGGAGCCCCAGGCGGCCCTGGACGCGCTGCGCTTCAGCGTGCAGCCACAGGGAAATGGCGTCTCGCTGGAGGAGGGAGTCCCCGACGCGACGGTGGAGGGGCTCAAGGCGCGGGGCCACAAGGTCTCCGTGGTGGGCGGGTACGCCCGCACGCAGTTCGGCGGCGGCCAGATAATCCAGCGCGACCCGGACACCGGCGTGCTCACAGGGGGCTCGGAGCCGCGAAAGGACGGCTGCGCCGTAGGATGGTGATCCTGGAACCCGATGTCCTGTGAACGCCAGGAGTGTGTCAAGTGGCTAACGATTGGGGCGTAGAGGAAGCCCATAAGAGGTGGGAGAGGCATGCGGAGGAGATAGCTTCCACCTATAGACTGCAGGGTGACCGCAGCCGCGAGATGCTGCTCAATCCTGTTATTCTCGAATACCTCGGCGTTGTTCGGCAAAAGAAAGTGCTCGACATAGGCTGTGGCGAGGGGTACCTGAGCCGAATGCTTGCGAGTGAAGGCGCTTCGGTTGTGGCGGTTGACTATTCGAGGAAGATGATTGAGATAGCCCAAGAGCGCACCCCTCCTGACACACAGATAGAATATCTGCTGGGGGACTGCCAGGATATGGGCTTCTTCGGAGAGTCGTTCGACATCGTTGTTGCCAATATGGTGATGCAAGACTTGCCTGAATACGAAGCTGTTTTGAGGGAGGTCTCCGAGTCCTAGTCCCCGGCGGGAAGTTCGTCTTCTCCATCTTGCATCCCTGTTTCATGGCACCTGAAGGCGAATGGGTGAGGGATGAGAAGAGGGAGAGGCTGTACTGGAAAATGGACCGGTATTTCGACGAGACGGTTTTCCCGCAGCGATATCCCATTGGTACAGAGGATGGAGTCCTCCAGTTCCATAGAACACTGTCGAGCTATTACAACGCTACTCGGAGAGCTGGCTTTGACGTAGAGGCTATCGCCGAGCCGAAACCCTCAGACGAGATGCTGGTCAAGTACCGGGAGTGGAGAGACGACTTGCGGATATGTCACTTCCTCGTATTCAAAGCGTGGAGACAGCCAGGGTAAAGCGGCACACCCGAATTCGCTGCCTGGTCTCTTATAGACCCTTTCATCTATCCACAGAGGGTGGGAAAACGCTTGACTAGGCGCCGTATCTCTCGCGGTGGACGATCTCCTTCAACGCCTTCCTGCGCTTGGGGCCGGGTTCCACGGCGGGGTATCCCAGGGTAAGAAGCGAGACGACCCGCATCCTGTCCGGGACCCCGAGGAGTTGCCTGACCCCAGCCTCGTTGTAGGCGCCGATCCAGCAGCTCCCTATGCCCAGCTCCCACGCCGTGAGGACCATGTTCTCGATGGCGATGGCCGAGTCGATGAGGAAGCCGCTGAAGGGACCTACGGCGGCGCTGGCGTCGGGGTCGGCCAGGCACACGATGACCGCGGCGGCATCCCCCACGAAGGACTGGTGTCCTGCGACGCTCACCAGCGCGCTCTTCCCGGAGGGCTCGCTGACCACGATGAACTGCCACGGCTGCCTGTTGGCCGCCGACTGCGCCAGCCTCGCTGCGTCCAGGATCGTCTCCAGCTCCTTCTCCGGTATCGGGTCCGGCTTGTACCTGCGGATGCTGCCCCTGCTCCTTATCGTCTCGTAAACAGACATCTCATATCTCCAGTCCCCTGTCCTGTCCTCACGGCACGTCCAGTGATGAAGGTCAAGGGTAGGCCTTTGAGGAACCTGCTGTCAAGAACATACCACACCCGGGGTGTTTCGCTGTGGAAGGACGCCTCATATTCGGGTATAGTATAACGTTTGTGAGATCAGCCCCCTGATAGGAGGAGACCCAGGATGCCCACGCTGACAGCACAGAAGATAGAGGAGATCGCGTTCCACGTCTTCCGCGCCGCTGGTGCGCCCGAGGAACACGCGCGGATAGTCGCCCAGCACCTGAGGGATGCCAACCTGGCCGGGCACGATTCGCACGGCCTCCTGCGCGTCCTGCAATACACCAGCCAGATAAAGAGCGGCGTCATCGTCCCCGATGCCAGGCCGGAGGTTGTCCGGGAGACCGCTTCCACCGCCCAGGTGGACGGCCACAGGGCTTTCGGGCAGGTCGTGGCCACGTTCGCTACCAGGCTGGCCATTGAGAAGGCGAGGAGGACGGACGTTAGCTGTGTGGCGATGCGTCACGTCGGGCACCTGGGCCGACTCGGTGCCTATACCGTGATGGCTGCGGATGCAGGGATGGCCGCCATCGCCTTCTGCGGCTCCGGAGGGGCGGTCCACATCCAGGCCCCCTTCGGCGGGCGGGAAGGCCGGGTGAGCACCAACCCCCTCTCCATAGCGTTCCCCAGCAACCTGGAGGGGCCTGTCATGGCGGACTTCGCCACCAGCGTGGCCGCCGAGGGCAAGCTCCGCGTCGCCATCGATAAGGGCCAGGAGATCCCCGACGACTGGGTGTACGACAAGCACGGCAATCCCTCTACCAACCCTCAGGACCTGTACGAAGGCGGGGCCATCAGGCCCTTCGGCGGCGAGGTGGGACACAAGGGCTACTGCCTGGCCTTCATGACCGAGGTGTTCAGCGGCATCCTCACCAGGGATGGATATGCCCACGGCGGCATCAGCGACTTCCAGGCGGGCTCCAACATCAGCAACGGCACTTTCATCACCGTCATCAATATCGAGGCGTTCGCCCCGGTGGATAGCGTCAAGGAGGAGGTCGGCGAGCTGGCGCAGTACATGAAGGCCACGCCGCTGGCCCCTGGCTTCAAGGAGGTCCTCTATCCTGGCGAGAAGGAGATCAAGACCACCAACGAGCGGCTCCGGACGGGCGTCGATATCCCCGATGCGACCTGGAAACAGGTCCGCGCCCTCATAGATGAGTACGGGCTGGCGGAGACCCTGTCTCCCCTGCCGTGATCAAGCCTGGAAAGACACTCTCCTGAAGGAGGCGAATGATGCGCATCGTCCCCTTCCTGTTCCGGGTCGAAATGCTCAACTTATGTCAAGCATCCCTGTTGAGAAAAAGCCGCTCCAGCTATAGGATAAGGAGGGAGGGCGCACGGTAAGCACAATGCACCAGGTCCAGGTAAACGAGGACTACTGCAAGGGCACGGAGGGCTGCGGCATATGCATCTGGATATGCCCCAAAGACGTGTTCGACACCTCCGAGCGGCTCACCGTGCAGGGCATACGGCCGCCGCTGGTAGCCCGCATCGAGGACTGCATTGGCTGCGAGAACTGTATGCTGTATTGCCCCGACCTGGCCATCGTGGTGTTGAAGGACACCGCCGCCAGGGCGGCACCGTGAGTCGGGGCAGCCGGAGGGACGACAGTTGCAGAATAGAAGGTTCCTGACCGGGAGGCACTTCATGCAGGGTAACGTCGCCTGCGCCGAGGGCGCAACCGCCGCCGGCTGCTCCTTCATGGCAGGCTACCCTATCACCCCCGCCACCGAGATCGCCGAACGGCTCGCCCTGCGGCTTCCCCAGGTCGGGGGCGTGTTCGTCCAGATGGAGGACGAGATCAGCTCCATCGCCTCGGTGATAGGCGCTTCCTGGACGGGGCGCAAGGCGATGACCGCCACCTCCGGGCCCGGCATCAGCCTGATGCTGGAGAACATCGGCTTCGGCGTGGGGAGCGAGACCCCCTGCGTGGTGGTCAACGTACAGCGGGGCGCCCCCACCACGGGCATCCCCTCGGTGGAGATGCAGGGCGACGTGGTGCAGCCCAGGCGCGGCTCCCACGGTGAGTACGAAATAATCGCCCTGGCACCCTCCTCGCCCCAGGAGATGTTCGACCACACAGTGAAAGCCTTCAACCTGGCGGAGAGGTTCCGCACCCCGGTGTTCCTGCTGGCCGACGCCTTCGTGGGACATATGCGGGAGGAGGTGGCCATCCCCCGGCCTGACGAGGTCGAGATCGTCGACCGCTCAGTCCCCGGGGACGGGTTCGACGTGGAGACACACCCCGGCTTTCTGGACGAGGATGTAGCCCCTATGCCCCTCTTCGGGCGGGGGTTCCACACCCATGTGACCAGCTCATGCCACGACGAGTACGGGCGGCGGAACGTCACCGACGCTAGAGCGCTGGACAACTTCGTAAGAAAGCTGCGAAACAAGGTCCTCAAGCACCAGCACGAGATCGTGGAAGTGGACGAGGCGGAGGCAGAT
>Ga0172362_10005477_pt1 | contig 10998 bp, 9 predicted proteins | sample LakKivs1_kivu2a2_FD_114534 | JGI IMG/M metagenome (GOLD analysis project Ga0172362, IMG submission 114534) | Sediment microbial communities from Lake Kivu, Rwanda - Sediment s1_kivu2a2 | ecosystem: Environmental > Aquatic > Freshwater > Lake > Sediment | place: Rwanda: Western Province, Lake...
CCCTACTCAAAAGAGATAGTGAGCAAATGGCTGCAAAGCCTGCCCGAGCAAATGACCAAAATCAAGAACTGGAAATATCCGGAAAATCCTGAGCAACTGGATGACAAAGGCAAACAATCTGTAGAGCGCTATCGGAAGATTTTTCCTGAGGATTTTACTGTCAGCCAGGACAATATACCCCTTCCGTTTCCTGTTTTAATCGATGCGGATAGAAAACTTTCATTTTCACTCGGAATTTTCACCACCGACTGGAGCGGCAGCAAGGTTGAACAGAATATTCCGAGCGTTTACATCCTAAACAAAGACGGACTTCTCTGTTTCAAATACATCGGCCAGAACACTCTCGATCGCCCGAGCTATGATTATTTATTTAAAGTGCTGGAAACAATCAATCAGAAATAGCTTGAGGACCGAAATCTATTCCGGAGAGGTCCTGGCTGCATAATTGAACTCTTTTAATTTGCTGATAATATCCAGAATAACTTCTTCTTTCGATAATTTAAGAACTTCCTCCGGCTTGACTTCCGGCATGAAAGGTCTTTCTTTTTCTATCAACGCTGATTTCTTATCCTTTCTGCCTGCAGTTTTCAGCATCAGTTTCAGTTCCAGAACATTCCTGGGCAGAACGATCCGGTAATGGAAGTTATCCACTCTGCTGCCAGGGAAATTTATCTGAGCGTGGATAAATTTATTTTTCACCCGGTAATACTTTATTCTGATATTCCTTGCCTTCAGCTCTTCTTCCAGAGCCTCCAGAGCTGGTTCCACAATGAATTCGCAGAATTGATCAAAGTGGTCCTTAGCCTCCTGCTGGCACTTTTCGATAATCCTCAAATCCTCAAAATACCGGTTCAGCTCGATTTTCCATTTTTCTTCTTCCATAACTGATCTCCATTTTTTTATTATATATCATCACTTTTTATTCATAATTTCAACACCTGGCCTGTATCCGCTGATTCAGATCAGTCGTGCGCCGGCGCCAGCAGAAAAAACCTCAAATCCATAACATTGGTTCCTGTTGGTCCAGTCAACAACAAACCTCCAGTGTCCTGAAAAAAGCTGTAGGAATCATTGTTCTTTAAGAACTCTTCCAGTTCCATGTTCTTTGCTCTTGCCCGGACCAGAGTTTCTGGCACAATCCAGGCACCAGCCGAATCAGTGGGACCATCCCTCCCGTCTGTGGCTAAACTCATGATCAACCAGTCGTATCCAGTGAAATCCTCTTGTCTTCTGGCAATTTCGGCCAGACAGGACAGAACAAACTCAGTATTCCGGCCTCCCTTCCCTCTGCCCTTGACCGTAACTGTAAGCTCCCCTCCAGCCAGAAGACAAAAAGCCCGGCCTTCCAGTTTAACCTTGCTGACAAATTCTCCAAGCCGCCGGATATACTTTCTGGCTGCTTCCTGAGCCTCACCACTATCTTCAGAGGTTAGTATTATTGTTTCCAGACCGAGCTCTCTCAGTTTCCCCTTAGCGGCATAGAGAGCTTTCAGATTATCTCCTATGATTAAAGACTTTATATTTTTCAGAGCTTTGTCGCCCTTTTTGACCGTTTCTTCCCGCCTGCCTTGTTCTCCTTCTTTCAGAACCGTCCTGACTGATTCTGGACAGACCTCCATGATTCCAGCCCGATTCAAAACCTTAAGAGCCTGGCTAAAGGTTGAAGAATCCCACCAGGTCGGCCCCGAGGCTATATTTTCCAGGTCATTACCAGTGACATCAGACACTACGAGGTTTATGACTCGTGCGGGCCAGGCCGCTTTAGCCAGACGGCCTCCTTTTATTTTCGACAGGTGCTTACGCACAGTGTTAAGCTCTTTTATATCAGCGCCGGCCTTGAGCAGTAAATCAGTCGTTAATCTCTTATCCTCAAGGCTCAGGCCCTCCTCAGGCAAACACAGATGAGCTGAGCCGCCGCCAGAAATCAGCACGAACAGAAGGTCTTTTTCCCCGCAGGAAAGAGCCAGCTCATAAGCTTTTTCCCCTGCTTTCAGGCTCCAGCTATCAGGCAGAGGATGGCTGGCTGGATAGAGTGAAAGTTTGCCTTTAATTTTATATTCCTGACTTCCAGTGACAACTCCGGCCTGAAGATAATCCTCAATAAAAGGAAGAAAATTCTCAGCCAGCGCTTCACCGGCTTTACCAAAGCTTATCAAATACACCCTTTCAAAAGCCTTCAGGTCAACTCTTTCTCCACCAACAAAAAGATTCTGGTCCTCCCGGCAGACGTTTTCCTCAATAAGGCGTTTCGGTTTAACTGAAGAGAGCGCAATCCGGGCGGCCAGCTCAGCTATTTCTTTAAGATTCATTTTATTCAGTATAGCCCCTTTATCAAAAAGATGCTTCTTTTACTTTTATCTTCATTATGATAAATATTATCAGGGTCAGAGGAATGCACTTATCTGACATAGACTGCCGCTTGGCCTCTCTGGCAAATCATGCGGGCCGGACACTTATTCTCAGCCTGGCTGCTTTTTCCGTTTTTATTTTATTAAATAATCCGCTCTCGTCCCAAGAACAAGCCTCTGCAGTTTCTGATATAGAAAAAAGACTCTCTCAAATAGACCAGCAAATTACCCAGCTCAAATCGCGCCTGCAAGAGGAAGAAAAAAGAGAAAAATCCTTGATATCTTCTCTGGAAAAAATCAGGCTTAACAAAAAAGTCCTTCAAAACGAAATAGAGGCGCTGAATCTAAGACGCTCGATGGTTATTCGCCGCCTGAATGAGCTAAACCGGGACATCCTGGCCACCCGGCTTACGCTCCAGAAAGAAAAAGAAGCAGTAGAAAAAACACTTTTGACGCTTTACAAGTTTGGTCGGCTCGACTTCATGCATTTTTTTCTTAAAGCTAATAACCTCGAGACTTTCCTCCGCGAAAGTAAGAATCTGACCTTTCTTGCTCGCTATCAGGGAGATACGGTCAACAGTTACCTGAACACCCTGGGCCGGCTCCAGAACCTGGAGGGAGACCTTAAGAAGAAAATGGCTGAAGCTGATTCCCTTTTAAAACAGGCTCAGGAAAATCAGGTCAGCCTTTCACAGGAGGAGAAAAAAAACCAGGAATTGCTGGCAGATATCAAGAAAAAAAAGGACAGCTACGAGCAGATGATGGTAGAGCTGCGGGAAAGTGCAGAACAACTCCAGCAGCTCCTGAAGCGATTACAGAGTCAGGAGATTTCTCTTCCTTCTCCCTTTATTCCCATGAACGAACGCAAAGGAAAACTTCCCTGGCCAATTAAAGGCAAAATCATTACCCGCTTCGGCCCCGAAAGGCATCCAAAGTTCAACACCGTGACCGTGAATAACGGGATTGAGATTTCTCCTACGGGAAATGAAAAAACCATAAAAGCTGTTCATGGTGGCCGGGTCGTTTTCGCAGATTATTTTCAGGGATATGGTAATCTGATCATCATCGACCATGGACTTTTCTATTACACCCTGTATGGTCACTGTTCAAGTTTTCTGGTCCGGAGGGGAGATTTAGTCCAGAGAGGCCAGCCTGTCGCGTTAGTCGGCGATTCTGATTCACTCAAGGGAGAATGTCTCTATTTCGAAATCCGTCACCGGGCTCGCGCCGTCGATCCCTTGTCATGGCTCACCAGAAGATGATAGAATTTATATCGAAAATGAAAAGCAATAGACTCAATATCTATCTTTTGGTAATTATCCTTGGCTTGAGTGCGTTGCTCCTTCTTGATAAAAGGTTCTTGCCGGGGAAAAGCCACCTGCCTCCGCGCGACTCCAGCAGCGCCGGGTTGATCGGCACAGTGATGCATTTGATCAAGCAGGATTATCTGGAAGAGCCCAATCCGGTCAGGACTACCGAGGGTGCCTTCAAAGGACTGGTAAATTCGCTCGACCCGCTCAGTGCTTATCTCGATCAAAACCTGGCTCAAAAGTATCTAACCCAAAAATCTCCTGCATCAAGCGCAGGTCTTATCCTCTACAAAAAATACGGCCTTTTCCCTGTAGTGGCAGCTGTGGTGCAGAACTCGCCCGCGGCTAAAGCCGGGCTTAAAGTTGGAGACAACATCAGCAGCATCAATGATCGCAATACCCTGAACATGAGTCTGCTTGAAGTCAATCTTTTGCTCGAGTCCGATCAGGGAAAAAATACACAGCCAGTTAAGTTGAGAGTGGTCAGAGGAAATGAAACCTTAGAATTTCAGGTTGAGCCGAATTTCAGCCCGGACCGATCTTTGAAGGTAAAGAAAGAAAAGTCTGGACTTCTAATCCTAAAACCATCAGCCATCTACCCTGAGCTATCTCGAGAGATCAAAAAATCACTTTCAGCCAGCATATACCAGGGAGTCAGCAAACTCGGAGCGGTGGTGCTGGACCTCAGGGACTGTTCTCAAGGAGAATATGAAGAAGCCCGCAAGATTATCAATCTCTTTCTTAAAGCGGATGAAGCCGGTTATTTTGATAAAAGAGGAGAGAAAGAGTCTCTGTCCTGTTCTGAACCTTCAGTTTTTCCCGAGCAAAAGCTTTTCATCTGGGTTAATCAGGCCACCTTCGGGCCGGCAGAGCTCATTGCCGGTGTTTTACAGGAATTCAAGAGAGGCCAAACTATCGGAATCGAGACTCCTGGATTGGTCGGAAAGCATGAGCAGTTTCCGCTATCTGACGGCAGCCTGGTCGTCTTGACGACCGCGGTTTTCCGACTCAAATCAGGAGAAAAGCTCTGGGACAAAAGCGTTCCCTTAGAAGCTAAACTGACCTATTCAGAAAATATGGACCAGATCTACCTGGATAAGACCAGAAGCTTGCTTAAAAGTGTTGATTAATGCGTCTCAGTATAAAAACTCCAAAAGAATTATTGAACCCGAAGGATCCGCTTGGCGTCCTGACTCTGGTTCTGACGCTTGTAGCTTTAAGTTCAACCTTCTTACTTGATTATCTAAACTTTCGTCAGAACAAAACTTCATATTTTCCGTGGAGTGTTTCAAGCTCGGGTTTGAGGGCAGGCAATAATATCGCCGGGAAACAAAAACCGGAGTCCCGACTCGCTGAATTCATCAATCAGACTTTGAAAGAGTCAGGTCTGGCTGAAGAAAGCATAACAAAAGAAAGAACTGAAGAAGAACTTGTTTACTTTTCGGTCAAGACCTCAGAACCAGAATACAAGAGAATAAAAGAGAAACTCCGTTCTGGCCTAAAAAAGCAAGGTATAAGAACAAGGATAAAGGAAGAAAAATCCCAAACAGGCGAAATTATCGCCTCAATGGAGATGAGACAACAGGCAAGAACCTCAGGCTGGGTTATCTTCCGGTATGCTCAAGATCTATCTTTGAGAAGGGTTGAAAAGAAAGAGCCGGTCCGGAAAGTAGCCATAGTCATTGACGACATGGGTGTTGACCTGAAAATACTTCAGGAATTGATCAGCCTCAAAACTCCCCTGACTGTGGCCGTTTTGCCTGATACACTCCATGCCCGGGAGACATCTGAGCTCGCGTCAAAAAACGGCCTGGAAGTCATCATTCATCTGCCACTCGAAGCCTTCAACGAACAGCCGGGCTCAGCCGGCGCAGAAGGCTTGATAAAGACCTCGATGAGTTATCAGGATGTCTGGTCCATCCTGGAAAAAGACTATGAACGGGTTCCGGAGGCCAGAGGTTTGAACAACCACATGGGCTCTAAGGCTACGGCCGACGAACAGTTGATGGAAATCATCATGACCTTCCTTAAAGAGAAGAATCTATTCTTTCTCGACAGCAGAACCAGCAATCGTTCTATCGCTTATGACCTTGCCATCAAGAAAAAAATCCCCGCTGCTTCAAGACAGGTCTTCCTCGACGCTGATGAAGACAGGAGCAAAATAAAAGACCGGCTATCAGAGCTTTTCTATTATGCCCGAAAAAACGGTCAGGCGGTCGGCATAGGACATCCCTACCCTGAGACCGTTCAGGTTTTAAAAACCTACCTGCCCCAGGCTGAGCAGTACGGCATAAAGCTGGTGACGGTTTCTTCTATTATCAAGAAATAAAACCCGGCGCAGACAGTATGTGCAGGCATGAAGATAATTGAATTCTTTTAATAAGCATCTTTTCTGCTATACTATCTATAAAAGTCTGCCTGGAGGAAAAATGAAAAAATTAATCATGCCGGTATTATTGATAGGCGTCGTAGCTTCAATCCTATCTTTGCCATCCTGTAAATCTATCTCGACGGAAGAACTTAAGAATTCCATGGAAATCACTGATGTCGAAACCAAATGGGTCAGCAAAGAGTACCGGGCCTGGCCGCCAAAGCTCATCCTTGTTCCGGTTATATCTTTCCGGGTCAGAAACCTTAGCGATAAGCCGTTGACTTACGTGAATTTTAACGCCATCTTTAAGTTTAAAGGCGAGGCAAAGAATCTTGGCGACAATTTTCTGGCTGCCATAAGAAAAAAACCGGTCATGCCTGGGGAAAAAAGTCAGGTTATAACTCTAAAGAGTAATTACGGAGTCGAAGGCAAGACTCTGCAATCGTTTGAAAACAATCCTTACTGGAAGACGGTGGTCGTTCAGCTCTTCGCCAGATCCTTTGGCTCGCAGTTTGTTCTGCTTGGTGAATGGGACGTCTCCAAGACGATTGATTTTAAAGAAGATCAGGTTACACCCGTAGTCCAGCAAAAGGAAGAGCCTAAAAAATAGGAACAAGAATTTCAGATTTCCCATGGTGAAAGGATGAGAAAGATGGATTTTATCTTACCCGGACACCTTTTCCTCACCCGGGGCAGAGGACAGCATCAACAAAAACTCGTCAGTTTCGAACTGGCGCTCAGGGATGCGGGCATTTCTCCTTTTAACCTGGTACGGGTTTCCAGCATTTTCCCTCCCGGTTGTCAGCTTATAAGTCGGACAGAGGGTTTAAAGAGATTGAAGCCCGGTCAAATAGTTTTTTTAGTGATGAGTGAAAACTCTACTAACGAAGCACATCGGCAGATATCAGCCGCTATCGGCCTGGCCATTCCTGAGGATAACGGGCAGTATGGATACCTGGCCGAACACGAAGGCTTTGGTGAAACCGAAAGAGAAGCCAGTGCCCAGGCTGAAGAACTGGCGGCCGAGATGCTGGCGACTAAATTAGGCCGGACCTATTCCAGGAAAAATTTCAGCCACGGGAGAGAAAATTATTATCGGATTTCTGATAAATTGACAGTTAAAACCAGGAGCATATCTCAGATTGCCAGTGGTTCCAAGGGATTATGGACTACCACTCTGGCTGCTGCTGTTTTCGTAGTTTGAGAATTTTGCTGTCAGACCAGATTCCTGGTTTTTTTATAAACCTAAAGGATTCGGCTTCAATATCTTAATGTAGCTTTCTTCTTTAAGTTTCTTCAGATACTCTTCTATCTTTTTCTGACGCTTTTGCTGGAAAAGCTTCTCTTCAATATCCTTCCTGGCCTCATCAAAAGTCTTCTGGTAGCTTTCTTTTTTCTCTTCCAGTTTTACCAGATACAATCCATTTCTGGCTTCAATCCAGTTGGATATCTCACCAACCTTGAGCTTCTCCACGGCTTGTTCAATGTTCTTTTCCAGTTCGCCTTTTTTGAAAAAGCCCAGATCGCCACCATTGTCCTTTGGCCCCTCTGAATAATCAGCTACCAGGTTTTCAAACTGAAGACCATTTTTAATTTTTTCAGAAACTTCATTTCTTTTTCCCTCTAATAGATAAGCCGGGTTAGTGGCCGCCGACAGATAGATGGCTTTTATCCTGTATTCGGGCGGGACAACAAACTCCTGGGGCTTCTGCTTATAATACTGAACGATTTCAGAATCATCAAGGACAATGGTTCTTTCCACCTCAGTATATATGACGGCCTGCCTCATCATATTTTCTTCGAGCTGCACCACCCACTGGTCATAATCAACACCCTGGTCACGCATGGCTCTGAGAAGGTCTTCATCTGATTCTATATTGTTTTGCTTTTTTATCTGCTCAATGGCTGCCTTAACCTGCTCTTTGACATTCAGACCTTTTTCTTTTGCCTGCTGGAGCAAAAGAAGGTCGGTAATCATCATGTCCATTAAGCTGTCTTTCAGGCGCTCATACTCTCTGAAATATTCGTCTCCCTTCAACTGAGCCCGCAACATCTGGACAGTGATATTAAACTGTTCTTTATATTGCGAAAGAGTAATAACATCTCCGTTGACGATAGCTACAATTTCTTCCACCACGTCAGCTGAGGACAGCGCAAGAACAAAAATCAGAATCAACGCCAGGTAGACAATTTTTTTCTTAATCATTACTTTCCTCTTCATACTTAAAGGGCAAGTTTTCTGGATAAACCTCCCAGTGATAGGTAGTCTTAAGCTCTTCAATTTCCTTAGCCACAATATCTTTAACTCGGATTTCCAACAAAAGGTTTCTTATCTTAGGAGCCGCCTCGTCGAGCTCGAGAAGAGCTGGCTCGTATTTTTTATCAAGACGAAAAATGTGGAAACCATAGGGCGATTCAAACACTCTGGATAATTTACCTTCTTCCAGAGAAAAAATTATCTTCTCCATATCATAGGGCAAATCTCCAGGTTTGAAGACGCCCATCACCCCGCCTTTGTAGGCATCTGGAGCTTCAGAAAAGTCTCGGGCAGCCTGACGGAACTCCTCTTCGCCAGCTCTCGCCAGTTTTTCCCGAAGCTTAACAGCCATATCGCTGGACTTGGTCAAAATTTGACTGACCCTTACTCTTTCGGGCACCAGAAAATCCTTTTTATGCTCCTGGTAATAGCGGTCAATTTCTTCATCAGGAACGACAATGTCCTTGACTTTCTCAAATTTATATTTTTCCATGAGAAGACTATCGTTCAGGCTCTCATCCCGGGCCAGTTTCTCAGAAAGACCTTCTTCGACTGGATAATATCTCAGCATCCGGCGGAGAAAAGCTGTTTTTTCATCTTCACTCAGTTCCAGACCCTGTTTCTTAGCTGAATACAGAATCAATCTGTCTTTAATAAACTGGTTAAAAAGCTCGGCCAGGGTACTTTCCGCAAGTTGCTCCTGATCCGGGTTCAATGTTCTGACATAACTTTCAAAATCTGCCAGAGTGTAAGTTGTTTCTTCAACCCGGAACACAGGCAGATTAACCTTTTGCTGTTCCTGGTGGCTTTTTTCTCTCTTTCTGAGATACTGATAACTGAGAAAAAGACCGACAGCCAAGACAACCAGAAGAATAAAGGCGACCGGAAGCTTTTTTCTCATTGATTTTCTCAATTGATTATAGTATACGCGCTAAGTTCCTTCAAGATAAGTAAAGTCTCCCGAAGAAAAGACTGCTCGCTTTCAGCTCTAAAGTTAAGAGTCATGACCCCTAAAGGGGAAAAGCTGCCAGAGTAGCTCCAGAGCAAGTCCTGAACACCAGCCAAGAGAAAATTGACCTCTGGCGGGAATTTGATAAGTAGCCTGTTTCCACTCCGGTCGAGCGATTTCACTCTGATTTTCTGAGCATAGAACTTGATCTGAGCATAATAGAAAAGATTCTCAACACCTGGAGGCAACGGCCCATAGCGGTCCTCTACTTCCTCTCTTATCCTCAGGGCTTCATCAGCCTCATCCAGGCTTGAGAGGCGTTTATAAAGATTTAGCCTGAGATTCACCTGAGGCAAGTATTCTTCTGGAATCCGAAAATCAATCTTAAGATTTATCTCACACTTAACTTCTTCAACCTTTTCGCCTTTTTGCTCCTTGATGGCCAGATCAAGAAGTTGCATAAAATATTCATAGCCCACAGCTTCAATGAATCCATGTTGCTTGTGACCGAGTATGTTACCCGCGCCTCTGATCTCCAGGTCTCGAGCCGCCAGACGAAATCCTGAGCCGAGTTCACTGAATTCTTTAAGAGCCTTAAGACGTTCCCGGGCATCTGGACTGAGCTCTATCAGGGGAGGTACCAGGAAATAAGCGTAAGCCTGCCTGGAGGAACGTCCGACCCGGCCCCGAAGCTGATAGAGCTGAGCCAGGCCGTACAGGTCAGCCCGGTCAACGATTAAGGTGTTGACCAGCGGAATATCGATCCCGTTCTCAATGATGGTTGTTGAAACCAGGACATTATATTTATTATTGATAAAATCAAGCATTCTTGTCTCAAGTTCTGTGCCCCTCATTCTTCCGTGGATCATTACAACCTTAGCCTGGGGCACGAGCTTCTCGACCATCCCGGCAACGCTGCCGATATCTTCAATCCGGTTGTGGATGTAATACACCTGACCCTGGCGGTCGAGTTCCTGCTTCATGGCTGAAGCAATCAACCTGGCATTAAAAGGCGCCACCACCGTATGCACGGCCAGCCTGTCCCGGGGAGGGGTTTCAATTAAACTGATATCACGAAGTCCGCTCAAGGCCAGATTCAGAGTCCTGGGAATTGGTGTCGCAGTTAGAGTCAGAACATCAATGTTGGTCTTAAGCTGCTTGATTCTTTCCTTATGGCTGACTCCAAACCTCTGTTCTTCATCAATGATCAGCAGACCAAGGTCATGAAACTCTACATCCCCTGACAGGAGCCTGTGGGTGCCTATGATGATATCAACATAGCCTTTTTTCAATTCCTCAACGATTTTTTTCTGCTTATTCTTTGATTGCAGCCTGGTCAAAGCTTCTATCCTGACCGGAAAAAGCAACATCCGGTTGCGAAAAGTATTAAGATGCTGAGCAGCCAGCACAGTGGTCGGGCACAGAACGGCCACCTGCTTGCCATCCATCACTGCCTTAAAAGCTGCTCTCATCGCCACCTCGGTCTTTCCGTAACCAACGTCCCCGCAGAGAAGTCTATCCATGGGCTGAAATGATTCCATATCTCTCTTTATTTCTTCAATAGACCTGAGTTGATCATCAGTTGCTTCATAAAAGAACATTTTCTCAAATTCTCTTTCCCATTGACCTTCCGGACTGAAAACAATGCCCTGAACGCTCTTCCTCCGGGCATAGAGATCCAGCAAATCATGTGCGATTTCTTCTACCGCCTTCTTGACCCTGACTTTCGTCCTGGTCCAGGTCTGAGTGCCGAGCTTGTCCAG
>Ga0172362_10005479_pt1 | contig 10998 bp, 8 predicted proteins | sample LakKivs1_kivu2a2_FD_114534 | JGI IMG/M metagenome (GOLD analysis project Ga0172362, IMG submission 114534) | Sediment microbial communities from Lake Kivu, Rwanda - Sediment s1_kivu2a2 | ecosystem: Environmental > Aquatic > Freshwater > Lake > Sediment | place: Rwanda: Western Province, Lake...
TCATGCTCTCTGGAGAGACAGCTGTTGGAAAATACCCCATAGAAGCAACGCATATGATGCGTGGTGTTGTTGAAGAGGCTGAACATGACTTTGATTATGAAAGCTATGATAAAACCTATAACAACCGCCACTATAAGAATGTGTCGAGCGCTGTAGCGATTGCTGCTGTAAAAACAGCGTATAGTTCGCAAGCGCAAGCTATTTTCACCTATACAAGCTCGGGGTTTACTTCTAAGATGATTTCGAGGTTTCGTCCTAAGATACCTATCATCTCTCTCACAGGTAGTACCAAGACGTTTCATCAGCTCTCTTGTGTTTGGGGTGTGGTCCCTGTATTTGGTGTGTATGCTAACGCCGAACAGGCTTTTAATCAGGCTATGTGCTATGCCCTCAAAGAGCGTTTCACGCACTATGGAGATATGGTACTTGTGACAGCAGGAACTCCCTTTGGGATTCGGGGGACAACGAATATGATGACAATCAAAAGCATTGGAGATGTTCTTGTCAGAGGAGATAGTAGCGCTGGCCGTGTGGTCTATGCTCAGGCTACATTTATTTTAGTCCCCGATAAAACGTATGATACAAAAGGAACAATTCTTGTCTTGTCCCATTGTGAGAGTAAATATGAATCTTTTATCCAAGACTGCTCAGGAATGATTCTGCAAAACTTCGAAGATGATAAAGAGTCAGAAAGACTTGTTATAGAGCTCGCTCAGAAATATCAGATTCCCTATATCGTTCGCGCAGAAAGCGCTTGTAGTCTTATCAAAGAAGGGGAGTTTATTACGATGTATCCAGGGAAAGGGGTTGTATTCCGAGGTAGAATTGCTAGCGAAGAAGAAGTGATTAAGACTGTATGCAAATCAAATGGCACTAAGCAGTGCTGATGCTGTGATAGACGCTGTTTCTGCTCTTAAGATGTTGGAGTGGAGAGAGACGCCTTCTGCTTTTCTTTCTTTGAGTATAGCCAGTTCTTTTTCATGAAAACCCTTCTCGGGACCTACCACAAACACAGGAACTTTTTCACTGGGTTTATGATGGATGCTAAGGCGAGGAGCTGAGGGAGAGGTGTCTCCATATAGAAAGTGATAATTAGGTTCAGCAAGCAGCTGCTCTAAAGAGGTAAAAAGTCGCAAAAGAGGCAGATATAACCTGCCGCACTGTTTAAGAGCCCCAACAAGGTGTTTGTGAAGGCGCTCAAGCTGGTGAGATGTTAGCTCTTTTTTTTCAGAATAGGTCCCTGGAAAAATCCAAAGCTCTTCAGCGCCTAGCTCTGTATTTTTTTCTATGACAAGTTCTAAAAGAGCAGGCTTTACAATGCTTTGAGCGATGATAAAAGAGTGTTTTTTCTTTTCGAAGATAAGGTCATGAATGACACAGCTCACAAGAGCTGGTTGGATTTTTTGTAGAGAGGCTTTTCCCAGCTGACCTTGTCCGTTGACAATTTCTATACAATCTCCTTCTGTAAGCCTCATGACTTTGAGCATGTGATGAGCTTCCTCTCCTTGAAAAGTAACCACTCCCTTCTCTTGTAAGGAAGTATCTATAAAAAAACGGTTATGAGGCATCTAGTTTTTCCATAAGGTGTTTGGTCTACAAAGAGCTCTTTTGACAAGCTCACAAAGAGAATAGTCTACACTATGAGCGGTATGTAGCTTAGCTTTTTTTCTTATGTCCTTTTCTGCAATAACCTCAAAAGCACTTAGACGTAAAAAATGTTTTTTAATCCTTGGAGTATTTGTAAAATCAAAGACTAGTTTATAGCGATAGTCGGGGAGAAGAAGATCTTGGGGTTGATCATAGACAATGACATCTCTATCGGTAGAAGGATAAGCTATGCCCTTAGGAAGAGCGTAGGTAATAAACGCCATGGGATAGATAGCTGTAAAAGTATCTACTATAGCAGAGATTTCTTCAGAGGTGGGTAGGATGACAAGGATAGCATCATGGCGATAGCGGTAATAGACATTTTTGGGGGTCTCTTGCTTCCAGCGGTTATGTTGCCACAGCCACTCTCCTGGAGATTGTAGGATGCTATTTTCAAAGAGTTTGAGAGCCTTTTGCATAAGGTGGGGAACTTCTTCTTCCATGGGCTTTGTGAGGTCAGGCCATAGAGGAGGAGAGTAATGAATAGAGTAACTCCCTTTTTCCCTTCTGGTGGTTGCTACGATAATAGGGCTTTTGGTTTTGTAGGCAAGAAGGGCTGGTGCTGGAGATGTCCACGCTCTTCTTCCTAAAAAATCACTGAGAAAGCCACTTTCTGGCATACCTTGATCTCCTACGATCCCAAGAAATTTTCCTTGGCGAAGAGCTTTTAGCCCTTCTTTAAGAGCTTCACGAGGAGAGACCATTTTCCCTCCAAATCTTTCTCTAATGGCAGTGATCCATGTATACACAACGGGATTTTTGATAGGTCTTCCAATAGCAACCCCTGGCATATGTTGCGTGCCGTCTAAAAAGAGCACCTCCCAGTTAGATTGGTGGCCGCAGAAAAAAATGATCCCTTGGCCGTTTGCTATCAAGTGATAGGCAAGCTCAGGGTTTTCACAGCGGATGACTTGATCGAGATGTTTAGAGTAGGCAAGTTTAGGGTATTCTAGGCAGGTGATTGCCAAATTTTGCAACGATTGTTTTGCGATCTTTTTTTTCTCTTGATTAGATAGATGCAAAGAGGTTGCTAGGGATAAATTAGAAAGAGCTCTTTTTCTGTATCTAGGCATGAGGTAAAACAAGAGATTGCCAAGACCTCTTCCAAGAGTGTGCAACATGCTATGAGAGAGAAAGCGGCAAGGAAACAGAAGAGCGCTAAGCGCCCAAAATGACAATCGATCCTTATGCATGAAACTACAGATGTTGCAATGAGGTGTGCACAAGGGTAGCTGTTTGATGGGAAAAATCCAATCTTTTTACAGAATCACGGATCTGCTGAGAGTAGAGCCATGTTTTGGGGGTGTGCATAGCCTTTTGCAAAACCTTGGCAAAGTAGTGAGGATCTTGTAGAGAAGTCAGTACATGTCCGTTAGTAGAGGTGAGCACTTCGCTCCCTCCATTGGTCTGTGAAGAAATCACATAAAGACCCATCGCCAAAGCTTCTACCGTGACATTGGCAAAAGGGTCATAAAAAGAAGGGATCACAAGAGCATCGCAGAGTTGATAGAATTTGCGTATGTCAGAGCGCTGTCCATAGAAGCTTACTTTGCTAGCAAGCCCTAACTTTTTGGCTTTTGCAATATAATAGGCAAGGTGCTTGTCTTTGCCAACTACAGAGAGATGAAAATCTTCTTTGGAGAGGATTTGCAACGCTTTGAGTAAGCTGTCTAGCCCTTTACGCTTATAACCATTACCGATAAATAGAAAATGGTAGGTGCTAGGGTCTAAAGAAAGAGCTGTTGCGATTTTACTCTTTTTTTCTATCCATGTATCAAAGTCGTTTTGCATCTCATCCCATTCTACACCATTATGAACAACGTGGATTTTGGTAGGATCGACATTGTAATAGCTTAAAACTTCTTGCTTGACCATATGAGAGTTGGTGAAAAGACATCGAAGGCTAGGGCTTTCTAAAGCCTCTTTTTCTATCGACAAAATCAACCGATGGAGGGGGTTGAAGGGTGTAATCCATCTTTTTAGCAAGCTGTCTGTGTATTTGCGTGTTTGCAAAAAGGAGCGATGCACTCCATTGCCTAGGCGAAGGTGTGTTTGGTAGCGATTGCGGTCCATACCAAAAATCACATCCGCTCTTTTATCTAAGAGATATCTTCTTGTTTTTATGTCGAAGTCGTGGATTTTTCTGATACTAAGCTTATGGTTGCAAGGCAGATGAGCAAAATGGAGCAAAGGGTGTGTATGGGCTTTATCGACAAAGTCAGAAGAAAGAATTGTCACCTCACAGCCATGTTTCGCAAAAGCGTTAGCAATACGCCATGTGTATTTTTCAAGTCCTCCAAGAGATCCCAAGCGATTTTTGAGAAGGTAGATGTTTTTATGGAGAGTCATTAGGAGCATCTCCTCGAGAGAGGGTGATTTTGTTATTGATCAGCTGCGCGCTTAAGTTCAAGGGAGTGTAGCTAGACTGGTATAACTTAAAGCGGTTCATATAACTTCTAAACCGATTTCTTAAATACTCTTCTCGCACTTTGGGTTGTAAATTATGGATAGAATCATCAGAAATATCTGACATAAGAATGCTTACAAAACGATCTTCTAACACTCTAGAGTTAATAAACTGTATACTCCAATCTAGCTTGTTATCAGGTCTATTTTCTGCAATTACAACAAGATCAATCATATCGCCAACAATTTCTAAAAATAACTCGCTGACACCTTTGGCATACAGAGGTTGAGAAATAAGTTTTAACCCATTTTTGCTGTCGACAAGATCTCCAGGTGCAATAGAGATCTTTTGCGAAGATAAAGCGTTATTGGCAGCAGGGGGGAAAAACAGGTTAATGGGGATGGGGTGGTTGATAGGTAAGAGCTCAGAGCGGACAAAGTCAATACGTAAGAATTTTGCGTCAGGGTCGTCAATAGTGATGCTGTTTGTAGACAGCACAGGAATAGAAACGGTTTTCCAGTGTTTAGGAACATAGAAGCTGACCACATCACTTTGCTTAGAAGAACCTGAGGCTTGTAAATCATCAAGCTGCGCCTCTGAGATATCATTGAGATTGAAGGTAAGCTTGATGCCTCTATTGCGCACTTCTTTAACCGTTTCTTCGGGTCCACTAATGACAAGGTGAAGCTGATATGGCCAGATATCCAAAAATTCATAACCTCGTGGCGCTTGTCCAATAGGCTGCGTGATGATCACGGGAATTCTTTCTGTCACAAGATTAGCAAGTTTAATAATGAAATTTTTATGAGATATCTTGCTGATACGGTTAGAGAGATTAATATCTGGGCTGAGAGAGACGAGGTTTTTTTTGGTGATCGTGGCAATCCATTCTTTCCCTTGGTCTGTAGCATCGATGACGACTTCTAAATCATTGGGAGTTAGCTCATCCAGCAGGTTTTTGTTGCCGCTTAAAGTAAGAGTGACTCTTTTTTGTAAAAGACCATTCGATTGCAACCCTTCCACAGTCTTTCCCTCGGGAATATTGACAATTCGAACGCTGATGTTGCTGATGGTTTTTGTTGTAGCCATGGACTGACTGACGACAAACCAAATGATCACAGCCAAAATCAAAGAAATCAGCTTTCTTGGCCAGTTGAGAATAAATAGTTTAATTAATAGAGATTTCATCGTCGTATCCACTCAAGGATGTTAAATCGTGTGCCAGAAGGGGTTTTCGTCGGGGGATTAAAAATACTTCGCAGAATCCCTTTAAAACGATCTACCTTTACTCCTCTTGTCATAATACCTTCTCTTGCAATAGACACTTTACCAGTTTCTTCAGAAACAACAATAATTAAAGAGTCGGTGAGTTGGCTTGCACCGAGGCCAGCTCTGTGTCTTGTTCCCATCGTTTTGGCGATTTGCGAAGAGTCTTCTGCTAAGGGTAAGATAACCGCAGCTGAGACAATCGTCATATCGCGAATAATCACTGCGCCATCGTGCAAGGGAGTTGTTGTTGCAAAGATCGATTCGAGCAGCTCAGAGGAAAAAAGAGCCTGTAAAATGACCCCTTTTCTTGCAAAGTCTTCTAAAGAGTCCTCATTTTCTAAAACAATGAGAGCCCCTATTCTTTTGTCAGAGAGTCTGTAGACAGAGGTAGCTAGATGGTCCAAAAATTTATCAAACTCAGTAATTTCTCTATAGCGTTTACCTTTTAAGCTCAGTTTAGAAAGAGCAACACGTAGCTCTGGCTGGAAAATCACCAAGATAGCAATTGCAGCAACATTAGCAAATAAAAGCATGAGCTTGTGTACAACGGGCAGTTGTAGCCAAGAAGAGGCGGCAAAGATAAGAAGAAAAGCAAGAAGTCCTAGCACAAGGTCCATCGATCTTGTATTCCAAAAGAAAGAGAGTAGGTAGTTGATCATCACTCCAATGATGACAACTTCTACAAAAGGAACAAGTAAATGTAAGATTTCTAACATCTTTCTTAACTGGGCATAGGTTAACGCACGGATAGGAGAGAGCCCTGTCCGTATTCTTAGGCCATTCTCTTCAAAATCCTAATAAAGTCAAAATCAAAATCGCAGAAGCAAGTAAAAAAAGCAGACAGTAGAGCTACTCTTGCTAAAAAACTTCTTAGGTAGGTTTCTTGAGTTCAGATATTTTTACTATTTCCATCAAGGACGGTCAATGGCTCTTTTTACCTGGAGCTAAGTAATATTTGTCCAAGAAACAGTGTTGACAAACCTATTTTTTATGATTAGGATCTGGGTAGTCTTTAGAGATAGCTTAGGTTCTTCATGGATGTTGTCTTTTTATCAAGGATACAGTTTGGTTTTAACATAGCTTTTCACTATTTGTTTCCCCCTTTAAGCATTGGCCTTTCTCTTATGATTGTGATCATGGAGGGTATGTATGTCGTCACCAAGAAAGAGGCATACAAAACGATGACAAGATTCTGGGTTAACATCTTTGCTCTTTCTTTTGCTATGGGTGTTGCTACAGGAATTGTACAGGTGTTTGCCTTCGGGAATAACTGGGGTAGATACTCTAAGTTTGTGGGAGATGTGTTTGGTAGCGCCCTTGCTGCAGAAGGGATTTTTGCATTTTTCCTAGAAGCTGGTTTCTTGGGGCTTATGCTCTTTGGATGGGATAAAGTGTCTAAAGGTATTCATTATCTTTCTACCATTCTCGTCGCTCTAGGAGCTCACTTTAGCGCGATATGGATTTGTATCGCTAACTCCTGGATGCAGACGCCAGCTGGTTTTAAGATTTTAGGAGAAGGTAAAGAAGCTAGAGCTGTTGTTACCCATTTTTGGGAGATGATTTTTAACCCTTCTTCGGTAGTGAGAGTCACTCATGTGCTGATAGGATGCTGGCTCACAGGCGTGTTTATTGTCATCAGTGTTGCTGCCTATTATATGCTGAGAAAAAGACACCAAGAGTTTGCTCGGGTGACCATGAAGCTTGGCCTCATTGTGGGAGCTATTATGGTCATTTTGCAGCTGCTTTCAGCAGATGCAAGCGCCCAGGTTGTGGCTAAGCATCAGCCTGAAAAACTCGCTGCGATGGAAGGTGTTTTTGTAACAAAACCTCATACTCCCATGGCGGTTGTAGGGTATCCAGATATGGAAACAAAAGAGGTAAAAGGGCTGGAAATTCCTTCTCTTCTCAGCTGGTTTGTCTATAGGAATCCAGCAACAGCTGTGACGGGGCTCGATAAGTTTCATCCTAGTGATTGGCCTAATGTCCCTTTAGTCTTTGCTTCTTATCATATCATGATCTACTGCTGGGGACTCATGGTTTTAGCTGTTATACTGGGAGCGTTTTTCTACTGGAGAAAGCAGCTTCCGATGATGAAAACAGTCCTTGTTTTCCTGATGAGCTCTGTGTTGTTTCCCTATATCGCTAACCAGGTGGGGTGGTATACGGCAGAGTTTGGACGGCAACCGTGGATTGTCTATCATCTGCTCAGAACCTCTCAGGGTGTTTCGCACTCTATTAACGCCGCGCAGGTACTCGGCTCTTTAATCATGTTTGCTGTGATTTATGCATTTGTACTTGCTTTGTTTATCTTTCTTCTCAATTGGAAAATCCAAGCTGGACCTGGACATAAAGAGCAGGCAATGGATGAGTATCAGCTCAAAGTATAACTTAGGTGAAAAACGATGGATCTAAAAATCATATGGTTTGGTGTTATTTGCGCAGCGGCTGTTGCGTATGTGGTGCTTGATGGATTTGATCTTGGTGTGGGTATGCTCCATCTTTTTGCAAGAAAAGATGAAGAAAGAAGACTTATGCTCAATGCAATAGGCCCTGTATGGGATGGTAATGAAGTGTGGATCATTGTTGTAGGAGGAGCTCTTTTAGCAGGATTTCCTGCGGCGTATGCAACACTTTGCTCAGCATTTTACACTCCTATTATGATTTTTCTTGCAGGGATTATCTTTCGAGCTGTTGCTATTGAGTTTCGCTCTAAGTTAGTATATCCAAAATGGAGGTCCACTTGGGATGTGGTCTTTTCTGTAGGGAGTTTTTTGATAGCTTTTGTTCTTGGTGTACTTCTAGGTAATTTGGTGCAAGGAATCCCTTTAACTCCCGAGGGAGTGTTTGTAGGATCTTTTTGGGGCTTTTTTACTCCCTATACCATCTTAACAGGACTGACAGCTATTTCTCTTTTCATTATGCATGGAGCTATTTACTTGAATATGAAAATAGAGGGGCCTTTGCATGAGAAGACAAGGCAGTGGTCGGTGATTTCTACGGTTTGTTTTATTATTGCCTATATTGTGTTAACGATGGCTACCATCATGCATATGAAACACATGGTAGCCAGGGTAGATGGCAAAGGACATCTCTATTGGATTGGCATTGTAGCTATGCTATGTATTGCTATGATTCCTCATTTGCTTCGTAAAAAAGATGATGGATGGGCTTTTCTTTCTTCTTGTTTTAGTATTACTTTGCTTTTTGTACTTTTTGGTCTTGGCATTTATCCAGAGCTTATTCGATCTAGTATTTCTCCTGAGATCAATAGCATCACAATTTTTAATTCTGCCTCTTCAGAACTTACTCTGAAAGTCCTTCTTATCATTGCAGGTATTGGTGTTCCTTTGGTTTTAGCGTATGGATTTTGGATTTATAGAATTTTCAGAGGTAAGGTTAAATTAGATCATTCTAGCTACTAATGTTACAAGTATTTTAGAATTGTCTTTTCTTCAAAAAAACAGCACGTTTTAGTATACTTTTTCCCTTACGGTATAACCGACAACTGTTAACGAGGAGAATACACATGAAACGCTGTCTGACGGTGATTTTAGCTTTACTATTTCAAGTCATGGAAGTAAAAGCAGAAGATGCTCAATATCAATTTGTAGGATCTCATTTTCTTGCAAGCTACTATGGATGTGATGCAAACACATTAAACGATCGAGATCTGCTTGTTCGAGCTATGACAGAGGCGATTGAAGCTTCTGGAGCTACTTTATTAAAAATGGCCGATTATACGTTTGATCCTATGGGAGTGACTATTGTAGCGCTTCTTTCAGAAAGTCATGCCAGCATTCATACCTATCCAGAATTTGGAGCTTGTTTTGTAGACTTTTTTACTTGTGGTGATCGATGTGATTACACGAAGTTTGATGCTCTTTTCAAAAAGGCTTTGCAGGCTAGCTCTTGCAACAGCCAGTACATCTCTAGAAACTAAGATAAGATCTTGCTAAAATCCAAAGACTCTCCAGCAAGAGTGTACGCGATAGGAGGGTAGTTGGCTGTTTTATCGAGAAGCTGAGCATAGTAGGTTGCATATTCTTCCGGGGTTTCTTCTGACCCTGGAGGTCTTATCCCTAAGAAAACAAGGTCTGCCTCAAGAGAATGTTTTTTCATTGTTGAGGAAAAAATATCACCCGTTTCATGAAGGGCGATCTCTGTATCAAGTTCTAAGCGGGAAGAAGTGACAAAAGAGCGTAGGTTCTCTTGCATAAGAGGGATATCAGAAGCGACGCTGACAACTGTTTTTAAGGTGACACTAGAGCCATTCCAATGTTCACTTGTTTGCAGCATGTGCGCCATGACGAGCATAAGCTCAGAGTTGTTTTTGCTTCTTCCTCCCCACCACACGTTGATAGATTTTTTCTGTTTTAAAGAATCTTTGATATGAAGCCTTTGTGTGAGGCCGTTTTCTCTGATGATAATGAGATTTTTTTTGTTTTTGTGAGCTAAGAGAATGATGTCTGCAAACAGAGGGATTTTTTCAGGTTTTTCGGAAGCGCCAAGTACAATGGTGTTGGGACATAGGTGCCCAAGACCTATATCTTCTATAAGAGGGTGCATCCCTTCCAATAGATTTGAAGCTTGTTTTGTTTTGATAAGAGCAGGAATGTTTCTTCGCTTGAGAAACAAAGAGAGCTTTTCTTCTTCGCTATACACATCAGAAGAGGTGATGATGGAAGAGACAATCAAAAACCCTTTTTTGTGCGTTAAGGCGCTAGTGAGCTCTGTAAGATGAGCTCTCAGTAGTGGGTCTCCCACAAATACCAAGAGGTTGGGACGCCAAGTTTTTGGAGAAGCTTTTAAGTGTTCTAGCTTATAAATAGCATACCTTGAGCAAAAAAGGAGGATGCTATAACGCATGTCTTCCCAAGAGGAGTGTAAATGTCTTTTCTTCATGAGAAGGTATAAAATGCTTACACCACCTGCAGCGCCAAGGCTAATAGCAGGATCTACAAGCAACATGACTACAATACATAAAGCTGATCCAAGTAACGAAAGAGCTGCTGGTGTTTTAAAGGTAGGTCTCCAGCTGGGGTTATGAATCAGCGCCTCGATACCTGTCGCAGCATTCAAGGTGCCATAGGAAATGAGGAAAAACATAGAGAGCAGGGGCGCTATAGCGTTGATGTTTCCTAGTGAAGCTCCAAGAAAAGAGATCATCATCGAAAAAAGGACTGCTATATGGGGATTTCCAAATACTTTTGGGATGATACCATCTTCTGCAAACGATTTTAGACTATTGGCTGCGTTGATAGAAGAGCATAAGGCTGCACTTAACGTCGATCCTAAAATACCTACTCCAACAAGGGTAGGTAATAGGGAAAGCTTTTGCATAATCAGAGGCTGAGAAAGAAGCACATCTTGCTCTTGCTTTGAGAGAATATACGAAGTGCTAAGGTAGATAAGAGAGGTTGTTATAATAGCAGAAAGAAGCCCCCAAGGGATGGATCGAGAGGGGGTTTTTAATGAGTTAATAAAAGAAAGGCCTCCTTCGATACCGGTAACTACAGGAAAAAATATGGCAAATAAAGGCCAAAAGGAACTTTTATGAAGAAAGGTGGCGCTTGAGACTGCACCGTAAGGTGTGTAACCTAAGTAAAATACAAGCATAGTGACACATACAAGAGTAAAGATAAGCGGTTGCAGCCTTAGCACGGTATGAGAAGAAA
>Ga0172362_10005482_pt1 | contig 10995 bp, 8 predicted proteins | sample LakKivs1_kivu2a2_FD_114534 | JGI IMG/M metagenome (GOLD analysis project Ga0172362, IMG submission 114534) | Sediment microbial communities from Lake Kivu, Rwanda - Sediment s1_kivu2a2 | ecosystem: Environmental > Aquatic > Freshwater > Lake > Sediment | place: Rwanda: Western Province, Lake...
CCGCTGGGGTTGATAGGAAGCTTTCCGTGCATGTCGTACTCGCCGTCCTTAAGCTTTTTAGCAGCTTCCCCGCTGCGCGCAAAGCCTACATCCTCAATATCCATCAGCTCGGTGTTGGTGAAGCAGTCGTGCAATTCAGCGAAGTCAACGTCTTGTGGTTTGATGCCTGCCATCTCGAAGGCTCCTTTGGCAGCCCTGACCACAGAGGGCTGTGAAACGAAGCTGCTCCTATCCCAAAGCTGGTTGTGGTCTAATCCGGTGTGGCTGCCCCAAACGTAGACAGGTTTGTCGGTATATTTCTTAGCCAGGTCAGCGCGGCACACAATCGCAGCGGCCGCCCCGTCGGTCTGAGGGCAGCAATCGAACAGGTGAAGCGGCCAGCAGATGACCGGGCTGTTAAGCACGCGCTCTACAGTTATATCGAACTGATAGTGGGCATACGGGCAAAGGCTGCCGTTATGATGATTTTTGACAGCTACCCTGGCGAAGTCCTCCATAGTGTATCCGAGTTGGTGCATCTGCCTGGTAGCATGCATCGCCTGAATCGCCGGCCCGCCCTGCCCCATCATCCACGAGGGGTGATTGCCTGTCTCTGCGCCTCCGCCTCCGCCGGCACCGCCCAGTGATTCAGCGGAAGGCTTGTCTCTCATTTTCTCAGCACCCAGAGCCAGGACAACATCAAATACGCCTGAAGCCACGCCCAGGCAGGCGTTTCTGAAAGTGTCGCCTCCGGTGGGACAGGCATTTTCAATCCTGCTGCAAGACAGGTCAAGGTTTCCTATCATGCTTGCCAGAGATTGACCGCCCTGAGCGCCCTGGCCTATGAAACCCCCGCTCCACTGTCCAAACCAGGCGGCCTTGATTTCTTTGGGGTCTATCCCTTTTTGAACGTTTTTCAGACAGTTTAGATATGCTTCCTGGATCATGTTCTCCAGGCTTTTATCGAACAGCTCCCCGAACTTAATCATCCCCACCCCGATGACAGCGACCTTACCTTTCATCTTATCCCTCCTCCGCCAGTCTGAACTTGTAACCGTAGACATTGAGCCCTCTATCGGTTAACATCCTGCGGAATACCATTTCGACCTTAATGCCTATTTTGATTTCGTCTGGCGAGCCGCACTCGGTCATTATCCCGCCATATCTGCCGCCTCCTTCGAGGTCAACGATAACGGGTAAAATGGGCGGCTCAAACTGGGGTGGGGGTGCCCAGTTTACGCAAAAAGTGTGTATCGTTCCTTTGTGGGGGAGCTTATATTCCTTGAGATTCTGGCTGCCACATTCATGGCATATCTTGGTTCGAGGATAGCTGATATGGCCGCAATCCTGGCACTTGATGCCAACCAGCCTATGAACCTCAGTATTGAACCGCCAGAACATTGGCGATGCAGGTACTGGTTGTGTCATTGGCAAACCTCCTAACTCTATTTTAGTGTTAAAACTGATATTAAGTTAATTTTATCGCGGTAATTCCAGTCCTCGCATGGCGATAACATTACGCTGGATCTCGGACGTGCCTCCTCCGATATTTATGCTGATACACTCTTGATACGAGCTTTCAAACTTGCCCTTGAGAGGGGCCCATTTAGAGCCAGCCTTCACCTGTCCATAGAGACCGAGAATCCGGGCGCCGGCATAGGCCAGGCGCTGTCCCAGCTCACTTCCGTAAACCTTCCCTGTACAGGCAGTAACGGCAGCCGGGATCATAAATGCTTCCCCTTTCTGCTGGAGCCAGGCTACGTTGTAGGAGAGGGCAAGCCCTACCTCTATGTCGATAGTCAATTGTGCCAGAAGATGGCGAACCAGAGGCTGTTCCGCAAGGCGCTTACCATTACGTTCAGTTTCCTTGCAGAACTGGATGAGCTCTTCGAGATTTCGTTTGGCCTCTGCCATAAATCCTATGCTCGACCGTTCGAAGTTCATAGTCATCAGGCTGACGTACCAGCCCCTGTTCTCATCTCCAACCATGTTTTCCTTGGGCACTTTGACATCATCGAAGTACATTTCGTTAAACATATGCGTGCCATTCATGGCTTTCACAGGGCGGAGATTGATGCCGGGGCTGCTCATATCCACAAGGAAGAAGGAGAGGCCGCGGTGCCGGGGCTGCTCGGGGTCTGTCCGGGCCAGCATGAAACACCATTGAGCGCGATGTGCACCGCTGGTCCAGGTCTTCTGCCCGTTGATGATATAGTGGTCTCCGTTCCTGACTGCCCTCGTTTTCAGGGAGGCCAGGTCGGAACCGGCGTTGGGCTCGCTCCATCCCTGGCACCACATAATCTCACCCTTGGCTATAGGTGGCAGGTGCTGCTGCTTCTGCTCCTCATTACCCGAGGCCAGGAGCGTAGGCGCAAGCATACATACTCCTTGTATGTCGATGCCAGGCGCTCGATGATATGCCTTGGCCTCATTAAACAGGAGTTGCTCTAATATAGAGGCTTCCAGCCCTCCGTACGCCCTGGGCCAGGGGCGGGATATCCAGCCCTTCTCTCCCAGCCTTCTGGCTAGATAGCGATGGAAGTCCCATCCCTCATCGTTGTCGTAGATGTTTTCTGCCCCCAGAGGCGGCGCCTTTTTCATCTCCTCTCGGAAGAAATTATCGAATTCCTTCTTTAGCGCTTCTTGCTCAGGAGTGAGACTGAAATCCAATATCATCACCTCTTTCTGAGCCTTGCCGGTTCATAGCCCGACAATGCATACGCTGACCGTGGGCGCCAGTGGCTCGTGTCCCATGTTGTGAGCGAGGCCCAGCTTGGGATTCTTTATCTGACGTTTGCCCGCCCTGCCCTGAAGCTGTAGGTAGAGCTCGTACAGCATCCTTATGCCGGAGGCGCCGATGGGGTGGCCGAAGCACTTCAGGCCTCCGTCCGGCTGCACCGGCAGAGCGCCGCTGAGTTCAAAAATACCGGCATCGATGTCGTCTTTGACCTTTCCCCTCGGGCTGAACTGAAGGTCTTCCATAGTTACAGCCTCAGTGATAGAGAAGCAGTCGTGTACCTCCGCCATGCTTATTTCCTTGCGGGGGTTCTTGATTCCTGCTTCTTTATAAGCGGCCAGGCCGGCACGGTAGCCTTCTTCTACATGGGTGAAATCGTAGTCTGTAGTCAGGCGGCCGGAGGTGGGACTGGCACATATCTGCAGAGCCTTGATATATACAGGGTCTTTGCGGAACTTTTTAGCTAACTCGGCGCTCGTTATGATTGCAGCAGCGCCTCCATCGGAGACACCGCAACAATCGAACAGGCCCAGAGGCCAGGCGATGATGGGGGCATTCAGCACGCGCTCCACTGTGAGCACGTTCCTCAGATGCGCCTTGGGATTCAAAGAGCCGTTATAGTGGCTCTTCACAGATATTTTAGCCAGCATTGTCTTACCATCCTGGGGGCTCAACCCGTAGCGGTGAAAATACTTTGTTGCCATCATGGCGAACATGCCTGGCATAGTCGCTACGGCATGAGTGTGAGTTAGATTATCCATGCCCGGCAGACCACTCATTCCCTCATCCTTGATTTTCTCAAAACCAACAGCAAGGACGATATCGTATATGCCGGCAGCCACAGAGTAGGAGGCATTCCTTACCGCATCGTGCCCGGAGGCGCAGGCATTCACGCAATGAGAAACAGGCTTATATTGTAACCTCAGCGGCTCGCTGACGGAGCGCCCGCCGTGTCCGCTGAAAATACTGCCTGCCCAGGCGGCTTCGATATCTTTAATCTCGATGCCGGCATCGGCTAAAGCCTCGTTAACAGCTTCCACAATCAAGTCGCTGGGGCCCTTGCCCCACAATTCACCAAACCGGGTGCAGCCCATACCTATAATGGCAACCCGGTCTTTAATACTCCCTGACATATCTTGCCTCCTTTAACACCTTATGGGGCGAGCCTTCCAGTAATAGCTAGTAATACCCCGGTCGACGAAGACCTTCCTGAAGGTCATCTCTACATTCATCCCTACCTTGACCTCCTCAGGGTTCCGATCGGTGAGGTCGAACAGCATCCTGCCGCCGTCTTCGAAGTCGATCAGCACTACAGAGGAAGGCGGGTCGGGAGCTGGCGCCAGTTGGTCCTGGGTGTAGCTGAACACAGTAGCCTTTTTTCGGGAGAAATCGTAGTCATCGAAGTCATCCACCGCGCCGCATACTGCGCAGACGCGGATAGGCGTAGTCGTGATGCCGCCGTTGTCATACTGAGGCGTCTTGCATCGCCTGCACTTGATTCCCCAAAGCCCTAAAAGGTCTTTTCTCTGCCTCCAGTTGGCTGCTACGGATATGTGTCCTCTATCGGGACGTCTGGCCTGGTCCAGGGGCACGATTTCGCGCCAGCGAAGGTAATCATTGTAGTTTTCCATCATATGCTTGGACTCTAAGTGCTTGGAGAATCCGCGGCGCGCCCCCAGTTTCTTGATGGCGTTGGTCACCTGTAAAACAAAAGCATTGGCACCATTACCGTAGCCTGCGAAAAGGATTTTCTCGCCGGGTTCAGCCTGTTCGAGCGCGCTTACCAGCATCACGAAGGGCATGGCTGACCCCAGAAGCCCCACGTTCATGAACAGACCCGCCGGATCGAGCAGTTGGGCCGGGTCGAAACCAAGCTCTGATGCAACTCGTCCGTGTCTCCTTACATCGCCCGGGGGGTCGAAAACGACTTTGGCAAAGTCCTTGGGCGAAAGCCCGCACTTGTTCATTATTCCCGATAAGACCTCGGGCATTACCTTGGAATAGCTTTCATCCATAACCATGCGGTCTTCCCAGGCGCGAATGAAGGTGTCGTTTTCACTCCTCCAGGTTGCCGCCAACTCATCCGAGATAGAGTAGCTATCCAGAATCTCGGCGATGACATTCTTCTTGCCCACAAGAATGGCTCCGGCGCTATCTCCCAGAGCCTGTTCATTTATCCCGGACGGAGGCGCCATTCGGGTATCTGATGCTGCTACCAGAACATTGCTGGCCTGCCCGGCTTTTACGGCGTCCAGGGCAAACCCCAATGCCGTTGTCCCTGAGCGGAGCGAGCCCGTTATATCCGATGTCTGAATATCGCGGCGCAGGTGTAGTGCCAGGGCCATTGTGGCTGAGCATAGCTTCTCTTTGTAGGGAGATGTAGTAGTGGCAAAAAGGAGGCTGTCAACTGCAGATGGGTCTATGCCTGTCAGGCAATCTATAGCTGCTTCCACAGCCATGGTCACGCTATCCTCATCGTAGTAAGCGATTGCCCTCTCTCCGGGTATAGCAAAGCCCCCCCAGGCCTTGGCAAATTTCTGTCGCTCTATGCGGTGCCAGGGGATATAGGCACCATACGAAGTTATGCCTATCATAAAAATCTCCTTTCAACCACTAACAAGGGGCTTAAGCCCCTTGTCTGCCCCAGCCCCTCTACGTTCAATTTTACTGCCAGCCTATGTGTTACCCGGCTTATAGCGTAATGTCCCAATCTACTACTCTGAGAATAAGGCTTTGGCCTGCTTCTGAGTATAGTGTTGGTACTTATTTTAGTCCACTGCTCTTTCTTGACAACTATTAAGGGGTAACACTATATGAGGTGGTGGTGGCATGGTGTAGACAACAGTGTTAACACCTGACATAATAGTGTCAGTAATTATAAGACAACCAAATGCCTACAGCACTAGCGAGCAAGGGTCTGGAGAGGAAGAAACATATGAATAAAACGAGGCTTCTCGTTGTAGATGATGAGGCCCTGTTCCGAGAGCTTTTATGCCGCACCCTGTCTTCAGAGCCGGAGCTGGATGTTATAGGAGTGGCGGGAGACGGGGAGACTGCGGTCCAACTCGCCAGGAAGGAAAAACCGGATGTGGTGCTTATGGACATCGAGCTGCCGGGCAAGCTTGACGGTATCGAAGCAGCTCTACAGATTAAGAAAGAGAGGCCGCAAACCGGAATTGTTGTTCTATCTGCTCACAGTGAGCGGCGTTATGTGACAAGCCTGCCCCTCGAGGACATACAGGGGTGGGCATATCTCTTGAAACAAACAGCGCCGGACCTTGCCACAGTCGTGCGCGCCATCGAAGGGAGTAAGGCGGGTATGGTGGTGCTGGACCCGACAGTAGTGGCGGGTCTGCGGCCCAGGCAGGGCTCTGCTGTAGCCAGGTTGAACCCCAGGCATCAGGAAGTGCTGGAGCTCCTCGCTCAGGGATATAGCAATGCCGCCATAGCTCAATTGCTGAAGCTGTCCCGTAAGTCGGTTGAAACCTACATAAATGCCATATACCAGGAACTTCACCTTTCCCACGAACAGGATATCCACGCCCGCGTCAAAGCCACACTCCTCTATCTGGAAAGCTCTAGGAGCCGTCAGGGATAGACGAAGAAAATCGTCAAGCTGGCACTATGTTATCTGTCCTCAGAGCCGTTACCCTAATTATGGGCGGACATGTAAGGGCCTTGCCAGGAGAGATGCATAGTGTACAAAGTTGTTGTAGTTGATGACGAGCCGGAGTTTCGCGAATGGCTTAAGTCGTTGCTGGAAAACAGCAAAGACTTCGAATTAGTGGGCGAGGCTAAAACCGGAACGGAAGCGGTTTACCTCATTCCGTCCCTGCTGCCGGACCTTGTGATAGCGGATATGTATATGCCGGAGCCGGATGGCCTGGAGGTAGCCCGCTATGTTCAGCGCCATTTCTCGGGCATGAAAGCGATACTTGTCAGCGCCTACGAAGAAAGGGTCTACGAAAGGCTGGCGAGAGAAGAAGGTGCGCTGGCGTTTATCCCAAAAGCGAAGTTTTCTCTGGATGCCCTGCGCCGGGCCCTGAAAGGGGAAGTAAAGCCATGACCTCAGTCCCTTCGCCCGGAGCACTTCTGATAGCGCACTTGCCGCCACCTACCTCAGCATAGTCCTGCATCATCAATAAACCCCGTCCACCGGAAACATTCTTCGGTTCGAACCCCTGGGCATTATCGCGCACCGTCAGGCACAGCCATTCCTTAGTAAGGAGCCTCAGCCCGATGGTGATTTTGCTTGCCTTGGTATGCTTGACCACATTGTTCAGGGCTTCCTCGGCGATACGATATGCTGCAAGCCTCACTCCCTCCGAAATCAACTGAGGATTTAGCCTTTCCCGCCGCATGAGTTCCTCATCCAATTCCATCTCGATGTTCAGGGATGTCTCAAATTGGTCTCCTAATGACTGCAAAGCCGCAACCAGACCTCGGCGCAGGATAGAGGGATAAAGCCTGTGGCTGATGGGGCGAACGTGGTTATCCAGCAACTCACTCAGTTTGTGGCGCAGGTCTCCTATCTCTTGAGCCAGCTCTCCTGCCGGCGCCTTGCGCTCCAGTTCGGTAAGCCGATGCAGCAGTATGATAAGCCTGTTCTGGACTGACCCGTGGAGCTGCTGCGCTATGTCTCTGCGCACCGACTCTTGCGCTACTATGATGCGTTGCAGAGATAGCTGCAATTCCTCCGCTCTGGCCAGTGCTGCCGCATGTTCAACCCGTTCCTGTTCCGCTATCTTGCGTTCGGTGATGTCGCGGAAATTGGCGAGAATGCCGCCTACAACAGGGTCGTTAAGGAAATTTCTGGCCATGACCTCAAGAGTGCGCCATGAGCCGTCTCTATGCTTCGCGCGCAGTTCGCCTTGATGCATGGAACCGGGCTTTTTTACCAGTTCGGTAAATGTCTTAATGACGTATGCTTTATCATCCGGATGGATAAAAGTAAACGAGTTCTTGCCTTTGTGCTCGTCTACCTTGTATCCCAACACTCGTTCGATCGATGGACTTTGATAGAGGACGTCGCCATTGCTGTCGAGTATCGCAACATCATCCAGTGAGTTCTCGATCATCACCCGGAAATGCTCTTCCCTCTGCTTCAGTGCTTCCTGGGCACGCTGGCGCTCGGTCACATCGCGATAATTAATAACGATACCTTTAACCGCCGGATTATCCAGAAGATTATTTGCGGTCCCTTCCATTATGTGCTCAGAGCCGTCTTTATGCAGGAAGTGGATTGCAGCAGGTACCGCCTGCGCCGGATGTTTAGCAAGCCTCTTGAATGTTTTGATGACTTTTTCTCTATCATCCGGATGAATGAAGTCGAGTATGCTCTTTCCCACCAATTCTTCAGGTTTGAGGCCGATTATTTTTTCTGCGGATGGACTTTCATAACTTATCGTCAGGTCTTCATTTACAATCGCTATGCCGTCCAGGGAGTTCTCGATGAGCGCTCGAAAGTACTCCTCTCTTTGCCGCAGCATCTCCTCAGCCCACTTGCGTTCGGTGATATCCCGGGCGTTGACGATGAAACCCCTGACAGTGGGGTCATCGACGAGGTTATTTGTGATACTATCGATTACATGCCATGAGCCGTTTTTATGCCGAAAACGTACCTCCAGGGCCACAGGCTGGCCGGGATTTTTGGCGAAGTTGTCAAAGTTGGCGGTGATATACTGCACATCTTCGGGGGAGAGAAAGTCCAGTGCACTCTTGCCGACCACATCTTCCGGCTTGTGGCCGAGTGTGCGTTCCACTGAAGGGCTTACGTAGCGTACGGTCATGTCGCTGTTCGTAATTAGGCTGATGTCCATAGAGTTATCGACGAGTACCCTGAAGTTTTCCTCCCTTTTTCTAAGCGCCTCCTCCGCCCGCTTACGCCTGGTGATGTCTCTCATGACAGCGACCAGGGTTTTGGGAATTCCCTCCGCATCTTTGATGACCGAAGCGGCGAAACTGATAGCGATTTCCTCTCCGGATTTGCTGACGGCGCCGATATCTATATGTTCGGAGCTGCCCTTCTCTAAGACCTCTTTAAAAGCTACTTTTGCCCTCTCTCTATCACGCGTTCTACGGTATGTGGGCAAATCAAGAGCAGGCATTCCTACCAGTTCACTTGCCTTGTATCCGAGCAGTTTTTCAAAAGCTTTGTTGACATAAACTACTTTGCCCTCTGTATCTACCAGCATGACACCATCAGCCATCTCTTCGATAGCTGCTGACCTGACAAGTTTGCGCTGCAGCAGCGTTGAGTCAATCAACCCTCTCTCGGAATTTGACTTCTCAAGTTCCACAACGCGCTTGTGAAGGGCTTCCATCTCGTTTAGGAGTTGGTTCTCGGCCTTCTCTGTATGTTTACGCTCTGCGTCTTTGGCCATGGTGCCGCTCACCCCCAGCCGCTTTCTGCCGGTATAGCCTTTGGGAGAAATTGATGGTGTAACAAAAATCATATCAAAAACGCCAAATTAACGCAACTTACAAAGAGGTTCTCCAGCGAACTGCGCTTGCATACAAGAGGGAGAAATGAAAAGGCGGGCTATTAGCCCGGTTGCGAGCATACTCTCGTGGAGGTCGTTTAGCAATCAGTATGCCATACCGACGAAAGTCGGTATCCAGATAACTCCACCCTAATTTAGAAGCCGGTTTTCTATATTCCGTGTCAAGCACGGAATGGTAACTGTGTTTCTAAACGCATACTCTCCTGCGCCTTTGACGGCTGCTGTTGGTGAAGATAGAATTATTAAAACGCGTGCGTTGGTTTTTTAACATTAAACGAAGGTGTTGAACTATGAGAGTGGAAGACCTCAGGAACTATGGCAAGGGCTTGATGGATAGTGCCCCCGATCCCGAAATGATGGAACGCGAGGGTAAGATGAGGAGGAGGATGCAGCAGGAGTTGGAGAAGGAGTTGGGGCGTGCCGGTGCGGCGGAGCTTATGTCTCGAATGAAGGAAGAGGCCGAGCGCATGAAGACACAAGACCTGTCAAGCCTCAAAAAGCAGGGACTCCGCGACCGGAGATTCATAGAATCGGTTATTAAGAGAATAGCGCTCATGAAGGCCTTGGCGGACATGATAGGTATGGAGAAGGCATCCGCGCTGCAGTGCAGGCTGGTGGAAAATACAATATGGGAATTGATGTCGCCGATGTGGCCAACTGTGGATGATTACAGGGCTTGCGGCGATTTATTTGAGGCTTTCAAGAAATACGGCGTGGCTGCTATGGTTGCAAATGCGCGTGTCGGGCTGCACGATGTGGAGATGGTGGAAGACTCGCCAACTGTGCTTGCCTTCAACGTTAAGTATTGTGTCTGGCATGAGGCGGCTAAACTGTTAGGCGACCCCTACCTTTGCTACCCTTCGACGTGCTACGGCGATGAAGTTACCATCCCCAGGGTGTTGAACCAGATTGGGGGCCGGTTTAAGCGTGCCGGGACTTTAGCCCAGGGAGCGCCCGTGTGTGACTTCAGGTATGAGCTTCTTGCTCCTGAAGGCTGTCAACGCTAGGTAGTCCTATCTCGAATCATTACCACACCGAAAATGGTGGTAGAAATCGCTATTCCTCCTTTGGGGTGCAGCCACATACTACCCTGCCAGTTGTTATATCCTATTCCTGTTCCCACAAGTTTCTTGTACACTGTTTCACCGGTTTTGAAATCGATAGCAGTGAGATACCATTTAGACCTGCAGCACGACACAACCCGGTCGTAGATGTACACCAGGCCATTACCCATCGACAGCCTGAACCCGCCGACGCTCTTTTCATTGGTTGACCATATTTCTTTGCAGGTATATGTGCCGTCTTTATTCTTTATAGCGTCTACGCGGGTCAGTCCCGGTTCCACAGGACGGGAGAAGGGAAATGTATGAGGCCCCCAGTTGTTCTCAACAATCGCCGAATATACTCCGTTGCCGCTGCCATTCGCATCTGCGTGTGCAAAGGCGATGGCTGTGAGGTCTGTAGCGCTCTTGCCTTCGGCAAACAGCGGCACGCTGCCCACGATAGCGCCATCCGAACGCTTGATGAATAGCACATTTATCCGCGGCTCGGCATTGTCTGCAATAACAATCAGCCCCTCTTCAGGAGTGCCGGTTATGGTCACCGATGTTCCCGAGCCCACGCTGATAAGCCCGGCCTTTCGCTCCGCAGCTTTGGAGTAACCGGAGCGCCAGTCTATGACAGGGTTTCCGCTGTTATCGTGGCTGAAACGGTACATAGCCTGGTCGGAGATGATAAAGACTCCATCCTCGCCTACAGCAAAGGAGTTCTCCACCA
>Ga0172362_10005489_pt1 | contig 10988 bp, 12 predicted proteins | sample LakKivs1_kivu2a2_FD_114534 | JGI IMG/M metagenome (GOLD analysis project Ga0172362, IMG submission 114534) | Sediment microbial communities from Lake Kivu, Rwanda - Sediment s1_kivu2a2 | ecosystem: Environmental > Aquatic > Freshwater > Lake > Sediment | place: Rwanda: Western Province, Lake...
TGAAGAGAATTCTTTGGCTGATATTTTGCAAAAATACAAAATCGGTGACGAAATTACTTCGAAAGTTTTGAGAGAAGGAAAAGAAATAAATTTAAAAATAAAATTGGAAGAGAAAAAGTAAAAACTGAACAATTTAATTTAAAAACAGCTTTTAGGGCTGTTTTATTTTGGGTGGCTAAGCAGATTTGAACTGCCACTGAGGGTTCCACAAACCCTCGTGCTGCCATTACACCATAGCCACCGTATAATTTTGACTTTTGAATTTTGAATTTTTAATTTAGCGAAGCGCTTGTGCCCCCACTAGGGCTCGAACCTAGAAACCTTATCCTTAAGAGGGATCTGCTCTACCAATTGAGCTATGAGGGCATTTTATGGACAGCCGGTAATCTGCCACCAGGTTCCTAAACCAGTCCATTCTTCTACCCCAATCATGGTTAAGAAAGTATTTAAAAATACCCAGGCAACAAAAATAATGACTATCCCAATTACCGCTGCGGTAATAATTGATTTAGCTTGACTTACCTGCTGCGGATTGGGACCAGCAGCTAAAAAGTAAAATCCTCCCATCACCATCATTAAACCAGCGGCAATCGGTGTAAGGCAGGTTAGGATAAAATTAATTATATTATTCAAAAGAACAAAAATATGGCAAAAGGCGCATTTTTCCGCCGCATCAATCTGTCCATTGTTATTCGCGTCATAACCACAGGGTACTATTGGTCCCTCACAAATGGCAAAAACTGAAACAGGAATCAAAATTAAAAAACTAATTATTAAAAGATTTTGGATTTTAGATTTTGAATTTTTCATAGGTTCGTGCCCCTGGCAAGAGTCGAACTTGCACCACTGGGTCCGAAGCCCAGCACTCTATCCATTGAGCTACAGGGGCCTACATTTTAAAATTCTAACAGATTAATTGAAAAAGACAAGGTTTTGAGATAAAATCGAAATATATGGAGATTCCTAAAGAGGTAAAATCAGTAATTGAAAAATTGAAAAAAAAAGGCTTTGAGGCCTATATTGTTGGTGGTTGTGTCAGGGATTTCTTAAGAAAGGTGGGGCCGGAAGATTGGGATATCACAACGAATACTAAGCCAAAAGAAGTTCGAGAAATTTTTCCAAAGAGTTTTTATGAAAATAAATTTTTAACAGTGACTGTTCAAACCGAAAGTAAAAATCCTAAATTAAAAGAAATTGAGATTACCACCTATCGCTCCGAAGCTAAATACACTGACAAACGTCATCCCGACGAAATTAAGGTTGCGAAAACCATTGAGGAAGATTTAGCTAGGAGAGACTTCACAGTTAATGCTATAGCATTGGATGAGAAATTAAAAATTATTGATCCATTTAAGGGAAAAAAAGATTTGGAAAGAAATATTATTCGAGCAGTTGGTAATCCAGAGGAAAGATTCTCTGAGGACGCGCTAAGGATGATGCGGGCGGTGAGATTTGCTGTAACCTTGGGAAAGAATTGGAGAATCGAAGAAAAAACAAAAAAAGCAATTAAAAAAAATGCAAATTGGATTGCAATGATTTCAAAAGAAAGAATTAGAGACGAATTAAGGAAAATTATTATGTCACCCCACTCTTCCTCTGGTATCGAGTTATTACGGCAAACAGGTTTATTAAAATTTATAATACCCGAATTAGAGGAAGGTTGGGAGGTAACTCAAAATAAACACCATATTTATGAGTGTTATGACCACTATTTAAGGTCTTTAGATTATGCAGCAAATAAAAATTTTAATGAAGCTGTGAGATTGGCTGCTCTTTTTCACGATGTTGGAAAACCAAGAGTTAAAAAAGGGGAGGGTAAAGACGCTACTTTTTATGGTCATGAAGCAGTGGGGGCAAAAATGACTTATCAAATCTTAAAACGATTAAAATTTCCTAAAAAAGATATTGAAAAAATTGTAAAATTAGTCAGATACCATCTTTTTTACTACAATCCCAACGAGGTTGGCGAAAGCTCGGTTAGAAGATTACTGCGAAAAGTTGGTCCAGAAAATATGGAAGAGTTATTAGAAGTGAGAATGGCAGATAGAATTGGTTCCGGTGTTCCCAAGGCCGAGCCCTATAAGTTAAGGTATTTAAAGTATCTTATTGAAAAAATTTCCCAAGATCCAATTTCGGTTAAAATGCTTAAAATTAGGGGAGATGAAGTGATGAAAATTCTGAAGATTACGCCCGGTCCTAAAGTAGGAGAAATTTTAGATATTTTACTCGGCCATGTTTTAGAAGATCCGCAAAAAAATAAAAAGGAAATTTTAGAAGAAAAAATTCAGGAATTAGGAAAATTAGGAGAAGAAAAATTAAGAATATTAGCTCTGGCGGCCAAAAAAGAAAGAGAGAAAATTGAAATGAAAAAAGACGAAATGACAAAGCAAAAATATTGGGTAACTTAATGTAGCGGGGTGTAGTATAACAGCAGTACGCATCCTTCGGGAGGATGTAGCCTGGGTGCAATTCCCAGCACCCCGACTGGGCCTGTAGGTAAATGGTATACCGATACATTCGCATTGTATAGTTCCGAGTTCGATTCTCGGCGGGTCCATAAATAATATATGTATACTAGAGGAATAGGAAATTTGGGTGAAAGAATTGCCGAAAATTATTTAAGAAAAAAGAAATATCAAATTTTAGATAAAAATTATATTTTTAGAATTCCGGGAAGCCCTCAAAAAGGAGAAATTGATATTGTCGCCAAAAAGGAAGATATAATTTCCTTTATAGAGGTTAAATCTATTAGGGGGCTATCCTCTATTGATCCGGAAGAAAAGGTGAATTTTTCAAAACAAAGAAAATTAAGAATGACAGCTGAAAGTTGGTTAATGAAAAAGAAAATTCCTTTAAATTCAAAATGGCAAATTGATGTTATTGCGATTAAAATTGGGGATAAAAAGGTCGAGGTCTCTCACTTTGAAAACGCCATAGGTTATGAATAATTTTAAAAAAATTGGTCTAATTATTGATGAGGGAGCTGATTTGACTCCCGAAATAATAGAAAAATATCAGGTCGCAGTAGTTCCTCTTAAAGTAATCTGGCCCCCAGAAATAGAAAATTTACCAGGGGAAACTATTTTCCATAAAATGGCTGAAGCCGATAAAAGAGGATTAAAGTTCTTTTGTCAAACCTCTCAACCTTCGCCAAAAGATTTTCTTGATATTTTTAAAAACGAATTGGAAAAATGGGAAAAAATTATTTGTCTTACCATCACCTCAAAATTATCTGGGACTTATAATTCAGCTCTTCAGGCCAAAAACTTTTTAGACCCCGAAAATCAAAAAAGAGTTTTTGTTGTTGATTCTCTTAATGCCAGTTGTGGCCTGGGACTTTTAGCTCTAAAAGCAATTGATTTAATAAGAGAGGGCGAAGAAAGCAAGCTTTCTTCTTCTCCCTTCGCTAAGGCTCGGGAAATAGAAGAGATTGTCAAAGATTTAGAAGGATTTACCCAAAAAATACAGCTTCGAGCGATTATTAAAGACCCAAAATGGTTAGAACATTCAGGTCGTATATCAAAAACCATCGCTAACTGGATAAGGAAGATGGCTAAATTAGGAGTCAGGCCTTTAATCGGAGTAAAAGAGGGAGTGGTTAAAGCAGTGGGAATAAAAACTGGCGTTAAAAATATCTCAGAGGCACTCTTTCAGGAATTGGTGGCCAAAACCAAAGGGGCAAGAAAAATGAGAAAAAAAATCAGGGTAGCAATTATTCACTGTCTTAACGAAGAGGGAGCTCAAGAATTAAAAGAGATGATTGAAAAAGAGTTACCTGAGACCGAAATAGCTTTTGTCAACTTAATTGATAAAGTTGTTGGTAGTATTGTCGGTCCAGGAGTGGTAGGTTTAGCTTGGTATGAAATTTAAGCTGCTGGACTCTTGAGTGAAAGAACGATTCTTTGAAAAGCAGTAAAATTACTTAAAATGGCTAAAATAATAATTGGATAAATCATCCAAGAAAGATTAAAAATACCCAAAAACAAGGTTATAAAAATTAAAATTATTCTTTCTGCCCGACCAAAAAAACCTTTTTTTAATTCCTCTTTCACTAATTCTTTTTCTTTAGCTGCGGCTTTTGAATAAGTAGTCATTAAAGAACCAAAGAAGGCCAAAAAAATCCAAATTTTTGCTGGTAGAAAGAAAAAATCCTTGAGGGGTAAAAACAAAAAACCCAAGAAAATTATTCCTTCAACATAACGATCGCAAATAGTGTCTAAATAAGCGCCTTTTTTTGTCTCCATTTTTAAATATTTGGCGACTGCTCCATCTATTTTATCTAAAAAGAAAGAAATCGTATAAAAAATAAAAGATAAAATTAAATTTTTGGCCAAGAGAAACCAAAAGGCAAAAAGGGCAAAGATTAAGGAGTTCAAAGTAAGTTGGTTGGGGCTTAAGTATAATTTAGAAAAAATCCTACCAATAATATTTTCGATTTTTTCAAATTTTTCTCTTCTTTCTTCTAACATCGAAGATAATAAAAAATTTTAGCGATATTTCTTTTTGAGTGGTCGATTATTTTTTCAAAAAAGTTAGCGGCTTCACCTCCTATTTTTCCTTCCCTATTTTTAATCTTTTTCAAAACTTCTTCAAGAGAAAGATTTTGGCCGGGGATTTCCAAATAACATTGACCAACAAAGCTTGGAAAATGAGCATCAGAACCACAGGTAAAAGGTAAATTATATTTTTTAGCTAGAGCTATCGCTTTTTTATTTCCGGAGCCAAAAATTGATGAATTAAAAACCTCAAGACCATCAATGTTATCAATTAAATTTTCTAAATCTCCTTTAAAAGAACAAAACCAACCAAAAGGATGAGGAATGATGGCTATGCCGCCCGCCTCTTTTATTCTCTTTATTGTTTCTTTGGCTGAAAAATTTTTGGGAATAACTTTAGTAACATTTAAACCCAAAATATCTCCTTCTTTTGTTTTTATTTCAATTCCAGGTATAATTAAAATTGGTTTCCCTTGAGCAGCAAGGATGGTTTCTTTGACACCGCCGATTACGTCATGGTCACAAATCGCCAGACAATCAATTCCCTTTTTTATTGCTGCCTCCACCATTTCTTTTGGTAAACTCGTGCTATCAAAAGAATAACTGGTGTGGACATGAAGGTCACATTTCATTACAATATTTTAATATGAATTTCCAATTTTTGCTATCTTGTTTTTATTTTTTTCTTCCCGCCTATTTTACTAATATGATTCCTCCTCTAATGAGAAGTTTTGGGTTTTTTAAATTTTTAGATAAACCGGTTGATTTTGGAAAAACCTTTAAGGGTGAACCTCTTTTGGGTTCTCATAAAACTTGGCGAGGAGTTGTTTGCGGAATTTTAATCGGAATTTTGACGGTTCTAGTTCAGTCCTCGTTATATCAATTTCCGCTGATTCAAAAAATCAGTTTTTTAAATTATCGAGAAATTAATATTTTTCTCTTTGGATTTTTACTCTCTGGGGGGGCAGTTTTTGGCGATTTATTTTTTGCTTTTATCAAAAGACGCTTAAAATTAACACCCGGTGCTCCTTTTTTACCCTTTGACCAAATAAATTATGTCTTAGGTGCTTGGCTTTTTTTGACACCAATTTTTAAAATAGAAATAGCCATCTGGCTAACTGTTTTAATTTTGACCTTTTTTCTCCACGTTGTTTTTAATCGTCTAGGATATGAACTGGGCTTGAATAAAGCTAAATGGTAAATTATAATTAAAAATATGTTAGAAGAATTTCTTAAACCATTTTTTCAAAACCTTGCCTTTCTTTTACCTCAAATTCTTTGGTCAGCTTTAGTTTTCTTTTTGGGTTTCTTTATTTCCAAATGGGTTGGTAATATTGTCAGTCGTTTTTTAGAAAAAACTCGAATTAATCAGGCGGCAAAAAGAATAGGGTGGGAAGAAGCTTTTTCAAAAATCGACACTAAATTAAATTTACCTAAGGTTTTTGGTGGGGTGGTTACTTTATTTCTCATCATTCTTTTTTTAGTTGCTTCAACAGAAATTCTGGGATTAGTCCAGTTTAGTGAGACCTTAAGAGATGTTCTTGCTTATTTCCCTAATATTTTTATTGCCTGTTTAATTTTTATCTTGGCAATATTTTTAACTGATTTTTCCCAAAAAATTGTTGTTGCTTCTTTAGAAAAAGAGAGAATCACTTATTCGAGATTGGTGGAAAGAATCTCCCAGTGGGCAATTTGGATTTTGGCGACCCTAGCTATTCTTTATCAATTACAAATAGTTCCTACTTTAATTTCGACCATTTTTGTTGGAGTAGTGGCTTTAATTGTTATTACTTTCGGCATTGCTTTTGGTTTGGGCGGAAAAGATTTGGCGGCTAAAATCCTTAAGGAATTAGAAGAGAAATTAAAGTAAAAATATGGAGTATTTAACTCAAAAGGAGTTTAAAGAGATGACACTCCTTTCCTGTCAGAAAATCGAGGAAAAAAAGGAAGAGATTAATAAAATTAACGTTTTCCCCGTCCCCGACCAAGATACTGGTACTAATTTAGCCAAAACCCTATCTGGAATAAAAAAGGCCATTGAAGGAAAGGAGTTTAAAAATTTAAGTAAAATTTCCCAAACACTCTTAGATGGGGCTTTGGCTGCGGCTCAGGGAAATGCCGGTGTTATCTATACCGGCTTTTTAGCTGGTTTTTTGCCTCAATTTAATAAAAATCCGGTTAATGCTAAAAAACTAGCTCTGGCTTTTGAAAAAGGGGCTCAAAAGGCAAGATTAAGTATCCAAAATCCAAAGGAAGGAACAATTTTAGACGTAATTGATGCTGCCAGCCAATCTTTAAAAACAGGTGTAGAAAAAGAATCGGATATTATTATCCTTTTTAAAATGGCAGTGGAAAAAGCAAAAGAGGCATTACTAGCCACCAGGGAAAAAATGGAAATTTTTAGAAAGGCCAATGTGGTTGATGCTGGAGGTTTAGGTTTTTTAATAATTTTGGAAAGCTATTTGGAGGCCCTAGAACCTTCCTTTGCTAAAGCAAAAGAGGGCGAAGAAAAACCATCAGAAAAAATTAAAAGATTTGTCCAAGTTCTTTCTCATCGTTATGAAGTGGTTTCTTTATTAGAAAATTCGAGTTTGGCTGAAGAAAAAATTAAAGAGAGATTAAAAAGATTGGGTAATTCAATAGATGTAGTTCAAATTGGAAAGAAAATAAAATTACACATTCACACTGATTATCCAGAAGAAGTCAGGGATGTAATAAGACAATTTGGCCGGATTTCGGAAATAAGAGTTGAAGATATGGCAAAAGAAGTAGTTGGAGAAGAGTCAGTGAGAAAAGTTTCAATCGGAATGGTGACTGATAATGTGGCAACGTTATTACCTAAAATTCTTGAGAGATACCAGATAGAAATGGTTGAGGCAAAATACGAATGGCCAGAAGAAAAAGATTTGCCAGGGGAAAATCTTTACCAAAAAATAAGGGAGGCAAAAAAAAGAGGATTAAAAGTCACTATTAAAACTACTCAAGCTAATCCTAAATCTTATTCCGATGTTTTTGAAAAACAGCTTCAGAAATTTGATAAGGTTTTATGTCTCACCATCACTTCTAAACTTTCTGGCTGTTATAATTCAGCTATTCAGGCAAGAGAAACCTTAAAAACTCCAGAAAGAGTTTTTGTTTTTGATTCTTTTACTGGGGCGGCCGGAGAGGCCCTTTTAGTTTTAAAATCTATTGAACTTATCCAAGAACAAAGAGAAATTGAAGAAATTATTCAAGAACTTAAAAATTTGATTCCTAAAATTCATGTTTATGTTATTTTTGAAGATCCCAAATGGATAGAGTCAATAGGTAGAATAACTAAATCTCAAGCCAATTGGGTAAGAAGAATAAATAAAATAGGACTTTACCCACTAATGGAATTAAAAGAGGGAAAGGTTGAAAAGGGTGGAATAGTTTTTGCCAAAAGTCCTGCTGAGGCTCTTTTAAAAAAGGTTTTAAGAGAAAGTAAAAAAAATGTCAGGGCAGGAAAAAAAATTAGAGCCATAATTAATCACGCCGATAATCTTCAGGAAGCAACAAAATTAAAAAAAATGTTAAAAGAGAAAATAAATGTCGAAATCCCTTATATTAATTTAGCTCCGCCATTAATTGGTGCGGCGACGGGGCCGGGAACTTTAATTGTGGGCTGGACCCCTCTTGAATGAAATCTATGTTATTAAATCATGTCGCCATTATTCCGGACGGAAATAGAAGGTGGGCAAGAGAAAAAGGAGTACCACTTAATGAAGGTCATCGAATAGGCGCCAAAACTACTCAAAAAATCTTTGAAAAGGCTTTGGAATTAAAAATTCCCTATTTAACTTTTTGGGCCGCCTCTTACGATAATTTAATAAAAAGATCTCAGGAGGAAGTAAATTTTTTAATTACTTTAATCAATGCCGAATTTCAGAGATTAATTAAAGATGCGAGGATTCATGAAAACGAAGTCAGGATCAGGATTTTAGGCAGATTTCAAGAGGTTTTACCTGAAAAAACTTTAAGAATAATCGAAAAACTGATGAAAAAAACTGAAGATTATAAAATTTTTTCATTAACTTTTCTTTTAGCTTATAATGGCACAGATGAAATGTTGGAAGCAATAAAAAGAATTGCCAAAGAAGTAAAAATAAGTACAATTAAGATTACTGAGGAATTAATTAAGAGTTTTTTATGGACAAGAGATTTGCCACCAGTTGATTTAGTTATTAGAACCGGCTGCCAAGGCGACCCCCACAATTCAGCTGGTTTTATGATGTGGCATACTACTTATTCTCAGTATTATTTTACCAAAACCCTCTATCCAGATTTTACTTCCGAGGAATTTGAAAAAGCAGTTAGAAATTTTAAAGAAAGAGAAAGAAGGGCGGGTAAATAACTCACATGGACATATATAAAACAATTATTGTTGGAGCAGGACCAGGCGGATTAAATGCCGCTAGATTTTTAGAGGATTCCTTAATTTTGGACCAAAAAACAGAGATTGGAAAACCGGTTCAGTGTGCTGAAGGCATCAGTAAAGAATCATTGGAAAGACAGGAAATTAAACCTGACCCGGCTTGGATTTCAGCCGTCATTGATGTTGTTCAGCTTTTTTCTCCGGCAGGAAAAAAAATTGAAATTCAAGGTAAAACATTAGGGTTTATCTTAGATAGGGTGGGTTTTGAAAAATTTTTGGCTTCAAAATCTCGAGCGAAAATTTTATTAGAAAAAAGAGTGGTTGATGTGAAATTAGAAAATGGCTTTTGGGAGGTAAAAACCGAAAAAGGCGAAATTTTTAAATCAAAATATTTAATTGGTGCTGACGGACCATTTTCAGTAGTCAGAAATAAGGTTTTTGACGAGAAATTGGCACTTTTACCCACGCTGGAATATTTAGTTGAGGTAGAAAAAGAGATACCAACTTCAATAATGAAACTCTATTTTGATAAAGAGAAGTTTCCTTCTGGTTATGGCTGGATTTTTCCTAAAGGTAAAAAAACCGCTAATATCGGCCTAGGAGGAGAAAAAAAATTAAAAGAAGGATTTAGTTATTTAATGGAGGAGATTGTTAAAAAAGAATTTGGCAATTATAAACTTTTAAAAAATATAAGCGGAGTAATTTCCTGGGGAGGGGCGAAGATTAAATTATTTAAAAATAATGCTTTTTTAGTGGGTGATGCCGGTGGTTTAGTTGACCCGGTTTTTGGCGGCGGAATGAATAATGCGATGATTTCAGGGAAAATAGCGGCTGAGTGTATTAATTCAGGAGAAGTTGAACTCTATGAAAGAAAAATTAAATCCTTGCCTTTTTTCAGTTCTGATTTACTTTCAGCTCAAAAAATCTTATATTCTTTACCAAATCCAGTTTTGGATGAGTTAGCAGAAATGGGAATGAAACCCGTTTTTTCCCGGTTTTTATTTAAGCCCTTACTGAGAAAAAATTTTTTAAAAATCTGTAAGCTTTTTTTAATTTTAGAAAAAAACGCCGGTTCTTTTAAATAGTCGAAGAGATAAATCTCTTCTTAACCCTTCATTATAATTTGGGTAATTAAATACCTAATAAACAAGCCAAAAGCACGAGGTACATCGCCACCTTAGTAATAAACTTAGTCTTTACCGGCGGCTGAGAAAAAGAATATAAAAATAAAATGTTCGAAATTGAAACTATCCTTAAATAAAGAGAATTTAAGAATCCTGAAAGATAAGGAAGGGGAGAAAGAACAACGGCTAAAGCAATAAACCCTTGGGCAATTTCTTTGGCTGATTTTTTACCCGAGATAATAGGCAGGGTTTCTAATTTCAGTCTTTTGTCGCCCCTCATGTCCTCAATGCCCTTGTAAATTTCTCTGCCCATATTGGCTAAAAAGGCCATTAAAGAAAGAACCCAAATTATTTTAAAATCAAAGGTTAAAAAAGCGCCGAATAAAAAAGTAGAGGCAGTAAAGTAACTAACCAAGATATTGCCAAATAAAAATCCTTTTTTAAAATGTTTAGCATATAAAAATTCCAAAAGGCTATTGAAAATGGCTAAAAGAAAACAATAGATATTTAAAAAAGCGGAAAGAAGAATTCCTAAGATAAACAAAAAAAGGCCGAAAATCAAAGCATCTTCCCGCTTTATCCTGCCAGAGGGGAGGGGTCGTTGGGGAGCATTAATTTTATCAATTTCTATATCATAATAGTCGTTAATAACCATACCGGCCGAAGAAAGGAGAAAAAGAACAAAAAAGATCAGAAAATAAAAAATAGAAAAAGGCAAGCCAGAAATAATGGCGCCAATAACCGCCCCTAGGGCGGCTAAAAATGAGGTTATGGGTCGAATTATTTCAAAATAAGGATTCTTCATATAGATTACTAATTATTAATTATTAAAAATAATATGTCAAATCCAAAAGAAATCCAGAGAAAAAAATTCGAAGAATATTTAGACAATCTCAAACCAGAAATTGATCGGGTGATTGAAGAATATTTCCCAAAAGAAGTGACCAAAAAGTGGTTGGAGTTTGTTTTTCAAAA
>Ga0172362_10005490_pt1 | contig 10987 bp, 11 predicted proteins | sample LakKivs1_kivu2a2_FD_114534 | JGI IMG/M metagenome (GOLD analysis project Ga0172362, IMG submission 114534) | Sediment microbial communities from Lake Kivu, Rwanda - Sediment s1_kivu2a2 | ecosystem: Environmental > Aquatic > Freshwater > Lake > Sediment | place: Rwanda: Western Province, Lake...
ACCCAAATGAGAGAACCATCCGTCGTGGCCCTTTTCTCCACCCTGAGGTGAGGGCTAACTTCTCGATATCCTGGACTAACCACCTCGTGGTATTCTGCGCCAACAATGTAGACCCCTGAAGCATCGACTGCAACGTCTAGGGCGTTGTCATCCAGAGGACCTGGGTTCAAGGTTTGAACCCAGATGAGCGAGCCGTCGTTCAGATTTCTCTTTTCTATCCTCCACTGGTCATCGCCTTCTGAACGATCCCAGCCGACTACATAGACCCCTGATGTGTCAACCGCAACCTCGTAGGCACTATCGTATCCCTGACTTGGGTTGCTCGTCTGAGCCCAAAGAAGCGACCCATCTTCTAAGCTCCTCTTCTCAATCCTCCACCCGGCGTCGCCTGTGGAGAATTCCGGGCCGACGATGTAGATACCGGAGGCATCTACGGCAGCCCCTAGGGGCGAATCATTCCCAGGGCTGGGATCGCTAGTCTGAGTCCAGACAAGTGACCCGTCGGTCAGATGTCTCTTCTCGATCCTCCAAGCGGAGTCACCTAACGACATGTCAGCGCCGCAGACGTATATTCCCGATTGGTCGACGGCAACCGCTAGTGCGCTATCTGACTGTGAGCTGGGATTTTCAGTCTGGACCCATAGCCTCTCGCGCTCCGAAGGGGCCTCGGCGACAACACTTGTGAAGCATTGGAGTAGAATCACCGAGGATAATGCAGCCGTCAATATCGCGACTTTGAGGCCAGCCATATCCGGCTTTCGTTCGCCTGCTGAGCTTCTTGCCTCTATCCTACCCACGGTGAAAACTCGCCAGCTCCATTAATAAGACTAGGGCGAACTCCTTGGCGATTACCACTCGTTCGGGGACCAGGTCGTATCCCGTGCATTCGAATCCGGCTTTGCCAAGCTAATGATGTGACGCCCTCCGCCGCACGCTATGTCTGCTACCTTCTTGACGGGGTGGGTTGAATGGGTTTTGAGAGCGTACTCGACGAAATAGAGTTCCTTCTTGGTCTCTTTGCTGATTTCGGCTTTCTGCACGACCAGACCATAGTAAGTTGCTCGGTGAGCGTAGCATTCCCTTGAGCGGCGCAGGACCACTTCGCGATCTCGGCTGCTGCTCATCCTGATTCCAGCGCCCCTCTGAGATTATATAACACCAAGGCAACCTAGGAGTCTCAACTTAGCGTATTGATTTCAGGACCCAGAAGACGCGCATAGATCTCCCGATGCTTTGCCTCTGTTCCTAGATCAACAGTCAGAAGCCTCGATGCTATGGGGGCGGATATGCAGCTTGATGGAAGAGCCCTATGTCGTATGAGCTTGGATATATGCCCGAGCCAACAAGAGCTCCACAAAACAGGCCAACGAAATTGTTCCCCTCCTTGACCAAGCAAGGATTCTCCGCGCTTGTGCAGTTCCATTTTCCGAGGCCCACTATTGGATTACCGACATACCTCGTCCAGCCCTTGAGATCTTTGGAGTATGCTAGTCCAATCCTCCAGTGACTCCCATCATAGCCCTGATAGAAGAGGTAGTAGGTACCACCAACTGCGATGCCATGCCCGGGATACGCATGCACACTATCCCATTCTCCTGCCTCTCCCTTAGTGAAGACCGGGCGAGGATCGATTGACCACGTCTTCCCGTCCTGCGACCCAGCGTATCCACACCTGAACTCAGCATCATCATACGCTCCAAAGATCATCTTGAAAAGTGGATCCCTGCCTGGCTCATAGAAGATAACCTCTGGATCAATCCTTCTTGAGTAGAACGACCCAGCAAGGACATCCAGTATCGGATTCCCCCGATGCTTTGTCCAGTTGATCCCGTCCCGTGACGTTGCTAGGCACGCTCTGTCGTGCTCCCCATCGTAAGAATGATAATACATCCAGTATTCATCCCCGACCCTGATTACGTAGGGAGTCACTACGCCGACTTTTTCTATCCCTGTTTTGGTCGTGTCCAGAATGACGCCACGTTTGGTCCACTCAACCAAGTTCCTGCTCTTCGCTAACCCTATCCTGAAGTTGCTGCCGTCGTACATGCCATAGTAGCAGTAGTACTCGCCATCGATTTCGACCACGTGAGGGTCAACCGCTTGGTGGCTGTCTGCTTCCCCCGGCAAGCCTCTCGTGATGACGGGCGCGTCAAACGCGGTCCAAGATGTGAGAAGGGGGAGAGGCGGGGCGTTCCTCAATTCCTCAAGCTCTGCCTTGGTATCTTCAAACAACCTGATGTCGCCAACGGGGTGCATGCTTTGGATCCACCATAAAAGACTTCAACGCCGTGCATGATCACAAAGGAGCGCTCACCGATAACCGACCTCCCAAGACCGAGAGGTTGCGCCCGGACCCACGAAATAATGAAAGCCAACAATATGGCCCGAACTGTTCGCCTCAGCGTTAGGTTCGAACCTGTGTCGGTTCGGGCAATGACAGTCCGAAACTCATTTCGGCACGGATATCACGGGGCCCGCATCACTCAGTACTTCATCCAATAGCTCGCTCACCGATGGTCAGTGCGACGATCGACTTCTAGTAAAGCAACGCGGAATGCTCTTCCAACTTTCCGGTGGCCGGATCGACGCGCAGCTGCATTGCCTCAAGAGTGATGACTCCCAAGAGAACCCTATCGAGGGACCTGCTCACGAGCACAGGCATTATCCTCTTCTTGCCATCAACCTCAAGGAGCGCGTGTGTCAGGTCGAGCTCATCTACGCCCCCCGCGGTGGTCACCTTGATCCTTTCTCCCGTCAATTTCAGGCCCAGCTGTCTGGCGATGGCCTCCGTAACGATGGTGAATGTGGCACCTGTGTCGACCAAGGCGCTGGCTTTTACAGATCTGCCTCCGTCTGGGCTCTTGATTTCCATGTCAACCTCCACGTGACCCATTGAACGAACAATAGTTAGGTCATTGGCTTTTAAGGGTTGTGAGAACACATCACGGAATGCCAACACGTTCGGTCAGACGCCACCCTAGGATTCTGTCGTATGGCGAAACGTGCCCGCTGAGGTCCGATCTAGCCATGGATCCTCTTGCGCCTTCATGCCAGGTTTCTCAAACCAGCCCTGCCGATGAGTCTGATGTGCGTTGATTGACACCCAGATTGGATAAGGGTCGGTGATATGAATCAGAGGAGATGTCCGTGGTCCCATGGGCGTGAATGAGACCCTCAGGCTTCAGTACACGCATGGCGTAACATTCGTACCTAATGCACACAACTCTGGCTTCATCTATACTTTAGGTCGAAGGTGTTGGTGCCTGCATTTAAGCCACTTTCGAAAACGGCGTAGGCGGTGTCTCTCAGCCTCTTGACATTGCATGGCAGGTCCATTCTTGTATCCTTGGTCACCTTACAGACTGTCGCACCGTCTTCAACTAAGACCCTAAAGTCTGTCGGGCCCCGATATGCCGTCTTTATCGTTAGTTTCCTCTCGGACGCAAGGTCATTTACGTCCACGGTCATGTCCAGTCTGTGCATGCCCAGTTGACAAGTCACACTTCCTGACCGCCTTAATGAGGGATGAATGTAGACTCCTTTGTTGGAGTAGTCCGCGTCCAGCCCGAAGAGGCCTTCGACTATGGCCCTTATGTAGGGCGCCGCCGTGAAGCAATAGCGAAACGCTCCTTTACCTGTCCCTTTGGCATTGTCCCCATAATACTCGTAGAAGCCACCATCCCTAACTGCTACTTCGGCTTGCTTGGTCAAGATATCCACGGCCTCATCTGGGCATCCTAGCCTAAAGAGGGCTATGGCGTACCAGCTCGCAAAGGCTGGCCAGACGTCACCGTTCCAGTAGCGGCCACCGTCAAAGATCCTGTTATGCCACCCATCGGGATAGGGAGGCTCAACCGATTGACCATAGAGCCTCAGCCCACTCTCGGCTTTTTCTATTTCGTCTATCAGAGCCCCCATCTTCTCTTGACTGTCAGGGATTCCGAAGTATAGGAGTGTCATGTTGTCTGCGACGAAGAAATGGTCGTCCTTTGTCATGCCATAGGCCGGAGAGTTCTCGTCTGTTGTGGGGTTACAGAACACCTCTATCTCGTAACGATTGCGCTCCCGGTTCCACAGATGGGTGTTGATTCCGTCCCTTATCCTCTCAGCTATTCCTCGATACGTTGTTGCATCCTCCTCCTCTCCTATCGCCTGTGCCATTTCGCTGAACCGACGGAACATTCGGTAGCATTCCCCGTTGACGCGCACTAAAGCACAGCTTCTGGAAACCGCGCGATCTATGCATACGTCACCAAGTCCGTATGTGGACCTAAACAGACCAGTCGCTTCGTCTAGGCCCTTTCGTCTATACTTCATGTATCTGTGCATCGAGTCATAGTACTTGGTTATGTATGATCTGTCGTTGAAGAGCTTCCAATATCTGTACATCCCATGAATGAAAAAAGCCCCGGATGGAACCTCGTCCCTGTGATTCCTCCTTGGGCTGTAAGACAGATCAAACATTCCTCCATAATCTACGTCATAATCGTGGGTACCTTTGAGATACTTCGCTATCGGAATGTTTCCCGCGTGCTCTCCGGTTTCTTCCTGAAGATTTGCAAAGAAGGGAATGACTCCCATGGCTTCAGAGGCCTCTGAGTAGAGGTAATCCCTAGCTTGGCTGCCGCTTGTCCAATAGATGATCCCGTCGTTGAATGACCATATAGCGTCAGCCAACCAAACGCCGTCACCGTAACCTCTTATGGCCGGGGCAACACCGCGGCAACCGCAGCGATTCAGCTCCATACACTTCCTAATATCCGCCTTAGCTATCTCTACGGCCCTATCCAAAGTTGGGTCGTAAGTGATCCTTAGGTCAGCTCCGACGTTTGCTTTTTCGGACTCCATAACGGTTCCTTTCGACTCCTGTTTTTACTTAATGTTTTTCGCAGGGCATTTGTCGAATAAGGCCCTCTGGCTCACGGATGTCGACTCCAGTTCTTTCGGCTAGACTAGGTCCCGACAGCGGGAGAAAGAAAGGAGAGCGCCCCCGATCAGGGGGCTCCATGACTTCAGCCTGATCTCCTGACTTGGCGGCGGTGAAACTCCAACTAGCCCTTCTCGATGATGGTCATAGCCAGGATCTCTATCCTAGTCACTTTTCCGGCTTCTAGGTCCACCCACACAGACGCTCTGCTCGTCGTATCTTTCTCCAGCTGGACGACCGCGCTGGTCGCCTTCATCACGACATTGCCGTTCGCATCGATCTTAGTGCTGATGATTGGCCTGACTCCCGCGATGCTGTAGCCGCTATTGAGCAGATTCTGTACGTCGGGGTCGCTTTTCGCCACATTGGTCGCGTTCTCCTTGTACTCCTCGCTTACCTCGATAGCTCCGAAGCACCCTCCTCCACGTAGCCATCCGCGCCCCGCGAGGTTCCCGATGCCAATGCCGTTATCAGCGCCATATGCAGTCAGCATCGTGCTTCCCAACAGAATTCCCAGAACTGCCAAGCCAACGAGAGAGACCAGAACCACGTCCTTGCTTCTATCCACCATTTCTCGCCTCCTTTCCTGGCGACCCCTAGTAGTAGAGTGGTATCTTAAGCCGAGCGCACGAATCATATGTAAGTATCGTACACATGCTGGCAGGGATTTCCTGTCTCATGCAGGCAATTTCCGTAGATGGCCATTAGTTCGGTCAGCGCGACACGTTCATGATCTTGCCCGCCATTCCCTGCGTCAAATCATAGCGGTCAAACCGGTTCGATCGGGCGGTCACTGTTCTAAGAGGATTACGGACCAGTCTTCGCTCGACCCCTGAGTTCCTCGAAGAATTGGGAAGCTTCCTTGCGCTCCGAGGCGTACGTCATGTTGTAGCGCTTGCACAGCTCGATGTAGTGATCGACGATGGCCTTCCGCTCAGATTCTGACATGGGACTTCCTGCCTCGATCATGGCCCTGTAGGCACAGATGGAGGCCTTCTCCACCCTAGCGCGGACTGTCTCGTCGTCTGCCAGCTTCAGCGCTTGGCTGAAGTAGTCGAGTGCCTTGCGGGCGATCTCAGGCCTTAGTCCGACCTCCTCAGGTTTGGGGAAGCAGTTCGGGTGCACTCCGGATTCCTCCGCGTTGTCGTGCAGCATCTTGATGTAATCCAAGATCGGTTGAGCCGCGCCCCTGTAGTGCAACCTGACAAACTCCACGACAGTTGCCTGATCGTCAAGATGGGGGTTCCAGAGCATCCTCGCAATGAGGTAGTTCCGCAGATCAGAGAGCTCCCCGGAGGTTCCGTTCCCATTGGCTTGCATGAACACGCCCTTGGCCTTGTTGCTCAAGAAGTAGCGCACGTTTGGGCCTATGCTGCGCAGGTTTGGGAAGGGCAGATCGTACGCCGTGAAGTTGGTGTTGTAGTTCCATATCCATATATCATCGCAGATCTTGCCCCATTCATTCAAGTCATTGCAGAACTCCCTGTTTCTCGGACAGTCCGGGTCATCGATGGGATGTAACGTACAGCACTCGATGCTGCAGAGCTGGATCTGCACGTTGTGCCTGGGGCGTATGGTCCTGGGCGCCTTGCGCGTGTACCAATAGGCCAACGTTCCCACCTTCGCGTCCGGGTGCGCTCTTTCGACAAGTTCTGCGACGGCGTTGACAAACGCCAACTGGGCCCCCATCGGAGTTCCCTCGCGTTGGTTGATCTCCTGACACCTATCACAGCGGCAGTATCTGTCCGTGTCCGCCTGACTGACGCTGACATTCTTGGTCCCTGGATTTTCATCTATGTAGCGGATGGCAGATTCCGCGGCGATCTTGACAACCTCAGGGTTCGTCACGCATAACTGTGGACCGGCCCCGTCCGTGTTCGTATCGCGCTTGCCTTCCACTAAGGCGTAGTACTCCGGACGCTCCTTTCCGTACTTGCTGAAGGGAACCAACAGGTGAAACGAGTGGCTGATGAGGTTCTGACTTGTCTTGCCTCCCAGCTTCTCGTCAGTCGTGACTGTGTTCACCCTCAGCCGCGCCGCGAAATCGGGGTGGTCTGAGTTCTCCTTGTAGTAACTCCAGCGGAAACCGAACGGAGGCCTGTAAGTGTACCCTCTGCAAGGTATCTGGGCCTGAGAGGAATCGGGAATGTGCGTGTGATCATGGGTCAGGAAGCGTAGTCCAAGTTCGTCTTCGAGGAACTGATACACTCCATAGAGGGTGCCTCTGGGCCTTCCGCCCACTATGGTCAACAGATCATCCCTTATAACCACGTGAAATCCTTCTTCGCCCAGCCCTGAGGAGTCAACTGTGGCCTTGCCTTCAGCTAACGTTGCGCCCTCACCAATGCAGACGTGGTTAGAAGTCTCACCTATGTTGCGTATGGGGAGAACCAGTCCCGTAGACCGCTCAAAATAACGCTGGAATTCCTGTGCCGCATACTTCTCGGAAGGAATGGCCTCGGAACCAACGATGATGTCCCAGTCTCGCATTTCGGAGACCTTGAGAACTGACATGGAGTTCCTCTTCCCGGGGAGGCCAGAGATTAATATGCTATGCCTGCATTCGCGCGCATCAGAGCAGATGAACCAGGTGGAGGTTGCCAAGAAATCATGAGTGCAGACGACAAAGTGTGCACTCGGGGTCGCGTGATCATGAATCCTATCGTTAGAACCATACTTCAACATAGATCCATCCGCAAGTATACGGGGCGAATTCCCAGCGACAAGGTCATCAGAACCATCATCCGCGCCGGACAGCAGGCTCCCTTCTCGTACCAACTCTACAGCGTGCTGCTGTCTCGCAAGCGTGAGAAGAACCCTTTCAGGGCTCCGCTGCTCTTCACCATATGCGTTGACGCGCACAAGTTCGAGCGCATCATGGCCAAGCGCGGCTGGAAGACGATCACGAATGACCTGACGCTTCTGATGTTCGGAATCGAGGACGCGTCCTACATGGCACAGAATATGGTCGTCGCGGCGCGCAGCCTCGGCCTCGGGAGCTGTTTCTTGGGCGGAGTGCTTGTGAACCCCACTCAAGTGGCGAAGCGGTATGAGCTGCCTAAACGCGTCTACCCCATAGTGCAGCTAGCCATGGGCTACCCGGCCGAAGAGCCTGCGACGAGACCGCGGTATCCTCTCGATTTTGTGCTGTTCAAGGACGAATACCCGAAATTGAAGAATCCAGTCATCACAAGGGCGATGAAGGCAATGGATGAGGGCTATCTTGCTCAGGACTACTACAGGAGGGCAAACGTGATGATACCGCTCCAAGGCAAACGGAAGGAGACCTACACGTTCAAGGACTACAGCTGGACTGAGCACATCTCACGCAAACTCGGTCTATGGCACAGTTCGCGAGCGGCACAGAGGAAGCATTTGGCCGAACGAGGGTTCGTCGTCAGTGATGGAAGGTGACCGTAACCATTCGCATCTGGTAGATTCACAGGACCCCCTAACCTTTTACTGCTTGATAGGTCGTTTGTGTTCTTTCACGTGTTCCGCCAATTCGAGGTAGCTCTGATAGGACTTGCCACAGGTTCTACATTTGAACGACTCGAGAACGAATGCATTTCCGTCAGGGTCAAGAATTGTCACGCTGCGAGCGCCCCAAGGCTGATCCCGTGGTTCTCCAACGAATTTGGCCCCCTTCGCCCTGAGATCTGCGTAGGCCGTATCAACGTCGTCAACCAAGAGGTACAATTCTGGCTTGCCAGGCCCGAACCCGAGTTCGACTCCGCCAACGTCGAAGATGACATAAGTGGGATCCTCACTCATCTTCTTCAGATCCATGGTGTTCTCATAGAAAGACACCGACCTCTTCAGGTCAGATACACCGATCTTGATGTGTGGTATCTTTACAATGTGACCTACCTTTTTCATCGCATTCCCCTTCCTTCCGTTTCATGCACACTGCAGTTGGGATATTATTAGCCTTGTGCCTAGCATTCAAGGTTACAATGCTGGGTTTCTGCTTTGGGCAACGCGCAAGAACATCTCACGTGTAATTTCCCAGAGGCCTTGGATTTGGGCAGCGCCGAAGTTTATATCCGCATGGCCCCGGCCGGACTCCGATTTCATGCCACGCAGGGAAACGACCGAAGATGTCCTGACCCGGGACACATGGCTGATATACCACCTCTGGAAAGAGGGAGGATTCAGGGGGAACATATCCGAGCTCTCTGCCCAACTAGGATATGCTGACGACAGCGCCATCAACAAGAGGGTCAACTCGTTGAAACGACAGGGATACATAGAAGAGGAAGTCAAGGAGTCCAAGAGCGTCATAAGACCAACCAGCAGAGGATTAAGGCGAATCGCGTTTCTGATACTACCAAAATACACCCTTCTTGTGATCATCGCATCGAACTTCGGCTATGTCTGGTGGGGCATCAGCGCCATGCTCTCAATCTCACCAGTCCTGCCAGAACTCCTGATTGCTAATGGCGCCATTTCGCTCATAGGCCTAGCGCTACTTTGGCAGGTGCTCAAAATAGGAGAGAAGGAGCTTTACCGTATGGGCAGACTGTCGCAGTGAGACCAGGCCAAGCTCTGCAACGGTGACAGTTAAGCCAACCCGTCCGCCCATGGTGGGGGATGAACGCGAGCAAGATCAGGGATAGTGCGACACAATGCGCGGGAGTTACTACATACCAGGCATGTGGGTGTCTGAGCATCGACGAAGCTAGGCTTCTCCAAGATCTTGGGACAGATCCAAGTCACGGATGGACCAGGCATGAGTTCTCGCCTGCCTCCCACTCGCGAGAGAAATGGGCCGGGCAGGCTGCAAGCACCGACACCGTCCTGTGTCCATACTGCGGCAGAGAGAATAGGGCAACGGACAGCTTCTGTAGAGAATGTGGCAGGCCCTTGAGCTCAAAGCGAACCCGCATAGCGGAGGAGCCCCTGGCCCGGTCACGACCCCGCACCTCGGCGACGAGGACCTTGTTGCCGAGGAGGTTAGGCATCGCGCCCGTTGCTTTTTTCTTTCTGGGCGTACTTGTCGCCGTGGTCGTTCACGAATCAATCCATGTCATGTTGGTGGAGCATTTTGGAGGGATTGTGTGGTCGATCAGGATCTTGGGCTTCGTCATCTACCCCGCGTTCGATCCGGCGAGCTTCAGTTGGACGGGGGATATAGCGGATGTAGAGGGATTCTTCCCCACGTTGCCGCCCGAGTCCAGCCTGTGGCTTGCACACTGGATGCCGGAGGTCATAGGCTTCCTGAGCGTGGCATTGATCTCGGTAGTCTTCGTCAAGGGGAGCGTAAGCGACAACCCCATGCTATTCGCCTTCCTGCTCGGGGTTCTCGCGACCGATCTGATCGGCCTCATTTGCGTGGCGATGTCCTTCCTCTGAAGTGTGTCCTGCCGTCCCCGCGGCTGTCGAGAGAGGGACCACAGAGCGATCCACTGCACCATTTCACCAGGCAAGGACTTATCTGTCCCATTTTTCAGTTGGGCCAGACATGCAGCTGGATCACGTCGAGGGCAAAAACCACGGGCGTGTCGTGCTCTACGCCCTGAGCACCTGCGCTTGGTGTAGGAGGACGAGACGGCTGCTGAATAGCCTAGGAGTTGACTACTACTTCATTTACGTCGATCTTCTCAAGGACGAGGAGAGAGAGGATGCCGAGAAGACCCTCATGCGCGTCAATCCAAGACTCTCGTTCCCGACTATAATCATCAATGACACAGAAGTCATCGTAGGCTATGACGAGGATGAAATAAAACACAAGCTGGAGGCCTGATCGATTTGGTCCAACCCGATGAGGTAGAAGTTGAGAGGCTCTACGAGGTGTTGAAGAGGGGAGCGGAATCATCCGGCTATCACCTCAATCCTGACCCGGAGTTCACGAAGGACATAGTCAGAGGCCTGCTGGTGAATGAGAAGAGGTACGGTTATCGGTCGTGTCCCTGTCGGCTGGCGAGCGGCACAAGGCAACAGGACTTGGACATAATCTGCCCCTGCGACTACAGAGATACCGACGTCAACGAGTTCGGAGCCTGCTATTGCGGCCTCTACGTGTCAGGAGAAGTGGCACGCGGGGAGAAGAAGGCCAAG
>Ga0172362_10005492_pt1 | contig 10986 bp, 9 predicted proteins | sample LakKivs1_kivu2a2_FD_114534 | JGI IMG/M metagenome (GOLD analysis project Ga0172362, IMG submission 114534) | Sediment microbial communities from Lake Kivu, Rwanda - Sediment s1_kivu2a2 | ecosystem: Environmental > Aquatic > Freshwater > Lake > Sediment | place: Rwanda: Western Province, Lake...
GAATATTTTAGAAAAATATATTACGATATTATTCAAGATAAACTATTAAATAATCCAATTGATACAACTAAATATAATGTAATGCATGGAGTAAAATCTATTAAAGAAAAAAGAACAATTGATATCATAGCTGTTGCTAGTAATGTAAATAGATCTGTAAAAAATGTTAAATTTGTTAAAGATATTATTACATTTGATAAGAGATTCAGAAAGAAAAAAATTGTTATTATAGGTGAAAATACTCAAGAATTATTTGGTGATCTTGAAGAAAATTATAATATTGAAATAATATCTCTAATAAAACAGCAGGAAGTGGAATCTTATTTAAGAAAATCTAAAATAATTATTATTCCTTCATTATTCGATAGTAATTCAAATGTTTTTAGAGAGGCAGTTTTTGCCGGTGTTATTCCCTTTATTTCATGTAATGTAGCACATCCTAAAAAATATCCAAACTTTTTAAAATTAGAAACATATGACGCTGTTGAATGGGCATATAAAATAATGTATGTTCTTGATAATCATCATGAAACAACTCAAAAATATAATTTACAAAATTTATTTTCTAATAACGATGATTTAATGGATTTTGTTTTATAATCCTAATAATTTTCACGTCTATAATAATGGATTACTCTGTTATTATAGAAGAAGATTTTACAAATAATAATAATCTTGATGATCCAATGTTAAGCAGGGTTTTTGAATTATTGCAAAACGAACCTTTAAATATAGTATTTTCTCCTGATAGTAATCAAAATACAAAAGATGACATACCTATACAAAATGATAATTTTCAAGAAATTATTGATAATGAAATTCAATTAAAAAATGAAATTGAAGTATTAAATGTAGAAGCCCCCCAATTACAAATTGAAGTTGCCACATTATCAAGTGAAGTAGAAATAATAAATAGTGAAGAATGTAAAGAAAATATCGTTAATGAAAACAAAATATTTGATAGGATTTTTGAATTATTTAAGGAAGATTCAATTATTCCTATTAATAAAGAAGGGGAAAATATAGTAGAAAGTGAAGATTTACAATCCTCCAATAAAGAATCAATAAAAAATGTTATTAAGGATGAAAATCAAATTAATAATAAGGTTTTAGAATTGTTTAAAGATGAATTAATAAATATATTTCCTTTTCATAATATTTATACATATGTTTTGTATATTACCGAAAAAGAAAAAATAAAATTTAAAGAACATTACAATAAATGCTCATATAAATTTAATTATGAATTCTATCTTGGAGCAAATGGGTATGCGTTTAAGCTTTATTTTAATAATTTCTTAAAGAAGCGAAAAGAAGAAGTGAAAGATAATCCCATAGCTATAAAAATTAAAGATCTAATTGGAGGTAAAAAATTTTATTTAAAAAATGAAAAGCAGTTAGGACATATTAGATCTTTTATAAATATTATAAGAAATGCAAAAAAAAATAATTACAAAAAAATTTGTATTTTAGAATCTGATGTAATCTTTCACAAAAATTTTGAATTTCTCTTAAAAAAAAATTATAATTTAATCCAATCTTCCTCACTTCTTTATTTAGGTTCCAATGATCGATCAATTAGCATAACTACAAATCTTTTGCCTTTTAATCCTGATAAATCATATTCTAAATTAAAAAAGAAAAAACCTAATCTAAGTCAAGAAGAATTATTAGCAGAAGTTGAAAAAAAAAGAGTAAGTCATCATAAAAAAAGACTTCAATTTAAAGATATAATAAATAAAAATGAAAATTATTTTAAAAATGAAGGAAAATATATACCTGTTTGTCCATATGGTACTTTTGCTATGATAATAGATGAGTCATTATTTGATATTATTCTTGAAGTTTTAGATTTACAAATATATCCAACTGATGTACTATTTTTTTATGTGCAAAGTATTCTAAAAGACGACCAATGGGGAGTACTTTTTCCAAATTTGATAATTTGTGATGTTAGTACGTCATCGATACTTGATGATCGGAATCAAGAAGCATTTGCTGAAGGAAGAGGATGGGATTTAAATTATTATAATTCGTAAGTTATTTTAAAAATATTTATCAATATTTTTAAAATGAAAATTATTACATATTGTCTAGATGAAACAATTACTCCAATCGAGCATATTTGTATAAAAAGCTGGTTAAATAATGGATATGAAGTTGATTTATATACTTACTCAAAAAATCCAACTGATTTAAAAGTAAATATAAAAAATGCTGAAAAATTAATTAAAATAGAAGAGATAAATAAAATATTGATTAAAATGTCCAAAAAATTCTTTTTTAAAATTAAATTAATGTATATATTAGGTGGTATAGTTATTGATCCAGATGTTTATTGTATAAAATATTATAATTTTGAAGAAGAATCACTTGTTTCCTGTAGTCCTACACCAAATTACTTAGATAGTTATCCAGATTTTTCAATAATGAAGTTTCCAAAAAGATGTAAAGAAATACAGTATATAGTACATCATTTTTTTATGTTATATAATGATGTTATTAATGGATATAATACATTATTTAATATAAATATGATTTTAATGAAATTAGTTAATAAAGTTTTTATTTTGAACAAGAAAGAATGGAAATTTTCTAATTCATGTTATGAAGAACACTGGAAACTTCAACTAAAATTACCTATAAATATTGAAAAATTAAAGAATTTTGAAGGTGGTAAAAAAGATTACATTGTAGATATAAAAGATCTAACATATTTTGTAAAAATTTGGCAAGATTGGTATATACAATATATTCCCAATTTTGATATAATAAATTATAGAGAAAGTCTTTTAGCAAAATTACTTCGTGAAAAATCCTCAAAATAAATATTTATTTTTTTAATGGAAGTATCTAGTTTATGGATTGGTGGTGATCTACCTAAAATTTCTATACTATGTATCCAATCTTTTCTAAAAAATGGATACAAATTTAATCTTTATACTTATGATAAAATTAATAATATTCCAAAAGGAACTACTGTTAGAAATGGAGAAGATATTCTACCTAAAAGTGAAATTTTCACATATAAAAATGGGTCTGTCTCTGCTTTCTCCAATCTTTTTAGGTTCACTATGATTTATAAAACTGGTGAAGTATGGGTTGATACTGATATATTTTGTAGAAAATCATACGATTTTTCCCAATCAAAAATACTTTTAGTATCTGAGCCAGATGAAGAATATAAAAAAGAAAAACCAACTTCCAATTTAATTCAATTTCCAAAAGAAGATCCAATCATGAAAAGAGCAATTGAAATATGTGAGTCATATAAAGACAAAATAGAAACTGGTGAATTTAAATGGGGATTGGGACCTCTAACTATTAAAAAAATAGTTGAAGAATTTAAACTAGAAAAATACATACAACACTGGAATTTTGCAAATAATTGTAATAATCATCATTATCAAATACTCTATTCAAATAAAATTGTTAGTAAATATGCAAAATTCCCAATTTTTACATTAAAAAATGCTCCAAATGATAATTATTTTATTCATTTATGGAATGAGCATTTTCGATATAAGAAAACTCCAGTGGTTGAAATGTTTAATGGTGATAATATTTTATCCTCTATGTGGAACTCAGTTTTTGATTATCATATACTCAACAAAAATGAAAAAATATTGATTACTGGTGCATCAGGATTAGTCGGGACTGCTCTTGTTAAATCAATGAAAGATTACAAACTTTTCACTCCTAGGTCAAAAGAATTAAATATACTTGATTATAACCAATTGGATGAATATCTTAAAAAAAATAAAATAACTGCAATAATTCACTTAGCTGCAAATGTTGGAGGACTTTTTAAAAATATGAACTTTAAAGTAAATATGCTAGAAGATAATTTATTAATGAATTTTAATATCATTAAAGCTGCTCATAATAATAAAATAAAAAAAATAATAAGTTGCCTTAGCACATGTGTTTTCCCTGACAAAACTACTTACCCAATTAATGAAAAAATGCTTCATGACGGTCCTCCTCATTTTTCCAATGATGCATATGCTTATGCTAAAAGAATGGTTGATGTTCATAGTAGAGCCTATCGAGAACAATATAAAGACAATTTTGTAAGTGTAATACCTACTAATATTTATGGACCAAATGATAATTATAATCTAGAAGATGCTCATGTTATTCCAGCTTTGATTCATAAATGTTTTCAAGCGAAAAAACATAAGAAAAAATTTACTGTGAAAGGATCAGGAAAACCTCTAAGACAATTTATCTATAGCGAAGATCTCGCAGAACTTATTCGATGGATCTTTATCTACTATGATGACGAAGAACCAATTATTTTAGCTCAAGAGGAAGAATATTCAATTGGAGATGTTGCTAAAATGATTGCTAAAGAATTTGATTATGAAAAATTCATCGTTTTTGATACAACTGGTGCAGATGGACAATTCAAAAAGACAGCTGATAATTCAAAATTAAAAAGATTTTTAAAAGAGCACAATATAAAAATAAATTGGACTCCAATTGATGTTGGTATTAAAAAATCAGTTCATTGGTTTATAGATAATTTTGAAAAAGCTAGAAAATAATTCTATGAACAATCACAATCAACCATTTCCTTTATTAAATCATAAAATGATGTCTCAGGATTCCATCCTAATTCTTTTCTTGCTTTTGTTGAATCTCCAAGAAGTTCATCAACCTCCGCTGGACGAAAATATTTTTCGCTCACAAAAATTAATTCTCTACCAGTATTATCGTCATATCCAATCTCATTTAATCCCTCTCCTTTCCATTTTATATTAAACCCTCTCATCCCAAATGCAATCTCAATAATTTCTCGAACAGAATGATATTCGCCTGTAGCTAAAACATAATCATCTGGTTTATCTTGTTGGAGCATTAACCACATTCCTTTGATATAATCATTTGCATGTCCAATGTCTCGCAAAGCATTTAAATTTCCAACAACTAACTTATCTCTCTCCCCCCTTAGAATCATTCCTAATCCTCTACTCACTTTCCTCTCTAAGAAAGTTTCTCCTCTTCTTGGACTGCTATGGTTAAAAAGAATTCCATTAGAGCAAAACATATTGTATGATTCTCTATAATTTTTTACAATCCAAAAACCATATAACTTAGCACAACTATATGGAGATCTTGGATACATTGGTGTCGTCTCTTTTTGTGGTACTTCTTGCACTTTCCCATATAATTCACTTGTAGAAGCTTGGTAAAATCTAGTTTTATCCTGCAAACCAGATGATCTTATTGCTTCCAATAGTCTTAAAACTCCCATGCCATCAATATTACCAGTGTACTCCGGCATTTCAAAACTAACTTTAACGTGACTCATTGCTCCCAAATTATAAACTTCCAATCTTTCCATATCTGGATAAGTATTTTTAATTTCATACATAATATGCAACAAATTAGCAGGATCACTAAGATCTCCATATCTTAAAATTAAATTTTTGTTAACATATAGATGATCAATTCGTTGCGTATTAATGTGAGAACTTCTTCTTATTATTCCCCAAACAAAATAGCCTTTTTCTAATAATAACTCTGCTAAGTATGATCCATCTTGACCAGTAATACCAGTAATTAATGCTACTTTAAACATTAATTACTCTTATTTTTTTAATATTTTAAAAAAACGATTTGCATAATTTTTCATAGTATAATTTTTCGCATAATCATATCCTTTTTTTCTCAATTCATCCAATTTATTATCATTTTCTAAATAGTATTCTAAAACTTTTATTATTTCATTATCGCTCATTTTCATATTAATTTCAATTACAAATTTTCTAAATTCATCCTGTTGTTCATCTGGAATATCTCCAGCAATTACTCCTTGACACATTGGAATTTCAACGTATTTTCCAAATCTACTTTTAGGTTTTCCAGTACAAGTCACACAAATTTTAGCTGAGCTTATTTCATCCGCAAAAATGTTTAAATATTTATCAGTATAACTATCATCGTGTGAATATCCTGGATGTTTAACTATTCCAACTCTCCATTTTTCTTTCAATCTCTCATTTATTAATTTTGACATTCTATCTCTCAAAGGATAATGTAATTCTCCCAATCTATTTTTACTTCCATATCTTCCACATAATAAAATATCATACATGATTGGAACATCCCTCTTATAAAAAATAGTTTTCTCCGCACTATGAGGAATATTAAAAAATTTTACTTTTTTATTTTTATGCTCACAGTAAAAATTATAAAATGATTTCCAAAATTTATAATCATTCTCATGATGACATATTACAATATCAGCCATGCTTTCATCAATCTCTTTTCTTGTAAATTCAAATTCATACATTTCATTATAGATTAATATTTTCTTAGCTGTTATATCTTTCAATCCCAAATAATTCAATGGTTTATAAATGATTATATAATCAGGATTTTCTTCATATTTTTTCAAATTATCACCAACTGTTTTTTTATCATCATATCCTTCCCAATTAATACCCCAAAATTTAAAATCACATTCCTTGGATATAGCAAAAGCACAATGAAATCTAACTCTGGACATTTTTTCAATATATTCTTTTCTATCAAACAAATAAATAATTCTCATAATGATAAGAATTAATTAATTTATAAAAATTTACTAATTTTCAAAAATTTCTCATTCAAATTCTCATTTAATATTTCTATCATCCTAGTATTATCTTTTTCACTTAAAAATTCAAAATCTCCTTCTAATTTACTAAAATATTTTCTAATTTTATTCTTATTCTCTAACAATATATTTTTATCATTTGGTAACTTGTCATAAAGAATACTACTCAATTTAATCATATCAAAAAAATTATATCCATAATCACCTTCCTTTAATTCTCTTAGTTTTCCTCTTATTAAATTTGGATTAAATTTGAAACTATCAAAATAAATATTCCCATTTTTAGCAGCATACTCAATTCTATCTTTTGTTCTATCAATTACAAATTTTAATAATTTTTCTTTATTTTTTAATGTCTCCGGTTTTAATCCAAAATGATCAAGATTGCCCCATTTTTTATAATAAGCATTATACCATCGATAGTGTTTTTCTATAAATAAGTTTTTATCCATGAAACTGCAATCATAATTAAATACTTTTATATCTTTTCCTTCATAAATATATTCCCTCATCTTTCCATCAATTATTAATTCATTTACGTAATTTTTATTCCCAACATAAAATCTATCCATATCATTTTCATTTTCTTCTAATATCAATTTTCTATTAATACAGTAAATCCCTTTCTTATAAATCATCCAATGCAAATTATCCAAATAATTATATTTCGGTAAATATATTTTGTGATATTTTTGATTATTTGTAAAAATTTCTCTTAATATTTTTTCATCATCATATTTGAACACATAATCTATATCAAACTTAACGCAAAAATCTCCTGTGCATTTTTTTAAAGCGTAATCAAAATGATAAGTCATTACATCGTATATCCAATCCTTAGGCCACAAATGAGTTTTATATATTTTTATTTTCTCACCTAATTTACGTATTTCTTTTTCACTCTCTTTTTCATTCCTACCCAGTACTACTACGACTTCATCAGCCAATGGAAGAATTGATTTAATAGATTCTATAATGGGATATTTATTTTTAAATGGTTCTGTTGCTATACAAAAAAAAGAAATTAGCATTTAATCAATAATATAAAATAATATTGATATCAAAACTAACGTACTATCCAATAAAAAAAGGGAAATCGAACTATATCTATTTTAATATTATCTAAATATTTTTTTAATAATGTCTCTGGATGAAAAACACAACCTCTTTCCAAAATATCATATAAACTATTATACATCATCATGTATTTTTTCATAACTTCAAAGCTTCCATAAGCCATTTGATCGTTAATACCTCCATAATCTTTACCCTCTGGTATATATAACTTATCATTTTCAATGTTCAAATTTAATTTATCTTTTGATTTTACATCCAATCTATATGATATCACTACATCATAATCTATTCCTGTTTCATTAACATAATTGTTCAACAATTTAAATGCTCTCATTTTATTTACTAACATACACATTGTAGGATGACCTTGTTTATCATTTCTCTTTTTATATTTTGAATGATCAAAATAAACTATTTCTCCATTAAATACAGCAATGGGCTTATATAATTTAACAAAACCATCAACATCTTCATCAAGATCTCGACTATGACTTAAGAAAAAATCTACTTGATTATTTTGAACTATATTCTGCATTATGTTTTGAAAATGTTTATCATAATTTTTAATTCTCCCAAAAAATAAAATAGCAATTCTCATTAAAATTAATTAGAAAAAAATAATTTTATATTAAACTCCATCATATAGACAGGGGCTAAGTATAAAAGAGCATTTTTGTATGCTGTTGTTATATCTGGTTTTGCACTATTAAATGATCCCAAATTATTAAAATCATATATTGATTTTGAATCAAGTATTTTATTAGCTATTCCAACATCTGTTGAAACAATTGGAGTTTTACATAATGCACATTCAAAAATGGCTCTTGGACCTCCTTCAACTCTTGAACTTACTATATATAAATCAAGTATATTATACAATTCATTTATCTCTTTATCATTTAAATTTTCTTTGTATAAATATTTAATATTTTTTTTATTCAATCCATCAATTATATATTGACGATTGTACCCGGTTAATATAACAGTAGGATTTTTGAAATTATCTAATAATTTTAGAAATATATCAGGTCCTTTTTCTAGTTTTGGTGTTTTATTATCTTTCTCTGTATCTCTTTGAAAACTTCCAATCAAAAATTGATCTTTGAATCCCCACTTTTCTCTTAAACTTTTTTTATCATAGATAAAACTATTTTCATTAGGGTCTAATGGCATTGGAAGCTCTATAATTTTTTTATTAGTATGTTTTTTAAGAGATTGGGTTGTTTTGGATGAAATAGAATGATAGAAAGAAGTTATCTTATCAATTTCATCCCATTCTTTTTGATTGAATTTTTTTTCATCTAGATGATGAATTGTAGTAATAATTGGTAAATTAGTTTTGGGTACTTTTTTATATAAATAGTGATTAAATAGCCATATTTTTGTGGCATTTTTAATATCATTTGTGTATTTATCTGAATTATATTTCATCCAACATTCGATAATTTTTTTACTTACCCATTTTTCTTCATAAATTATAAAAATCATAATATCCATAATATTTTTTTTAGCGTTTTTGTTCTTATATAATTTTAAAAATAATATTTAATGAAAATAACTGTTTCTGGATTATGGATTGGACCAGCATTATCTGAAATCGAACAACTTTCCATAAAATCTTTTTTAAATAATAATTACAAATATGATCTTTATGTTTATGATAAAGTAAAAAATATTCCAAAAGGCGTAAATGTTAAAGATGCAGATGAAATTCTTCCAAAAAGTGAAATTTTTGCATATAAAAACAGCAGTTTCTCAGCAGTATCAAATATATTTAGGTTCCAATTATTGTATAAGAAAAATGCAATTTGGGTAGATCTTGATATAATTTGTACAAAATATTACGATTTTAATAAAGATAAATACGTTTTTATTACAGAGCCAGATAAAAGTTATAAAAATGAAAAATTGGGATCCTGTATTATGAAAATACCTAAAAATGATATAATTGCATTTGATGCAATTGAAAGATGTAAAAGAGAGAAAGAAAAAGTATTGAATGGTGAAATTGTTTGGGGAATTGGACCAAGAACAGTTAAATATATTGTGGATAAATATGCCTTATCGAAATACGTAAAAAATTGGAAGTTTTCCAATTGTTGTGCCAATAAACATTTTGAATGTATTATTAATCCCAGTTTCAAAGAAGAAGGCGATTATTTTAACAAAATAGATAAAATACCAGGGGAGAATCATTTCATACATTTATGGAATGAATATATGCGAAGAAATAATGTTGATAAAAATGGTATTCCTGTGAATTCATTTTTACATGATATAAAAACTAAAATATTAAGAGTAAGCCAAGCTAATTCCAATCCCTAAATCTAATGCATTATTAAGCATAGTTAGAGCCATACAAAATACAGTAGTGGCATGAATACAACCAAGTGGTCCAGGAGGGGTAATTTCTTTTCCTGAGTAGGTATCTTTCTTTTTAAGATCTTTTGAATACTTGAAGCCTCCATCTGGCATTTGGTATTCTAGAATTTTATCATATAGTGCAAACAATCTCTTTCTAATTTCTTCAACTTTATGATTTGCTTTTAAACATTTAACTAAAACATAAGCATAATCATAGACACCACAACCTCCCTCATAATTTTCAACTTTCAACATACGATCTGTTATATTCTTTAATACATTCGTATCTATTTCTTTTCCAATTACATCATATGCAGTAAATACTTTCATAATTCCATTTACTAATTGTTCCTCACTTGGATTTCCATGGTACCATCCATCTTTTTTAGCATATTTTTGAAGATTATTAAATACTTCTTCTATTTCACCCTTATCTCCTTTCATATGGCAAAAGAAAATATAATGAGATAAGTGAGCGCCTGCTTTCCAAGGATTCTCCCAATACTTTTCCTCCATAAAATACAATGGTTTGGGAAAATAATTATCTAATTTGACATCATATTTCTTATTTTCTATTATATTATATCCCAAATTAATTAAGGCACTATACGATTGTCTAGATTCACTTATAATTCGATCATTATCTTTATTTTGTTTGAACATATTATCTTCCTGATCCAAAAATGAAATTATTTTATTTCTTATTGAATTTTTGTCAATTTGTATTATACTATCATTATCATTATCAATATAATTTTCAAATATTTTCACCAATTTTGAATAGAGCGAAATTGCACTTAACTGTAGAGTCTCACCTCCCTGTAATGTCCAAGTAAAGTTATTTCTTTCTATACGAAGCATCCAATCTAAGACATTATTCAGCCATTTGGGATTTTGTGGCTGTTTTAAATTAAAGTAATTAAATCCTTTTGGTAAAA
>Ga0172362_10005497_pt1 | contig 10983 bp, 5 predicted proteins | sample LakKivs1_kivu2a2_FD_114534 | JGI IMG/M metagenome (GOLD analysis project Ga0172362, IMG submission 114534) | Sediment microbial communities from Lake Kivu, Rwanda - Sediment s1_kivu2a2 | ecosystem: Environmental > Aquatic > Freshwater > Lake > Sediment | place: Rwanda: Western Province, Lake...
AGCAATTCTCGTCCGCGGTCAACCGATTCGACAGCGCTTCAGGGTCCATGCGGCTGACCATATCGCGCGAAGGTGCGCTGTTCACCTTCGCGGTCACGCCCGCCTACAACCGCGACGCCGGCAGGTTCCTGATCGGGGTCAACCTCGCCGAACAACCGGTGCGGGTGGTCAGGTCGGGCCCCATCGCGGCCGTGCCGCAGTCGTGGAACGAAGCGGCGCGCATGGTCGCGCTTATCTTCGAAAGCCTTGACAAACTTATACGCCTCGAGGTGTCACCGCGCCAGCTCGCCGGACCGGTGGGCATCGTGCAGATGTCGGGCGGCATCGCGCTCATGGGCCTGGTGCGCATCCTCAATTTCATGGCGCTCATCGGGATCAACCTCGGGCTGATCAACCTTCTGCCGCTGGTCATCACCGACGGCGGCCTCATCCTGTTCATGGCCGTCGAGGCGCTCAGGGGCAGGCCGCTGCCGCTCAAATACCAGCTCATCGTCAACCGGGCGGCCATCGCCTTCTTTATCATACTCGCGATTTTCGTCACATTCAACGATCTCGGCCGGATTTCCACGCTGTTCCGGATGACCGGAAGATAGGACGCCGGCGGCCGCCGTTGCAGTGCCGCGTCAACCATCGTATAATTGGATGGTATGGAAATCGCGACCATCCAACTCGCCGGCGTCACGGACCCGTCGGTGTGCGCCGGCACAGAGCGCACGGCCGACGGCCAGCATCTGCTGCTCGCCTCCCGACAGCGTTCCCGCCTGCTGCCGGAGCCGCTCTTCAAGGCGCGGGAACAGCGCGAACACGTGATCGAAACCGGCCTTCAGTCCGCGGCGGTTCGGAGTCGACGCGACTTCAAGGTTCTCCCTGACGGTCAGGTTGCCGAATATCCCGCGTCCTTCGGGAACCTGGACGATGCCGCGCCTGACGATCTCGTGGGGCGGAAGGCCGGTGATGTCGAAATGAAGGAAACGGATGGAACCCGCGGCCGGCTTGTACAGGCCGCTGATCAGATTGAACACCGTCGTCTTGCCGGCCCCGTTCGGACCGATGAGCCCGACCAGTTCTCCCGACGTCATCCGGAGATTGAAATCGGACACCGCGCGCAGTCCGCCGAAGAAGTGGGTCAGGCCGGTTATCTGGAAGAGGTCCATGCGTCTTCCCTTTTCAGCTGCATTTCCCGGTACTTCCACGGAACCAGGAAACCGAACTCCCGGCTGCCCATGATGCCGTCCTGCTTGAAACGCATGATCCCGATGAGCAGCAGGGGGTACAGGACCATGCGCCAGCTTTCCAGATTGGCGAAACGGATCGCCTCGGGCACCAGGGTGAACAGGGCCGCGCCGACCATACCTCCCGCAAGCGTGCGGAACCCGCCGACATACAGAAACATAAGCAGTTCGAGGCTTTTAAGGATGTTGAAATTATCGGGATTGATGTAATGACTCATATGGGCGTACATGCCGCCCGAAACGCCCGCGACGACCGCGCCGAGTACGAACGCGGACACCTTCTGGAAGGTCGTGTTGATTCCCATGCTTGCGGCCGCGATCTCGTTGTCTCTCACCGCGACACAGGCGCGGCCGAAATGCGAATAGACATAGTTGCGCATCAGCCACAGGCACCCGCAGAAGACGACGCCCATGTACAGTGCGTTCGCATATTTCGGGATGCCGGGAACGCCGCGCGGCCCGCCGAGAAAATCAGAGAGCCGCAAAAGCGCCCGGATCACCTCGCTTGCCGCAAGCGTGACGATGGCAAGGTAGTCGCCTTTGAGCCGCAGCGAAGGAAACCCGATGATGAAGCCGACGATGCCCGCGGCAAAACCGGCCGCGCACAACGAGCCGAGAAAGAGCGCGTGACCGGCAACGGTACCGGCGACCGGCGCGGCCGACATCCTGGGCAGCACGGTGGTCATCAGGACCGAGGTGTATGCGCCGATGGCCATGAACCCGGCGTGCCCGATGGAAAACTGGCCGGCATACCCGTTTATCAGGGCGAGGGACACGGTGAGCAGAATGTTTATTTCGATGAGAAAATAGATGCGGCTGTAATACTGGAAGGCCCGCTGCGACGAGAGCGCTCCCATGAGCGACTGGCAGCAGATGAAGGCCGCCAGCAGCGCCACAAGGCGCAGGTAATGGTTTCGTTTCATGTTGTCGGTTGACATGGTATATACGCCGGCGCCCGCCTACACCTTCTCGGTTTCCCTGCGGCCCATGATGCCGGTCGGCCTGATGATCAGGATGACGATCAGGATGAGAAACGCGGCCGCGAACCCGAGATTGGAGTCGACCGAATTGGCGAACACCTCGGTAACGCCCATGACCAGCGCGCCGATGACGGCTCCCGGCAGGCTTCCGATGCCGCCCAGCACGGCCGCGATGAACGCCTTGAGTCCGGGCGTGAACCCGAGAAACGGCGACTGCAGGATGCCGTAGTTCATCGCGAAAAGAATGCCGGACACGCCCGCGATGGCCGACCCGATGACGAACGTCATGCCGATGACCCGGTCGACGTCGATGCCCATCAGCGACGCCACCCGCAGGTTGTACGCGACGGCCCGCATCTGCCTGCCGGTCATGGTTTTCTGCACCAGCAGCCACAGCAGACCGAGAAGCAGCGCCAGCGTCACGATATTGACGACAAAGACGGATGAGACCGTTATGCCCAGCGACGGGATGCGCACCAGTTCCTGCCTGGCGATGAGCGGCGGAAACGGGCGGTACGCGCTGGAGAATACGATGTCAAGCGAACAGAAGTTCTCCAGGAACAGCGAGACGCCCAGCGCCGTGATCAGCGACGACAGGCGGGTTTTGTAGCGCAACGGCCGGTAGGCGATCCGCTCGAGGGCGGTACCCAGCATGCCGCACACGAGAATCACGTAGAGAAACACCGCGGGAAGACGCAGCGCCCCTGAAGAGAGCAGGGCGACTCCCCGCGTGCCGACATAAAACAGCGGTGCGAATCCGGCACCCAGCACCGAGATGCCCAGGGCGGACACGGCGGTTTTAACGGCCATCCGCGCGCCGCGGCCCGCAGCGGAGCGTCCGTGATGCCCGCCATCCAGCCGGTCGAACAGCGACCGCAGGAAACCGGCGCGCGCCGTCAGTTCGGTGAACGCGAGGTAGCCGGCGATCAGTCCCAGCCGTCTCCGCCGCCGGTCGGAATGTCCAGGCCGATTTCGTGCGCCTGTTTCATGATGACCGCGTCGGCGGCGTAGTAGTTGGGCGAATAGAGGAAGTCGGGCGCCGTCGCCTTGATATTCGTCAATTGTGCCTTGAAATCGACCGTGGCGGCCTCGTCGGTAAATGCCTCGCTGGCGGCAATGACGCCGCCCAGCCCCGTAAACGTGGCCTTGAACACCTCGGCCAGCCCCTTGTTGTAGTCGTTGCCGTTGTCGAAAATGACCGCGGCCTTGCGGGCCCCCAGGTGGTTGTAGGCATACGACGCCATCACGGCGCCCTGGAACGGATCGATGAAGCAGGCGCGGAAAATATAATCCCCCGCTTCCGTCACCTTTATATTGGTGGAGGCCGGCGATATCATGGGTACCTGCGCCTCCTGGCAGATCGGGGCGATGACAAGCGAATTTTTCGACATCACGGCGCCCACCAGTGCATGGATGCCGTTCTGGCTGATCAGTTTCTGGCAGGCGTTGGCTGCTTTCTCGGGAGAGCCCTCGGTGTCCTCGAACACCGCCCTGACCGGCAGCTTCCGGCCGCCGATGGGTATACCGCCTTTCGCGTTTATTTCGGCGATCGCCAGTTCCATGCCCTGCCGGGACGACTGGCCGAAGGTGGCCGCGTTGCCGGTAAGCGGGAAGAGCCCGCCGATGACAATGTCGGTTGAACGAGTGCAGCCGGCCAGCATTGCGCAGGCCGCCGCCAGGACCAGGTTCTTCATGCCGAGCCTCCTTGTTGACAAACAGCGGTATCGTCCGGTCATCCGTGTGTTTCCGCCAGCCACCGTTCCGCCTCCAGAGCGGACATGCAGCCGCTGCCGGCCGCGGTAATCGCCTGGCGGTATTGTGCGTCCTGGACGTCTCCGGCGGCGAACACGCCGTCGACCGACGTTTTGGTCGATCCCGGCACTGTTTCTATGTATCCGTTTTCGGTCAGCCGCACCTGTCCGGCCAGAAACGCCGTATTCGGCGTGTGACCGATCGCCTCGAAGGCGCCGGCCACCTTTAACAGCGTCACGTCACCGGTTTTCGTGTCCTTGAGCCTGATTCCGTTCAGCGTCGACTCTCCGACAAACTCCTCGACAATTTTGTTCCACACTATCTCTATCTTGGGGTGTTCGGCGGCGCGCCTGCGCATGATCCTGCTGGCCCGCAGTTCGTCCCTGCGGTGTATCAGGTATACCCTGGACGCGAACTGCGTAAGATGCGAAGCCTCCTCGACCGCCGTGTCGCCGCCGCCGATCACGGCCAACTCCTTATTGCGGAAAACAGGAAGGGCGCCGTCGCATACCGCGCACGCCGAGATCCCTCTGGACCAGTATTTCTTCTCGGATTCCAGGGGCAGGCGCCGCGCGGTCGCGCCGGTCGCGATGATGACCGCCCCGGCCTGCACGACAGTACCGCTCATGCCGGTGATTTCAAACGGCCGGCTGCCGAGCCGGATTCCGGTCACGTCCTCCATGATCAGCCTGGTTCCCAGCCGCTGCGCCTGCTGCCGCATGTTGGCCATCAGCTGCTGACCGTTGATCCCGTCGGGAAATCCCGGAAAATTCTCGACCGTGCCGGTTATCATCAGCTGTCCGCCGGGCATGCCGCCGGCCTGAAATCCCTCGAACAGCACCGGTTCCAGGTTGGCGCGACTCGCATATATCGCCGCGGTCAGACCTGCCGGACCGGAACCGATAATCGCCAGTTTCTCCGTCACTGCATCCTCCAGTTTAACTCGTTAAACACCACGTGATTGCTTATGCCGCCGATTGATCGGTCTGCTTGCAATTCCATCCAATCGGTGATATAATATGTAAGATTCCAAAATAATGATTCTGCGCCTGACACGGCAATTTTGTTTGTTAAAAAGAGCGGTTTGTGACAGCGGTCACTGCCGTGCAGTTCATTCCGTGTTATAATCTGGAGAATATACCCGACCCGGTTGAGAACCTGAAAGGGGTTTTGACATGGCAATTCATACCGTGCGGACAAACACCTTCGCCATGACCGCCTCGCTGATACTGGAAATGTGCTGCGTGCTCCAGGCCGCCGACATCCCCGGCACGGTCATGACCGAAACCGGTTCACCGCTGGCAGGAGCCTCTGTCGGCTTTTACATGAGTCAACGCAACACATCGTCAGACACCGCGAAACCGGCACTGTCGCTTGTCAACAGAATCACATCGACCACGAACGGCAGGCTCCTGTTCGCCGGAGCGCCGGACGGACAGTATTTCGTCGAAATCACCGCATCCGGCTACCAGACGCAGTGGTTTTCTCCCGACACCAATACGCAGTTTCCCCAGTCGATTTACAGCTCCGGACCGGCCATGATGGATTCGCTGCGCATCGTGATGGCGCGTGAGCCGCGGTACAATCCGCCGGCCTCGCTGGTCAGGGTGTCGGTGGTCGACTCCACCGGAAAACCGGTCTACCTGATAGCCCAGGCCGAACTCAGGCGCGACCGCGACTGGACCAGCATCCATAAATACTCGGCGGACACGGCCAACGTGCTGCGATTCGGCAGCCTGCAGCCCGGCAACTACTTCCTGATGGTCCAGGCGGAAAACTACCCGACGCAGTATTACGCGGGCGACATCACGACCACCTATTACGAAACGTCCATACCCGTGACCGCCGTCGACACGGTGCAGATCGTCATGCGTCTTTCGCAGACGCCGCTGGGCAACCAGATGATCGTCGGCACCGCCCTCGACGCGAACCGCAAGCCCCTGCAGAACGTCAGCTGTCAGCTGTTCCGATTCGACAACATCACTGCCCCGCTCTATTCGGTCGTATCCGACAGCCGGGGCGTGTTCGAGTTCCAGGGCATCATCGACGCCGATTACAGCCTGAAACTGACCGGTTCGTCCACCTATCCTCCGCAATGGCACCATCCTGACGGCAACACCGTCTACCCGCAATACAAAATCAGCGTCCATCCGGCCATGTGGATCGACACGATTCGTTCGACGCTGACCACGACGCCGGTCAACAACGCGCCGACCGCCCGGCTCAACATTGAATTCAGGGACCCCGGCGGCGCCTTCGTCACCACCGTCAACCGCGTCGAGCTGACCCGTCCCGCCGACGGATTCTACACCACTCGTTACAGCCAGGGGCAGACCCAGACCGACACCTGGACATTCGACAGCCTGATGCCGGGAAAATATGCGGTCATGGCCGAAGCGCAGGGATACCCCGGCCAGAACCTCGACACCGCCGGGAACACGCAGTACCCGAATGACTACCGGATCACGCTGAGTTCGGGAACCGCGACGACCGCCGCGTTCAGGTTCACCGCGACCCCGAAGGGTAACGGCCGGATCTTCGGCATCGTCCGCGATTCGACGGCCAAGGCGCTGTCAAACGTCACGGTGGGCCTGTACGGATCCGAAAACACGAACACGCCCTATTACACGGCCAAGACGAGTCTCCAGGGATATTTCTCGTTCGTCGACATTTACGAACGGCCGTATTACGTCCGATTTGACGGCAGCCTGTATCCGGTTCAGTGGTTCAACCAGAACGGACCATGCACCAAGCTGCCGCAATACACGGTTTATTCCGGTTCGGCCATGATCGACACGATGCGGGCCACGCTGACGCTGACGCCCGCCGAGATTGTTTCAACAGGCTGGTTTACGGTTGCGGTCTCCAGTGATAACGGTCAGACGCCGACCACGTATCAACTTGAACTGCACAACATGGCAACCGGCGCAAAATACCCCGGCATGCGTCAGTCGCAAAACCTTGTCGTGTTCAACAGGCAGCCGGCGGGAGAGTATACCGTCGCGGGCGGCGGAGCCAACTACCCCTACCAATACTGGGGACCGCACGGCAACACCATCGGGCCGCAGGCAAGTTTCCATCTGGCCGACACGGGCAACTCGCCGGTGACATTCGTGTTCACCCTCAACCTGCCTCACGACTCCACGTATCAACCGCCCGACACCGGCTACAACCCGCCCGATTCGACATGGTATCCCGGCAGCACCGGTGACGGCGCGCTTTCCGGCATCGTGCTGAACAAGTTGACAAAAACGCCGATCCTGAACGCGGGGGTCATTGCGATTCGCACCGACCAGAACAGCTGGTCGGATTTCCCGCCCACCCAGGCCGAATCGCCCTACAAGGCACAGACCGGCCTCGACGGCCGCTTCACCATCGACAGCCTGCCCTGGGGCACCTACCTGGTCGCGGTAAAGGACGCCGGCGTCTATTTCACACCCCAGTTCTACGAGAACGCCCCGCGCGGGACCGAGGCGCGACGGCTGACGCTTGATGATCTGAACCGGTCGATCGGCTCCATCGCCTTCAACCTCGACGTTGGCGGAGAGATCAAGGGCACGGTCATTGCGACTGACGGTAAACCGGTCGCCTCGTGCGAGATCAATCTCGAGTCGACCACCGGCGGCAAGTTCTCCTCAGCCAGAACCGACACGTTCGGCGTATTCCTGGCAAAGGGCATTCCCGCGGGCCAGTGGGTCGTGCGCGTCTGGTCGCCGCAGTATTTCATGACGACCGATCCGTGGGCTTCACCGGTGAGTGTGACCAACGGCAAAATCTCGGCCGCGCAGCCGATCGTGCTGACAGCCGGGGGCGTTCTTGCCGGAACGTATGTCGCCGGTACCGCAACCGTCCCGACAGGCGATACGTCACGGATCGAATTCGACGTTTCGCTTTTCAAGGCAGCGCTGCCGACGGACATGGGTATGACCGTGTATCCGGAACACCGCACGAACCTGCGCAGCACCTCGCCCGTATCGTTCATATCCTCCACCTGCCCGGCAGGCCAGTGGCGCATGGTCTTCTCGCCAATGCCGCGCGACAATTATTACACCACGACCGCCAACAGCGGCACCACGACTTCCACAAACTTCGTTGAAGGATACGGCTGGACTGCGGTTGCCGGAGCCTCCTCGATCTCCTCGTCACAGACCGTTTCCATCGCCCCGTTCGACACGGTCGGCGGCATCCAGGTCCCCCTGCGCAAAGGCTACACGCTCTTCGGCTCCGTGGTAACGGATCAGGACCCGACATCGCCGTATCCCGGCAGTTACTGGATATCGGTGTTCGTGAAGGACGGCGACCGGTACTACTCGGTGACGGAAGGCCGCAAGACGGAACCGGGCCGGTTTTCGATCCCCGGCCTGATTGACGGCGAAGAATACTTCATCGGCATCGGCGCCGACGGATATCCGTTCCAATACTGGTCTGCCGACCGCAGCACCGGCTGGCCAAAAGACATGTATGCCTTCTCGACGACCCAGTTCCGGCCGCTGGCCATCGTTCTGAACCAGTCACCCGAAGGCGGCGACCAGGGGCCCGACGGCGGTTCGACCGGCGGACCGGTATCGCTGTGGCTGGAAACCCGGAACGGACTGCCGGTAATCAAATGGCGTATCGACCCGTCGCTGCGCGACAAGGAGGGCATCTTCTCGGTTGACCTTTACCAGCGTTCATACACCGGTCTTGTCACGAAAAAGGCAAGCGTGGCCGTCACGGCCGACGCGGCTGATTACTCCTGGCAGCAGACCGCACCATGCGACAACTGTGCCTACACGATCGTCGCCAGAGGTGCCAGCACCCTCATCCGTCCCATGCCCGTCCATGCATACGAAATGATGTCCGGCCCCCTCAGCGCGGACTCGCTGAGGCTTACGATCAGGCCCAGCCGTTGGGGGATCGAATTTTCGTGGAGCGCCGACACCGCATATCGCGCGGCGCCCGACGACAAGGTCGTGCTGTACCGGCTGACGGGTTCGAGCTGGACGCCGATCGCCTCGCGGTCGGGATATGAAAACTGGTTCAAGGACGAAACCTTCGACCCGCAGCGGGACGCCAACGCGGTGCTGAAATACAGGGCGGAACTGACCGCGGCCGGCTTCAAACGGTCGTCCCCCGTGGTCACCTTCACGGTGAACGCGGAATTCATCGGCCAGCTGATGCGCAACCTGTCGGTCGGTCCGTATGAAACGTACAAGACGATCCAGTCCGCCATCGACGCCGCCAGGGACGGTGACGGCATATCGGTCGCGCCCGGCACCTACCGGGAAAACCCGAACCTTCGCGGAAAGTTCCTCGACATACACGGAGAGTGGCGCTACGGCGAACCGCCGGTGATAGACGCGGCCGGCAAGACGGGGTTCCTGGTGCCGTTCACCACGAGGGCCGCCGGATGGGACCGCGTGAACATCAGCGGGTTCAAGATCATGAATGCCGCCATCGGCGTGCGCACGTCGGCCGGGACACAGATCTCGCAGTGCCTCTTTGTCAATTCGGAAAAAGCGGTCGAGGCCTACATCGACAGCGCCATGATGGTACTGGCCATGAACACGAACCCGTTCATACTCAATCGCGTCGAAGCGTCGGCATGGCAGTGCACCTTCATCGGCCGGACGCCCGCCGCGACCTGTTTCATCGGGGCCGCGCGCGGCCTTGCCGAATCCCCGGCATTCACCGAACCCGCCGACTGGTCGACCGAAATGTATATAAAACCGGCCAAGACGCTCTATCCGCAGTTCCACCTGTCGAATTCGATCGTTTACAATTATACGAACCCGGCCGGCCCATTCGCCGTCACCGGGAAATTCGCCTCCGTCGGCGTCGGTAACAGCGACCTGTGGAACACGGTGATGCCCGCGTCGACCGGACCGGTTCGCATCGAACCGAGCGTGTTCAAACGCGATCCCCAGTTCGTCGACACGGTCTACTACTTCCTGCCCGAAGGTTCGGACCTCGCCGCCATGAGTTCCAACAAGGAGTGGATCGGGTACGACCGGAACCGGTACGACGACGGCGGGTCAGGCTCCGACGGACCCCGGCCGCAGGCCGTCACGGGGTTCACCGCCGCGCAGGTCGGCATGAAGGCGGTCCTGTGCACCTGGTCGCCCAACCCCCAGGCGGACGACGTGACCCGGTACCTGGTCTACCGTGTGGCCGGAGATCCGAACCTGTTCTACGCCAGCCCGTCGGGCCAGTGGGAACCGACATTCAACGAAGACAACATGCACCTGTATCTCGACACCTTCTCCACGACCGACACCTGGTTCATCGATACGACGGTGATTCCCGACAGCGGATACCTGTACGGCGTGGCGGCGGTCAATTCCCTGGGCAGGACCGGTTCCATGATGCCGCTGCCGTCTTCACAGCCGCTGTCCGCCTGGATCGTCAACAAACACCCCTGGTCGATCATGCTGCAGAAGGAGAAGTGGCACCTGTTCGCCATGTGGGGCCGCGATGCCGCACAGCTTAAAAACTCCGCCAGCCTGACCGTATACCGGTGGGACCCGTCGGCCATGGCGGACAAGCTTTACTCGCAGTATGTGCGCTCAGACAGCCTGCGGCCGACCGAGGCATGCTGGGTCTATTCGATAAAAGACACGTTGCTGCAGGTTGCCCGGTCCAGCGGCAGTAAACTGGTCACCGACCGCTCGCCGTTCACGATCAGGCTGGATGCCGGATGGAACCTTGTGTCGTCGCCGTATCCGTTCACGCTCCCGAAGCCGGCCGGACTCTCTTTCGACCTCTGGCAATGGGACCCGATCGCCATGTCGTACCGGCTTGCCCGGGAGATCCGGCCGTTCACCGGGTACTGGGTGTATGCCGATACCCTGACGACCATCCTGCTGCGGGAACCGCCGTTGAACCCGGCATCGTTCACGCAACCGCTGGCCAAAATGAACACCGCCGGCGGATGGGAAATGCGGATTTCGCTGGCAGGAGCGGACGGCGCCGACCCGGACAACTTTGTCGGCGTCATGCCCGGTCTGGGTAAATCGGCGGTTTCTGTCAGCCCGGAACCT
>Ga0172362_10005503_pt1 | contig 10980 bp, 11 predicted proteins | sample LakKivs1_kivu2a2_FD_114534 | JGI IMG/M metagenome (GOLD analysis project Ga0172362, IMG submission 114534) | Sediment microbial communities from Lake Kivu, Rwanda - Sediment s1_kivu2a2 | ecosystem: Environmental > Aquatic > Freshwater > Lake > Sediment | place: Rwanda: Western Province, Lake...
CAATTGTTGAAAAAATTGTATCTGCTTCTCAGATTCCGAAATTCTGCCCTGACTGTGGCGCGGAAACAAAAGGGCGCAAGTTCTGCGGGAACTGCGGGAGCAGGCTTGGTGAATAAGGATTAGAGGGTTCCCTGACAGCTAACTACTAAAACTATTTTTATATGATTTTCAGCTCTTTTCCAACCTTTTCAAACTTGTTTAACGCAAAATCCATGTCCTCTTTTGTGAGTCCTGCATTCATCATTGTTCTTATCCTTGCCTTGTCCCTCGCAACCATTGGGAAAACTATGGGTAGCGCGAACACGCCTTCCTCATACAATCTGCTGCTCAGTGTTTTCGCGGTTGAGCTTGAACCGACAATCACTGGTGTGATTGGTGTTTCACTTATGCCTGTGTCAAAACCAAGGCTCTGCATTTCCTTTTTGAAGTATTTTGTATTCTCCCAGAGTTTTTCAACCCATTTTGGCTCTGTTTCAAGAACATCAAGTGATGCGATGCAGGCTGCGACAACACCAGGGGGATGTGAGCCGCTCAGCAGCCATGTTCTTGATTTGTTCAGCGCAAAATTCCTCAAATCATTGCTTCCTGCAGCATATCCTCCAACAACACCAAACGCCTTTGAAAACGTTCCCATCTCAACATCAACCTTTCCCTCCACATTGAAATGGGAAGATATGCCCCTGCCTTTTTCCCCAAGGACGCCATCGCCATGCGCATCATCCACATAACTTATTGCGTTGTATTCCTCTGCAAGTTTGACTATTTCATCCATTGGTGCTATGTCCCCATCCATTGAAAAAACACCATCTGTTACAACAAGGGTTCTTCTGTATTTGTTTTCAGTTTCTTTCAGCGCCTGCTCCAGGCTTTCCATGTCCCTGTGCTTGTAAACCATTCTATCTGCCTTTGTGAGACGCACACCATCAATGATTGAACCATGGTTTAACTCATCACTGATTACTATGTCTCCCTCACCCACAAGCTGAGGGATGAGCCCTGAGTTTGTCACAAAACCAGACTGATAAAACAGGGATGCTTCTGTTTTTTTGAATTTTGCTATCTTCTTCTCAAGCTCCATGTGAATGTCCATTGTTCCTGCAATGGGCCTAACAGAGCCTGAACCAGCACCATACTTTTCAGTTGCTTTCACAGCAGCCTCCTTGAGCTTCGGATGATTGCTCAGATTCAAATAGTTGTTTGAGCAGAGCATCACCACATTTTTCCCCTCAACAACTGAGTTTGGCGCGGAAGGACCATTTAAAACCCTTATTTTCCAGTCAAAGTCCTTTTCAACAAGCGACTCATATTCCTCTCTCAAAAATTTTGCTGCATTCCCCATTTTTTCACCTGCTACGTAATATATTAGGGTTACTAAATAGTTTTGCAGAGTTTACAGTTTCCCTTCCTCATATTTTTTCTTCAATTTTTTAAGCATATCAGTGGTCATGGTGGATAAACCATAAGCGGGTTTCCAGCCCCATTCCTTTCTGGCAGCAGAGTCATCAATTGTTCTTGGCCAGGACTCAGCAATATTTTGTCTGAAATCAGGCCTGTACTCACACACAAAATCAGGAATATGGTTTTTTATTTCTTCGGCGAGTTCACCTGCAGAGAAACTCATTGCTGTGACATTAAAATCTGAATGATGTCTGAGAGATGATAATGGGGCATTCATCAAATCTATAGTGGCTTTTATGCAGTCAGGCATGTACATCATTGGCAAAACAGTATCCTTTTTCACAAAGCATGTATATTTTTTATTTTTAACAGCCTCATAAAAAATCTCAACAGCATAATCTGTTGTTCCACCACCAGGCAGTGTTTCACTGCTAATAATACCAGGATATCTCAATCCTCTGACATCCACTTCAAACTTTCTGAAATAGTAGTCGCACAGCATTTCACCAGCAACCTTTGTGACACCATACATTGTCCTAGGATGCAGTACTGTTTCCTGAGGAGTTTTTTCTTTAGGTGTTTCAGGACCAAACACAGCAATGGAGCTGGGACAAAAAACCCCAATCATATCATGTTCCCTTGCAGTCTCAAGAATATTGTAAAGACCATTCATGTTCACGTCCCATGCAAGGGCTGGATTTTTCTCGCCAACAGCAGATAAAATAGCAGCCATGTGATAAACTGTGTCAATATCATACTTTTCTACAACCCTTTCAATACTTTCTTTTTTTGTAACATCAATAAACTCAAAAGGCCCGTCCTGCAATGCTTTACCAGGCTTTTTTTTATGACCAGCAGCAACAACATTATCATTACCGTATTTTTTTCTTAATTCAGCTGTTAACTCAGAACCTATCTGACCAACTGCACCTGTTACAAGAATTTTTTTTGTTTCCATTTTAGGATGTTATTGCCTGGTTGACTAATAATCTTTATGGTAATATTTATGGTATGATAACGCTATTACCCTTTTCGTTGTAAAATGTATGAGATAAGATGGCATGGAAGAGGCGGGCAGGGTGCTGTCACAGCATCAGAAATCCTTGCATCTGCTGCGCTAAAAGAGAACAGATACATTCAGTCCTTCCCTGATTTTGGTCCTGAAAGGATGGGGGCTCCTGTCAAGGCATATACAAGAATAGATGACAAACCAATAAATATCCATTCCCAGATTTATGAACCTGATGCTGTTGTTGTTTTAGACCCAACCTTGCTTGAAACAGTAAATGTCTCTGAAGGATTAAAAAATGATGGTATTCTGCTTGTTAACACAAACCTATCCAAAGAAGAAATAAGAAAAAAAACAAATTTTGCTGGAAAAATTTTTGTAGTTGATGCGACAAAAATAGCACTTGAAACAATAGGCAAACCATTAGCAAACATTTGCAGTGTCGGTTCTTTATCAAAGGTTTCACATATTATTAAAAAAGAAAGTTTAATAGCTACTGTAAAAGAGGTTTTAGGAACAAAATTCCCTGAAAAAATTATCAAAGGGAATATCGATGCTGCAGATAAGGGATTTGATGAGGTGAAATAAAATGAAAGGTTGGAAGGAGATACCTGAAGGTGGATTAATTCTTGAACCTGGAAATTCAATAGGGTATAAAACGGGCTCCTGGAGATCACAAAAACCCATTAGGAATGAAGAAAAGTGCAGTCATTGCCTTATTTGCTGGGCTTATTGTCCTGATAGCGCCATAATTGTTGAGAATAAAAAGATAAAAGAAATTGATTATAATTACTGTAAAGGATGTGGAATATGCGCAAATGAATGCCCTAAAAAAGCAATAAATATGGAGGAGGAAAAATGAAAGTATTAGGAATGAATGGGGATACTGCTGTTGCATATGCTATGAAACAGATTAATCCTGATGTTGTCGCAGGGTATCCAATAACGCCTCAGACAATTGCTATTGAAAAATTTTCAGAGTATGTTGCAGATGGAGAAGTCGATACTGAGTTTGTTGCAACAGAATCAGAGCATTCTGCTATGTCAGCATGCATAGGAGCATCTGCTGCTGGAGGTAGGGTAATAACATCAACAGCATCTGCCGGACTTGCATTTATGTGGGAGGTGCTCTATATTCCTGCCCCGCTTAGACTCCCTATTGTTATGAATGTTATGAACAGGGCACTCTCTGCCCCTATAAACATTCACTGCGACCATTCAGATTCTATGGGCGCGAGGGATTCAGGTTGGATTCAGATTCATGGTGAGAATGTTCAAGAAGGATATGACAATCTTATTCAGGCTGTTAAAATTGCTGAGAAGGCAAGATTGCCAGTTATGCCCTGTTTTGATGGGTTCATTGTTTCACATGCTGTTGAAAGATTAGAAGTGCTAGATGATAAAAATGTGAAAGATTTTATTGGTATATATAAGCCAAAGCATCCTCTTTTGGACATAAAGCATCCTATAACCTATGGTCCATTTGACCTTTATGATTACTACATGGAGCATAAAAGACAGCAGCATGAAGCAATGGAAAATGCATTAAAGATTGTAAAAGACGTTGGTAAAGAGTACATGAAGATTTCAGGTAGAAACTATGATACATTATCAAAATACAAACTTGATGATGCAGACATAGCAGTTATTGCACTTGGAAGCACTGCAGGTACAGCAAGGGTTGCTGTAGATAACATGAGAGAGAAGGGAATAAATGCTGGTCTACTTAAACTTAGGTTGTTTAGGCCATTCCCACGAGAAGATATAATAAATGCTTTGAAAAATGTGAAGGTGGTAGCAGTGATGGACAGAAGTGATAGCTTTGGTAGTTTTGGGGCACCATTATTCTCTGAAGTAAGAAGCGCTTTGTTTAGAAAAAGCAATGCCGAAATTGTAAATTACATTTATGGTCTTGGAGGGAGAGACATAACTGTTAAAGATATTGAGGGGGTATTTAAAGATATCAAGGAGATATCTAAGACTGGCAAAGTGAAAAATTATGTTAGTTATCTTGGTGTAAGGTGATTGTATGAAAGATATAAAAACAATTATAGAGAAGTATAACCATGATCCTTCACAGTTGATTTCAATGTTACATGATATACAGGCAAAATATAATTATCTACCAAAAGATGTATTGAAATTTATTAGCGACAAACTTAAAATACCTTTATCAGATGTTTACCAAGTTGCAACATTTTACAAGGCTTTTTCGCTAAAACCAAAAGGAAAACATATTATTAAGGTATGTCTTGGTACAGCCTGTCATGTAAGGGGTGCTCAAAGGATTTTAGAAAGTGTTGAAAGAACAATAGGTGTTAAAAGTGGAGAAACAACAAAAGACAACATATTCAGTTTAGAAAGCGTTAACTGTTTAGGGTGCTGTGCATTAGGGCCGGTCATAGTTGTTGATAAGGAGTATCATGGAAAGATGAGTCCTGATAAAGTAGGAAACATTCTGAGGGGTGTAGAGATAAAATGAAGATAAGATCATCTAAGGGATTGGAGAGATTAAGAAAGGAAATAATAGCAAAAATGAACACTAAAAAGACAGTTATTGCTATATGTGCTGGTACTGGTTGTCTTGCTCTTGGCTGCGATAAGGTTATTACTGCCTTTGAAGAGGAGGTCAAAAAGCAGGGTTTAGAAACCAAGGTGGACATCAGAGAAACAGGTTGCCCTGGCTTTTGTGAGAGAGGCACCATCATTATCATCTTCCCAGAAAGAATTTGCTACTGTAACGTGCAGCCAGAGGATGCTGCAGAGGTTGTCTCTCAAACTGCTCAAGGCAAAGTGGTGGAGCGATTACTCTATTCTGATCCTGCTACAGGGGAGAAGATAGTGCATGAATATGAAATCCCATTTTATAAAAACCAGAAGCGCCTCCTCCTTGGCAACAACAATAGGATTGATCCCAAAAGTGTGGATGATTATATCGCTCTCGGTGGCTACTCTGCTTTAGCTAAAGCCCTTTTTCAAATGACTCCTGAACAAGTTTTGGAAGAGGTGAAGAAATCTAATCTGAGGGGTCGAGGGGGTGGCGGGTTCCACACAGGAAGAAAGTGGGAGACAACACGCAATGCCCCAGAGAAGCCTAAATATGTTATTGTCAACTGTGATGAAGGAGACCCTGGGGCTTTTATGGATAGGGCTCTTATGGAAGGAAATCCTCACAGTGTTCTTGAGGGTTTGACTATCGGTGGTTATGCTATTGGCTCGAATGAGGGTTATATATATGTAAGGGAGGAGTATCCTCTTGCAGTTGAAAATGTAAATATAGCATTGAAGCAGGCAAGAGAGTATGGGCTTTTAGGAAAAGATATCCTAGGTTCTGGTTTTGATTTTGATGTTAAAATTTTTAGGGGAGCAGGAGCATTTGTTTCAGGTGAATCAAGCGCACTTATAAAATCCTTAGAGGGAAAGGTAGGCGAACCTGAACCAAAATATGTTCATATGTCTGAAAAAGGTCTGCATGATAAACCTACAAACCTGAACAATGTTGAAACATGGGCAAATGTTCCCTTTATAATAAACAATGGTAGTGATTGGTATAACAAAATAGGTTCTGAGAATAGTAAAGGCACAAAAATATTTTCTTTAGTTGGCAAAGTAAAAAATACAGGGCTTGTTGAGGTGCCGATGGGCATTACTATCAGGGACATTATATATAAAATAGGTGGCGGTATAAAAAATAATAAAAAATTCAAGGCTGTACAAACAGGAGGGCCTTCTGGGGGGTGTATACCGGAAAAATTTATTGATACGCCAGTGGATTTTGATGAGTTAACAAAACTAGGTTCAATGATGGGTTCAGGTGGAATGATTGTGATGGATGAAGAAACCTGCATGGTGGATGTTGCAAGATATTTTTTAAACTTTTTAAAAGATGAGTCATGCGGTAAATGTGCGCCATGCAGGGAGGGTATTAAACAAATGCTTGGAATATTAAACAGGATATGTGAGGGAAAAGGAAAAGAGAAAGATATAGAGTTATTGGGGGAGATATCTGATGTTATGATTAATGCCTCTTTATGTGCTTTAGGCAGAACAGCACCAAACCCTATTTTAACAACAACAAAATACTTTAGAGACGAATATGAAGCACATATAAAAAATAAGAAGTGCCCTGCTGGTGTATGTAAGTCTCTTGTTACATATAAAATAACAGATAAATGCATAGGTTGTGATGCCTGCGTAAAGGTTTGCCCTCAAAAAGCCATATCTGGTGAAAAAAAGAAAAAACATATCATAGATCAAAATAAATGCATAAAATGTAGTGCTTGTCTTGATGCTTGTAAGTTCAATGCAATAACAAAGGGGTAGTAGGATGATAACAATAAGTGTTGATGGGAAAAAAATAGATGTAAAAGAAGGCAATATCCTCCTCGAGGTTTTGCAGGAAAATGGATTTGATATACCTACATTGTGCTATCATAAAGATTTAAGTCCTCAGGGTAGTTGCAGACTTTGCACAGTTGAAATAATAAAAAAAGGCAGATCGAATTTTGTGACATCATGTAACTACCCAGTTACTGATAGTATAGAGGTAAAAACAAATTCTGAAGGTGTTATTAAAATAAGAAAGATGCTTATTGAACTATTGTTTGCGAGATGTCCAGATGTAAAAATTGTGAAAGAATTGGCAAAAAAGATAGGGGTAAAGACAACCCGTTTCCCTTTAGAATATGAAAACTGCTTGTTATGTGGTTTATGTGTTAGGGCATGCAATGAAATTGCTGGTGCACACGCAATTAATTTCTCCAAAAGAGGTTTGGATAAAAAGGTAACAACACCTGCTGGTGAAATAACTGATGCATGTATTAACTGTAATGAATGCGTAAAAGTATGCCCAACAGGAGAGGTTGAATTATGGGTAAAGGAATTCTCCAAAATGCCAGATTCTATATCATCTGGTCATAGGCTTTGTGCAGGCTGTGCAGAGCCAATAATTGTTAGGCAAATACTTCATGCAACAAATGAGCCTGTTGTTGTTGCCAATGCCACAGGATGCCTTGAGGTTGCCACAACAATATATCCTTACACATCATGGAAAACACCGTGGATTCATTCTGCTTTTGAGAATGCTGCATCAACAATGTCGGGTGTGGAAGCATGCTATAAGGTTTTGAAAAGGAAAGGAAAAATAAACAATGAAATAAAATTCGTTGCATTTGGAGGGGATGGTGGAACATATGATATCGGCATTCAGGCACTCTCAGGTGCGGCTGAAAGAGGACATGATTTTTTGTATGTCTGCCTCAACAACGAAGCATACATGAACACAGGGATCCAGAGGAGTGGTGCAACACCAAAAGGTGCATCAACAACAACATCACCCGCAGGCTCTGTTATTCCTGGTAAAAAAGAATACCCAAAGGATTTAACAGAAATCATGGTTGCGCACAAAATCCCATATGTTGCCCAGGCATCACCTGGTTTTTATAATGATTTGATAGCAAAAGCAGGTAAGGCGTTCAGCATTGAAGGACCAAAGTTCATAAATGTTATATCACCCTGCTCAAGAGGGTGGAGATATCCAACATACGTAACAATAGACGTTTCTAAAAAGGCTGTTGAAACCTGCTTCTGGCCGTTGTATGAGGTAGAAAACAGCGAATACAGGCTCACAGGATTATCTAAACTTATTGCTGATGGAAAAAAACAAAAAACCCCTATGGTGGAATACCTGAAAATGCAGGGAAGATTCAAGCATCTGTTCACAGAAAAATACAAAGAGATTATTCCTGAGATCCAGTCAAGGATAGATAAGGACTGGGATGCTTTGAAAAAGAAATGCGGGTACTAAAAATTAATTCTCCTGAAATCCTCAAGTATCTTTTTATGGTCAAACGCAAGCTCAGGGAGAGTGTTTAACGAAAAAAGCTTAACATTCTTTGCATCAGAGCCGGATTTCAGTTCACCGCCAACAACATTCAAACAGTAAACGATTGTGACGGTATGCCCTCTGGGGTCCCTTCCAGGGTCAGAGTAAATGCCGAAAATGTTTTTGATTTTTGTTTCCAGCCCTGTTTCTTCCTTTATCTCCCTGATTACAGCATTTTCAACCGTTTCACCGTAATCCACGAAACCGCCAGGGAGTGCAAAGCAATTCTTGAAAGGAGAATTCTTTCTTCTGACAAGAACAACCTTTTTTTTGTAAAAAATTATTCCATCCACTGTGAGATATGGCGATGGAAAATTTAATGCCTTTTCAACCATTTTTTCTTTTTCCAGATAAATTTTTAGAATATTTTTACCTGTTTCCGTCAGAACTGTTTTCCCACCTTCCCTTCCACCCCTTTCAGAAACAACAACCTTCTCACCAACCGATTTATTAATTTTTTGTATTATTCCCCAAGCATGCCTGTAACTCATCTTCATTAACTCAGCAGAGCTTGTGAGCGAGCCTGTTTCATCTATCAGCCTCAACAATTCTGCCCTGCCGGAGCCGAGCAGGAATTTTTTGTTTTTCATAAGACGCAGTTTTGATTTGAAAGAGTACACAAACAGTGAATGCAGTAGAATGATTTTAAAGGTTACTGCACTCCTAAACAGGAAAAGGTTAATATTATTTAAGGACATGTGCAAGGCATGTGCAAGCCGAGTTCGTCTATACCGCCAAAATGGAACAGAAAGCGAAGTTCGTATATAAGGAGTTATACGCAATCGTGAGCAAAAGGGTTAATACAATGGAAAATATTATAATGGACGCGTGAGAATATGAAAAAACCGTGTTGTGAAGCAGAAGCAAAAGAAGAAGAAAGGAAAAAAGAAAACTGTATGGTTTGTGGTGGCACTCTAGAATATTTGTCTGAATCAATAAGTGTTGTATGCAACTATTGTGGAAAGGAAGAAACGGGTTACATTCACTGTCCTAAAGGCCACTACGTTTGTGAAATTTGTCATGGTAAAGGTGCATACGATGTCGTAAAAGATTTGGCGTTGTCTACTAAATCAAAGGACCCAATGGCAATCGCTGAGACAATGATGGCTCATCCAAATATTCCAATGCTCGGATGTGAACACGCATATATTACTGCCGCTGCCTTTTTAGCGAGTATGAAAAATCAAGGCACATTAAGAATCACACATGACAAGATAACAGAAGCCATGCAACGAGCGAGAGATATTTCAAAGTCAGGATATTGTGGATTAGCAGGTACATGTGGAATTGCATCTGGGTTAGCATCTGCATTCAGTGTTATTTGGGGTGCGGTTTGCGAAAAAGATGTTGAGATGTCTAAAACTTTACATGTAATGGCAAGAGCTACCGACGCCATAGCAGCTGACGCTGGTCCATGTTGTTGCAAAAGTTTTGTAAGAACTGCCTTAGGTGTCGGATATAATGCAGCAAAAGAATACTTGAATGTGAATTTGCCGATACATCGAGAGAGAATTTCATGCTTTTATGTCAAAAGACATCCTCATGGTTGTAGGGGTGCAAAATGTCATTATTTTCCAAAAAAGTAAAATTGGCTTTTGCTCACGACTCTCCGCTCCCTTCGGTCGCTCCGACCCTTACGGGTGCGTATAACGGGTGGATATACGCTTCGTCGCTTCGCTCCTCGCCCTTCGGGACATTGCCTTCGGCAACGTCGTATATCCGCCAGCCGTTATATGAAATGCCAGAGCCCAAGTGTCGGAAAAGGAGATGAGTAAAATGAACGAAGATGTACAAAAAGATTGGAAAAAATTCTATCTGAGATGGTTGTTTGAGCAGGCAAAAAATGTAAGTAATGAATTTGATATTGCAGATGAAAACAAAGCATATGACGCATTGATGGTACGATTTAATAGAGTAGTAGATGATTGGCAAAAAATTGCAAATGAAACGCAACTTAAAAATCTCCAAGCACTAAATCAAGCTCTTTTATCATTCTTTGAGTGCGGTGTGGGGATCGGCACTATAACCCAGCATTGTGATTTTGTACCCATGTTAATAAAGATGATAAAAGAAAATAAAGAACTTCAGAGGAAATTAGAAGATCTTCAAAAAACTTTGCCAAAAATTGAGACGAAAGATTTAGGTTACATACAATGATATGAAAATCATAAAGGGCTCTGGCACTCTGCGGAAGCCTTCGGCTTCCTTGCCTCACCTTCGGCTCAGTCATATAACAGAGCGTATCTGGCTACGGTGCTTCGCACCTTCGCCCAAATTCCTCACCTGCTCGTTGAGGCTCGCTGGCTCGGAATTTCAGATACGCTCAGCCGTTATACGCAATCGGTTTGAAAGAGGAAGATTAAAATGAATGAGAAAAGAAAGCTATCCGTTTTTGAGAAATACCTGACACTATGGGTTTTACTTTGCATTGGTACAGGAATATTTTTAGGAAAGATAGCACCTGGGGTTGCTGTCAAATTAGATTCTCTTTCAATATATAATGTATCCATTCCTATTGCTATCTGTCTATTTTTTATGATGTATCCAATTATGGTGAAGATAGATTTTGCAGAAGTAGTAAGAGCGGCAAAAACGCCTAAGCCTGTGGCTTTAACATTATTCATCAATTGGGCAATCAAGCCATTTACCATGTATCTGATCGCATCATTCTTTTTGGGATACCTATTTA
>Ga0172362_10005504_pt1 | contig 10980 bp, 9 predicted proteins | sample LakKivs1_kivu2a2_FD_114534 | JGI IMG/M metagenome (GOLD analysis project Ga0172362, IMG submission 114534) | Sediment microbial communities from Lake Kivu, Rwanda - Sediment s1_kivu2a2 | ecosystem: Environmental > Aquatic > Freshwater > Lake > Sediment | place: Rwanda: Western Province, Lake...
AAAGTAAATGAAAATATGCTGGATTAGCTCAGTTGGTTTAGAGCACTTTGCTGTTAACAAAGGGGTCATTGGTTCGATTCCAATATCTAGCGAACTTTCTGATAATTATTGATTATCAGAAATAATGAAATCTAAAAAAATTGATTAAATTTTTTTTAATTTATGGGAAAATTAAATGCCTAAAATAACAATAGACCTTGATTTTGATTATCGAAACATTGATAAAATATATATCTTTAATAATAATGAAGATTTTATTGAAATTGGTGTGAATGATTCTCGATTGAAAATTATTCCAGAGAGGAGTTCAGAAAATTTACTTTATCTTTGTGCATCAGGAAATCTCATTGCAGAACCCATTTCCATCCACAATTTCTTCCGCTTTTTCTGGAAACTGATTGAAGAAAAGGAATCAATTATTCTTAATTTTTCAAAAATAAATTTATCAGATGATTTGTTGGATTTTTTGATATCATATATTGAAAGGTTTAAGGATAAATTGGTTGAAATTGATGTGAGTTGTAATTTGATTTCTGCATTTGGATTTCGTAAATTATTTGCGTTTTTCGAAAAATGCCCAAATCTTCAAAAAATTAATTGTTCATTCAACCTCGTCAGTAAAAATAAATTCAAAGAATTATTGTCAAAATCAAATGTTTCTCTTAGATTAAAAGAATTTACGGAATATTATGTAATAAATTTTTTGTCACCTGAATTGTTATTTAAGTATTACCAATCAGAAATAGAAAAACTCGAAAAAAATAATTATAAAATCATCCTCTAAAAACCATTTAAAAGAATTGAACTAATAATATGTAAAATGGCAGAGACGCAATCCATTTCAAAGAGTAATGTAATATCGAAGATAGATTTATTGATGACATCCTTGTCTAAATTTTATGCGGATGAGAGGAACATTAATTTAATTTTGCCGATATTGCAGGGGACGTCGAAGATTTCTCTACGAGTTTTGGACTGGTTTGTTACAAACTTTTGTAAAAAACACAATACTGTAATAACTTTTGAAAAGGATGGACGACCACAGAAGTTGATTGTACATTTGGATTATAAGAATCAGTTAAAGGCATATAGTAAGAAGAGTTTTGATCCTTTTTGTCGTCGGGAGAGGATAAATTTTTTGTATGGTAAGGGATGTGAGCTTTTGACGACGGTGGGGCAGTTAAATTTTTTTAGATGGGCGATAGAGAATAATGTTTTGGATTATACAGGAGGGCATTTGGATCAGATTGAGAGTGATATGAATAGTTCTTTACGAATTGATGGTAAGAAGTCTGTTAGTCCGACAATTCCGAGTAGTGAGGAGTCGACAGAGACGGAATCATCGACGGACAAGGAGAAGAGGCGTAGAAAGAGACACGAGTTGTCAATTTCGGCCTCGAAGAGTGTGAGTAAACATAATGTTAAAATCACGGTTGAATTTTCTTAGGAATTTATTTTGGAGATGATATTTTCCATAACTTGTTTTGAGAGAGGAGTTTTTATTTTACCGTAGATAGTGCTGAGGAAGATGTATTCAAGTATTTTATTGTATAATTTTGTATTATTTTTTTGTGATAGGATGTATTTGTATGCAATTTCGGTGGAGAAATTTTTTCCGAATACTTTTGGGAAGTTTGGTGGAATGTCTGTCCAGACGATTGCATCGGCATTTTCTTTTTGGGCTAATTTTTTGATTGCATTTATTTGATTTTCATTTAATAAATTGCTTCTGTGGGAATTATTTTTAAGATTGACATAACCAATTAAATTTGGGATAGTTTTTTCGCGTGTTTTGAGTGCATTAATTGCTTCATTCAGATTATTTATTTTTGTTGGTGCAATATAAACCGGATTTAAAACACCATTTTCATTATCGATTACCAGAGTAACTCTTCCTTTACCATTATCAGATATCCGCGAAAAATTCAATGGCAATTGCAATCTTGTTTGTCTCCAAGGTGCATCTAATTCTAATAAAGCATTATCCCACAATAACGATCCCCAAGCCAAATAATAAATTTTCATTATCTAATTAGTAATTAGATAATAAATTACAAAAATATTTACTTCAAAAAATCAAAAAATATTACATACAACGCTTGTTGAGTCTGAATCTTCAAACATTCAGCCTTTAATTCTCCATCTTTAATCGGTCTTTCCTCGGTGGTTCCAAAAGAAGTTTTGTTTTTATTATTTCCTTCAAATTTGTCAACAAAAAACTGGAAACCGAAACTCGCGAAATATTTAGTAATCGTTGCAACCTCCTCGGGTCCCATCACATCTAAATTTACTCTACCTCGCTCATCCCCATATAACCCCTTCATCATTTTTGTAAAAATCTCAATTAAAACTTTAAAATTATCACTTGCTTCAAAATCATCTGAAATTAATTCTAAATGAATTGATCGCTCTTTTTGGGGAGGATATGAAATTAAATTATGGATAAAATCATCCAATGATCCCTCTTTCTCTCTATTAGACATTTCCTATATTTTAGAATACAAGAAATCTCTTTAAGCCAAAAAAATATATTCTCATTATAAATTATTATGAAAGTTTCACCAGCAAATCTTAATTCCAGTGGAAAATATAATTTTTCCGTTGACGTTTACCCACCATTCCAATCTGGAGAAGGAACTTGTTATCCCGCTCTTCATTATTACGATAATATCCCCTACACCCCAATGTTCGGCGGTAAAAAATACAAAAAGGCCCGTGGAGGCACCGCTGCAACTCTTCCTTCGTATGCTGATGGAATGGCTTGTGATGGGAAAGTATCTGAATTAAACCTTAAAAAGAATTTCGGACCTTTTCTCTACCCTCCTAACCAAATGCCAATGAACCCTGTAGGAGGTGCCCGTCGTAAACGTAAAATGAAAGGTGGCGAGAATTTAGTGGGACAACAATATCTCACTCAACCTCTTGTCCCATCCACCCCCAGCACTCCCGCCGATTACCCGGGTAATGCATACCTCACCTCTCCTGACCAAAAAGCCGCACTTACCAGGAGTGGTTTAGGACCACAAAAACAAACTGGGTTGTCAGAAAATTTTCTCAATAATAATATGGGAATAACTTATGCAACTCAAGCTGGAGGTAAATCCAGAAAATTGAAAGGTGGAACCACCGCCGGCGAAAACTACTTCCAAAAATTAACCGGCAAATACGCCCCCGAAAATGCACACGTTAACGAAGAAGCCTGTGGCGGTGCTCCCAAAAGAAAAAAACGCACACACAAAGGCGGTGCCAATATTGTCGGAGCCACTCCTCAATATTTAGCATCTGATTCCGATGCTAGCACTCTTGGAAATACCACCAACTATGCCGCCAGTAAAGGTGCAATGTGCAATGGTTGGACCAGTGGTTTCCCAAATCCAGGCGATGCAGCGGGTGTTCGTGACAATTCACAGAATGCTATTTTTAATCCAGCAATCAATCAAGCCAATAATCACACTTCAGGTGGTGGTGTAACCCCTGCTTCTCCTTCAACTCCTCCCGGACAACCCCAAAGTTGTGGCCAAACTGGTGGAATGATGTATCGCGATGCTCCTGGTCCAAATCAGACATCAAATATGTCCAAAGGAGACATTTATCACCCAGAATGGAAATACGATGCCGCCGGAGGCAAGAAAAAGAAGAAAACACGCCGTATGCGCGGCGGTGATGGACTCGATATCCCAACTCCAGGTGCTGACTGGAGCTCCGCTTCCCCAGGTGCTGCCACCCAAATGTCAGAAGCCGCACAACTTCAACGTAACATCAAAGGTGAAACCCAAATGGGCACCAAAACCGGTTCTACTCCTTTAATTGTCACCAATGATTTTGTTGGTCCAGTCGGTAATTTGTTGCCAAAAGATAGTCCAGTAGTTGCACCTATGAGGGTGATGGAGGTTCCATCTGGAGAAGAGATGCAGGGAGGAAGACGTCGTCGCAAGCACAAGGGAGGAATGCAAACCCCTGATGCCGATTTTCCAGCCTATAATGCCGGTGTTACCTCTCAATTAGAGGCTGGCAAACCGAATACGGTTGCATTAATGCCAAAGACTGAGGCACCAAAGCCATTGAATGTGCCATATGGACCTATTCCGGAGGGTTATGAGAGTGAGATGGATGGTGGTGCTAAGAAGAAGACAAAGACCAAGAAGGCAAAATCTGTAAAGAGTGTGAAGAGCACCAAGAGCAAGAAGTCTAAGTCCAGCAAGAAATCGAAATCAAGTACTAAATCGAAGAAGACCAAATCACGCCGTCACAAAGGTGGTGATGGTGGTCCAGGAAGCGATTTCGTCACAACCCTCATGTCCCGCGGCCCTGTCAATTATCCCGACCAGCCATCAGCAGATCGTTTCCGTTTCTTTACCAAAACTGGTGACTTTATCCCCAATTCCATGCTTAAATTCGCGGCTGCACCAATTTCCACTGGTTTTGTAAAAGATCCCAACCCGTTCCCAGTCGCCTATAATGACTTCAACCCCGAACTCGACCAATCCGGCGGCAAAAAGAAGAAATCTAAATCTAAAGACAAGAAATCCAAAAAATAATTTCTAGATAAATTATCAGAATAATTTATCAATAAATCTAATTATAAAAATCAAAATGCGCATTAAAACCATAGGTTCCAACATCATTTGGTTTCGGTCCAGTTTTAACAATTGGATAATATTCCATGTTCATCCCAACTTTTCCATTTATTTGCTCAATTTTAATTTGCGCAGTATCAATTAAATTTTGTGTTAATTCTCCAAGTATTTTTTGACTTTCTTGAAATTTTTTATATGATGTTCTGGTACTTGGTAATTTGTAAATAATTGCTTGCCAGTAGTTCAGGCATTGTTGTCGTAAAAATTCTAATTCTTCAAATTGATTTCCTCTCGCATTCACCCCTGTTAATATATCGTTATGTAACAATATCATGGCATTAATATATGCCAAGGATTTTGAATAGTTAAACATACTATGATTGATAAATATTCTATTATTGTAGAAGAAGTCGACAACGGCTGGATTGAAATAAAGATAATTCATTTGTCTTTCGGAATCCATTTTTAAATAATTGTCATTATATGAGATGGCACCTTCAATTGGATAAACATTATTTTTTGCGAGCATTTGGGCTAAAAAGTTTATTTTTTGTTGTTTATTTTCGGTAAATCCTTTGATGTTATAGAATTCATATTGGAAATAGATGTAATAAAGAAATCCTAAAAACAAAAATCCAAAAATTGATCCCAAAGAAATATTCGCCCGAATAAACCACGAATAAATAACAAATAAAACTAATGCAACAATAAATAATCTATTTTTACCAATAATATTGAATAAATTGAATGGACTAACTCCTTCAAGAAGTCCGGTTAAAATTTGTTCATCTTTTATTTTAGCATTTATTAGAGCGGAGGTCTGTAATAAATCTTTAAGAATTACATTACGTTCCATATTACTGTGTGAGAAAAATAAAATAGAGAATAACTGAAATCAGGACAAACATAATTCCGACATAAATAATTCTATCATTTTTTGTTAATATAATGATGTAATTGTTAATGTCTTTGTTGTTGGAATCGTCGTACATTAAAGTTGTCATTTCATTGACAATGTATGTCCAGGTGGTGAAGAAATTTTCGAATAATTTTTTCAGGGATAAATTGTAGACTCTTTTGTTATATTTTTCTTCTTCTCTTTTTTTATTTTCGAGGATAGTATTGGAATATAATTTTTTGTAAGATTTGGCTAATTGCAATTTTTGAAAATCGGATAAAGTATATACACTCGCATCCTCTAAAATATCACTTCGCATTCTTGTCATTACTAATTTATATCAATAATTTAAATTATTACAAGAATACCCCATAATAATTTACATATAAGATGGCATGTTTCCTCTCATTGCCATCATCTGACAATAAGGACACTGACAACCTCCTGCACAATTGCATCCTCCCATTCCCATTCTACCCATTCCCATACCCAACATCGATTCACTCATATTTTGACCACGATGAGTAAAATACCAAATGATTAATATTAAAAAGACAAGCAACAAGAAAATACCTAATTCCTCCATTTATATTTTATACAAATATTTTTATCTTATAAAATTATATTCACAAATTCTAAATCATTCTCCACCAAAGCCTCCTGTATTACTTCCATAATATTACTTACTATCTTCACCTCCGGCAATTCTCCCCCATTTGTTATTGGACTTCCTCCCATACTATTTCTCCTCCTTCTTATAATTTTCTCATAATCTTCCTCATTATCCTTTGGTATTAAACATAAACGAACTCCTGCCCTCTTCGCTCCCTCCAATTTCGCCTCTAAACCACCAATTGGATGCACATTCCCATGCAAATCTATTTCTCCAGTCATCGCAATATCATTCTTCACCTTTACATTACATAATCTACTCACGATTGCAGTCGTAATAGTAATTCCAGCACTTGGACCGTCTTTTGGTGTTGCAGCTTCCGGACAATGTATATGCAAACCGAAATTACCATACGTTTCATATTCCTCATTTATCTCCTTCTTTACACTCTTCGGTATCAAATTCCACGCTAATGTCTTCGCACACATCATCGACTCCTTCATCACATCCCCCTGTTGTCCAGTCAACTCCAACGCCAACTTACGATCACTTGGTGTCTTCACACATTCTACAATTGTTAATCCACCGGTTCCCATCACTGTCGCATATAATCCATTTACAAATCCAACCTGGGGCTCCTTCGCAATTCTCTTCAATTGCACTTTCGGTTTATCACTAAATAATTCTTTCACAAATTCCTCTGTAACCTCATACGGTAATTTAATATTATCATCTGTAATCTTCTTCAAATTAATTTCCCTTATTATTTCAAATAATTTTTCACGCAATTTACGAACTCCTGCTTCATTCGTGTAATTCTGTATAATATATTTTACAACATCTTTACTAATAATCATATCACTCGGCTTATAACCAACTACATCTAATATCTCCGGCCAAGAATAATTCTGTACAACGTGGATCTTCTCCCCAATAGTCAAAGCTTTAACACTAATTTCCGTTATTCTGTCACGTAAAATTCGATCAATCGAATGCGAATCATTATAAGAAAATACAAATAAAACTTTACTTAAATCGAATTTTATGCCGGAAAAATATTTGTCAGAAAATTCATGATTCTGCGAAAAATCCGTTAAATGCGTCAAAATTCCTATTATCTCCCTTCCATGCTCCGTATTTGACACCTTATCCACCTCATCTATATAAATAATCGGATTCATACACTTTGTCTCCATCAAAATATCAACAATTCTTCCCCAAGTTGATCCCAAATAAGTATAACTATGACCTTCCAAAGTGGCTCCATTACTACTTCCGCCTAATGGAAGAAATCCAAATGGACGTGGGTTTCCATCCTCATCAACAAAACACTTCGCCAATCCCTTCTTCGCAATCGTCGTCTTTCCCACTCCAGGCGGACCCTGAAACCCAAAAACAGTTCCCTCCATCTTCCCATTCATCCATTGCGCAATTAACCTCTCCAATTGCATTTTTGTCTCCTCCTGTCCATACACACAATCATTCAATGTCTTCCTAACTTTCTCTAAATAATCTTTCTTCGATTTCTTATATTTTGTCCATTCCCTCCATAAATTCAAAAAATTATTGGCAATCGATACAAAAATATTATCATCCTCAACCTCCTCTATCACCACTATACTTTCCACCTTATCCCCCAATTCCTCCCCATTCTCCAATTTATCATTAATATCCCTTATCTTCTCCAATTCCTCAATAAATATTGTACACTGTTTATGTATTCTTTCATCAGTTGTTTCCACGCATTCCATTTTTGTAACTGTTCTCAATATTTTGTCCATATTCTTTAAAAATGTATCAATAGTACTCTCGATCTGTTCATTCTTATAAGTCTTCAAGTGCAACGATAATTGTTCAAAAATAAATTTCTCCATTTCAGTTTTGGGTTCAAAATCAGTAATTTTCTTTATACTGTTTGTTACTACTCCATTCAACTTATTAGCATAACTCTCCAAACCACTCAAAACTGGTTCCTTCTTGTAAACCCCAAAAGGTACCTTCAATAATCCATCCAAATATTGTTGAGCTTTGGCCGATCCTTCACGAGTCCCCTTCATCTCCTTCATTTTATCCAATGCCTTCGTTTTAACATTATCAGATGCCTTCATCATGGCAATTCTCTTTTCATAAGGGATATCATCCTCAGTTAAACTATGCAATTGGGTTACTTTATTCTCAACATTCTTAAATGCAATGCGAAATAATTTCTGTACTGAATAATGCAAACTTCTATATATCTCCTCTGCCATCGGCTGCGGCTTCAAAAGCTCACTCGTATTACAAATCATATCATAAATAATATGCGCCAAAAATTGATCCTCACTATCACTCAACAAAAATAAAGTCAAAATATACCTCTGCTTCTCCGTATTCCCCGTTATAAATTCCTTCACCAACAATGACAACGGCTTCGTCCTATATTTCAACAAATCCTTATGCGCATTACTTATAATTTCACCTATCTCAACTTCATTATTTAACAAAAAATCCCTCAATGATAATTGATTCAAAAATCCATTCTTAAAATTATCCTCTATCGACAAAAATTTAATCTGCTCCTGCACCTTCTTCAACTTATCTCCAATTGTTCCTCCAATACGAGTAATGTTTAATGGATCTTTATTAAAGTAACCACTTATTACCAACGTTTTATTGTTAAATGGAAAATAAATATCAGCTCCTTCTATTTTTTCCAAAAAAGACTTATTCGAACTATTCACCTTCTTCGGATATGGCAATGCATCCCCAACCAACAAAACTGTACTTTCACCCTCTAAAGTACCCGATGTTGGTACAAAAAAGTTATCATAAAATTCCAATAATTTCTTATATTTATCAGATAAGTTTGATGCATAATCATATCCTAAATATAAGGAAATAATATGATTTACTCTTTTGCATCCACCTTCAGAAACAATTTCAATAACTTTTTTTCTTATTTCGTAGATTTTTTCTAGGGTTGCTTCCATAGAACTGGAGGAAGTAAAGTCAATACTGTCATTTTGTTCACGATATTGCTGCAGCACTTCATCAAGTTTTTCCATCAGGACAGAATATTTATCTTTTTTAAACACTTTATTTTCGTAATTATTTTGGATGCCTGACATCACATTATAAATTTCTTGATAAAGTCTGCGATTTTCTAAATTTAATTTGTTAGTGATTATTGTATTAATAATGGATTTAGCATCGTTTAAATCAGACATTGTTTAATATAATAGAAGAAGAATTTTTTAAGTTATAAAAAAAATAAATTTACTCTGCATTGAAAATTTATTTTTAAAATCTAATATAGATTATACCCAATGGAAAATAAAAAAAATAAAGCAGTTGAATTAATTGAAAAACTTAATACCAATAAAACTATCAAAAATTTAGGCAATACTTCCGAATCTTTAGTCACCGAAACCATCATTGAAACCGAAGAACCGGTAATTGCCAAACGTAATACCTATCTTCCCGAAGATAAACTATTTGAGTCAATTGGTATTTTAGACCCTGACGGCAAAAATATCAATCCACTCACCGGCGAACCATACAAAAACCTCTATTATACAGACCCTTCCAAAGAAATGAACCTAAAAAATGCAACCTACAATTGGTTTGCAACCAATCCAGGCGGTTGGGCCAATCTCCCAATGTATAACGATGATATTAAAAATACTACCATCAAATCTTTATACAACAACCAAGTCACTCTTATTGTTTCTGGAACTGGTAGTGGAAAAACTGTTCTCCCCCCAAAATATCTCCTTCACGTCCTCAATTATCAAGGTAAAATTGCAATCACTAATCCAAAAATTAAACCAGCAATCGGTAATGCGGAATTTGCAGCTAAATGTTTGGATGTTGCTTTGGGTGATCAAGTTGGATTGAAATTTCGTAATTCACCGAAAGAGTATTTTTCAAGAGATTCTAAATTAGTTTTCTGCACTGATGGATACATTCTCCGAAAACTTCAAAGCGATCCACTCCTCTCCGAATACGACGCTGTCGTTATCGATGAAGCCCACGAAAGAGGCATTATGATCGACCTTCTCCTTCTAATGTTAAAACAAATGCTCAATCTACGCCCAGATTTTAAACTTGTTATTATGTCCGCCACCGTCAACGAAAAAATATTCGTCGATTACTTCCCAACCAACAAATTTAAATTCGGTCTCGTCCAAGCTCCCGGTAAATCACACTTCCCAGTCGGTCAAATATTCTTGAAAGAATCCATCAACAAATTTGATGAAAATGGTAATTTAATTAATGATGAATATATTAAAAAGGCTGCAGAAGTTATAACTGATATTTTGAGGAATTCAGAGACTGGAGATATTTTGGTTTTCTTTCCAGGAAAAGGAGAATGCCAAGATGGATGCGTCATTCTTCACCAAAAAATATCAGAAGTAAATAAAAATCTCGATAATAAAATTTACTGCAACATCTTACATAGCGGCACTGATGAAAAATTAACTGAATTATTATTAAATTCTCAAGCATATAAAAATATAAATAATGGACGTTATACAAGAAAAGTAATTTTTGCGACTGAGGTTGCGGAATCATCTTTAACGATTAAAGGAATTGATTTTGTAGTCGATTCAGGATTGGTGAATGAAAATATATTTTACAGTGAAAAGAATTTGCATTCATTAGAGCAGAAATATATTTCAAAAGCATCACACACACAACGTATGGGTAGAACTGGCAGAACTGCCCCCGGTACCTGCTATAATTTATTTACTGAGAATGAATATGAAAAAATGTTTAAAGATTACAGAACAGCCCCGATTTTAGTTGATGATATTTCACAGGAATTATTGTATTTCATATCAAATAAGAATTTTGTTTCACACATTGATTTTCCATTTAAGTATGTGAATGGTAATAAGAGGGGAGGGGCG
>Ga0172362_10005505_pt1 | contig 10980 bp, 9 predicted proteins | sample LakKivs1_kivu2a2_FD_114534 | JGI IMG/M metagenome (GOLD analysis project Ga0172362, IMG submission 114534) | Sediment microbial communities from Lake Kivu, Rwanda - Sediment s1_kivu2a2 | ecosystem: Environmental > Aquatic > Freshwater > Lake > Sediment | place: Rwanda: Western Province, Lake...
ATGGAAAGCCCGGCGATGAGATCGAGTTGGGTCAGTTCGGCAAGATGCCCATCATGGATGCGAGCAAGTGAGCTGCCCTTGGCACATGAGGGTTCGGATAACGCTAAAAGCTCAGAGTTGGCCTGAGGTCGGGGATCTGAGATGAAGACATCCAGGATCTTAGCTCTTGCGCTCGTCCTTGGCGTTTTGGCTACCGGTCTGACCGGTCTGATCAATACTACTCCAGAAGGATTGCTCGGTGCTATTCACTATGGATATCCGCTTCCTTGGTTGTATCAGATCGTCTACATTGGGATGCCGATCGAGGTAGATTGGGCGATGCTGTTGTTGGACATCGCGATCTGGTCCGTTATCATAGCAATAGTCCTCATGCTTCTACAGTATGTCCTGAAGCGCTAGTCGGGCCCGTGCCTTCTCTGCGGCCAAAGCCATTGAACAAGAAGATCCTCAGCGGACATGCCCACAAGGTCCTCCTCTCTTTTTCGTGCACCCATGCTAACCCGTTCACCGAGCCGACGGGATAGTGTCAAGTGGAAATCTGCTTCTCACATGAGGTTGGTTCCTAGTACTGAATCTTGGAAGTGGTGCGGGAGGTGGGATTTGAACCCACGAACCCCTTCGGGACAGGAGCCTCAGTCCTGCACCTTTGACCTGGCTTGGCGACTCCCGCTTATTCGCCCCCGCCCTCTTCCGAAATTTAACTGTTGTGAGCTCTTCGTCAGGTCAATCTGATTACCGAGCAGAATCACCGAGCATGGCAGGGTGCAAACGTTTAACCGAAGTGCTGGGCTTCTTGCGATTGCAATGATTCTAATCAACACACTCACCGCGCAGCCTCTTGAGGAGCAGCCTCTGGAGCTCGTGGAGAGGAAAGGGCGAGGGCACCCGGACACGATTGCAGACAGCGTTGCTGATGCCATCTCAGTAGCCCTCAACAAGGAATTCCTCCAAAGATGGGACGGCATCTTTCACTACAATCTGGACAAGGGGCTCCTCGTTGCGGGAAACTCGAGACCGGAGTTCGGAGGTGGTCAGGTCAAGAAGCCCATGTTGATGATTCTAGGTGATAGGGCGAGCGTGAGTGTCGAGGGCGAGACCATTGACCTGAACTCGCTAGTCGATCACGTCACCCGAGATTGGGTGAGGCGAAACCTGAGATATGTAGATCCTGAGAAGCATCTAAGGATCCAGAATGAAATAGGCAAAAGTTCGGGCAACTTAGCAGACATATTCATCAGAGGTGGCGAATTCTTAGGAGCTAACGACACGTCGGCCGCTGTGGGGTACGCGCCCATCTCCAAGACAGAGAACCTAGTCAAGAGAGTGGAGGCTTACGTGAATTCCTCTGACTTCAAACGCAGTTACCCAGAAGCGGGCGAAGATGTCAAAGTGATGTGCAGCCGGGTCAAGGACGAACTTGAGCTGACGCTCTCCGTAGCGTTCGTTGATCGCTTCATCAAGGATGAGCGCGACTACTTCAGAAAGAAGGAAGAGATAAGGTCAGCTATCGCCCAGTTCGCCAAAGATGAAGCCGGAGCGGGTTCTATGGAGGTATCGTTGAACAACTTGGACAAAGTCGGAAGGGGGGTGGATGGGCTCTACTTGACCGTGACTGGGACGTCTGCCGAGTCCGGGGACAGCGGGCAGGTGGGGCGGGGCAACAGGGTGAATGGTGTGTTCTCTCCCTGTCGGCCATCAAGTTCGGAGGCTGCTTCAGGAAAGAACCCAATCAGTCACGTTGGCAAGATATACAACGTGATGGCCTTCGAGATCGCAGAGAGAATAGTTGGTGAGGTTCAAGAGGTGCGGGAGGCATATCTCTGGTTGCTCAGCAAGATAGGAGAGCCTGTTAACCTTCCGCGCCTAGCGGCCGCCCAGGTGGCGATAGCCAGCGGCGCCGATTCCAGAGATGTGACCAAGAGGGTCAACGAGGTGATAGAATCATCTCTCGTACCGGCCACCTTCAAGGACGTGATAGACAGGCTGATCAGAGGGGAAGTGACCCTCTGTTGACCAATCTTTTTATCAAGTGAGAAGTGAGCTAGGTCTTCTCGTCTTTGGAAAGCATCTCGTCGGCTCTGTCCGAAGCAGTTAGGCGCTTCACTCGAAGGGCATACGTGAGGGACGCCGATGTTGAAACGCTGATACGTGACATACAGCGCTCCCTGCTCAAAGCAGACGTTCCGGTCGATCTCGTGAAGGAGCTCTCCGAAGGGATGAGAGAAGAAGCATCGAAGGAATCCCCTGATCTCTCCAAGAAGGATGTGGTCGTCAAGTCTGTGTACGATGGGCTCGTGAAACTCGTGGGGGGAGAGCAGGTGCAGGTGAAGCTCGACAGGAAACCTGCGGTTTGGCTCTTTGTCGGAATTCAGGGGTTCGGAAAAACCACCTCGCTAGCCAAGATGGCCCTCCTTTACGCGGCGAGGGGAAACAGAGTCGCTGTAGTATGTGCCGACACGTTCAGGCCAGGTGCCCTCGAGCAGATCAGAACCCTGTTAGCGGACAAGGACGTCCGGGTTGTCGGAGGCTCGGTCGGGGATGATCCTACCGTTCTCCTGAGGAGAGCGACCGGGGAACTGAAATACTCCGAACCACCGCCTGACATAATAATGGTGGACACGGCAGGCAGACACAAGACTCAAGACAGTCTGATGCAAGAGCTTTCAGAGATCGTCAGAGTCGCCAAACCAGATGCGACCTTCTTGGTAGTTGATGCTGGCCTAGGTCAAGCGGCCAGATCACAGGCGGAGGCGTTCAACTCCATCGCCCCAATCGGGTATGTGGTTGTAACGAAGATGGACGGAACTGCTCGAGGAGGAGGGGCACTTGCTGCCGTCGCATCAACCGGGGCCAAGATTGCCTTCATCGGCACCGGAGAGAAGACATCTGAACTCAGGCAGTTCAACCCGACTGAGTACATCTCTGATCTCATGGGAATTCCGGATCTGAAGACGATCCTAGAACGGGTATCACGCTCAATGGGCACAATGGGGGCAGACAGAGTCAAGGCATTTGCGTTGGGCAGATTCACATTGGAGGAATTCGTGGATCAGATGGAGGAAGTCACCAAGGGGGACATGACCTCTATGCTCCTGAAGCTTCTCCCAGTAGGCGCGAAAATCCCCAAGGAGATGAAGAAGATGTCAGAACAGAGAGTCAGGGCTTGGCGATCGGTTCTCGACTCCATGAACAAAGAAGAGCGGGAAGATCCTTCCCTGATGGATCAAAGCAGGATCAGAAGAGTCGCAGTGGGATCTGGCAGATCAGAAAAAGAGGTCAGGGACCTACTTCAGCAGTACAAGAACTCTAAGAAGATGGTCAGGCGCGTCAGAGGTATGAGAGGTCTGAAGGGACTTGCCTAAAGCTGCGAAAGATGTTCTTGAGTTCTGTGCAAGGATTTTGTCCGGGTACGCACTATGCGACAGATGCTTGGGCAGACAGTTCCATCTCTTGGATGAAGCGGAGGACAACGAGGTCGTAGGTGCTTCTCTCAAGCGTGCCCTGTACTTGGACCATAGTGCGTTCCTTCAGGCTGGCAAGGCGGATTCTTTGAGAGTGCTCAGGCGACTTGCAATTTCTGGACACCACCCTTCCGAACTGATGGTGAGAGCTCAAACCGGAAAGGAAGTGGAAGTGAAACCCTGCCCCATCTGTGGAGGCGAGCTGTTCGAGCGTATGGATGATTTGACCGCCAAGGCCGTCGTCGAATCACGCAAGTATCAGCATCGCACGTTTCAGATGGGATCTCGCATTCCAAGAAAAATCATGGGAGCTGACGACGAGATCAAAATCATGTATCAACTGTCACACGGAGAAAACATCAAAACCGAGTTCAACAGACTTATGGCCAGACGATTGGCTGACTTGACCAGACGAACTCCAGTATTCTCGGGAGAGCCGGACATCTCAGTCACGGTCGATCCAATCAATGAGTCGGTCGAAGTGTCATCCTCGCCGGTATACGTAGCAGGTCGCTACTGCAAGCTCAAGCCCGGGTTCTCACAGACGAGGAAGCGAGATCTAGACCCGCTGAGGTCAGTGGAGGGGATGTTGGCAACAGTGTTCGTCACAGCGCTCGATGCAACTGACGTCAGGTTTCATGGAGCCGGTAGAGAGGATGTTGATGCCCTCATGTTAGGGAACGGTCGGCCGTTCATCCTCGAGATACTGGCCCCGAAGAGAAGGAGAGTCGACTTGGCGAGACTCCAGAGGAAGTTCAACCGCAAGTTCGGGCGTTCGGTTCGCATCCACAGTCTGAAACCCACGGTGAGGTCGGGGATAGTGAAGTTGAAGATGGGAGGCGAACGCTTCGAGAAGAGATACAGGATCATAGTGAATGTCGATAAGATGCCCTCTGAGGAAAAACTTCGAGAGGTGGAAGCGTTAGCTACGGATTTGATGCTGGAGCAAAGGACGCCTCAACGCGTGGCTTGGAGGAGAGCTGACAGAATCAGGAGAAGAATGATCAGAAGCCTGAAGCTCAGGAAGATGGGTGAGCACAAACTTGAGGCAGTAGTCCAGACTCAAGCTGGCACATATGTCAAGGAATTCGTGACTGGAGATGATGGCAGAACGAAACCCTCACTTGCCGAACTGTTAAATACACCAGCAAATTGGGAGGCATTAGAGGTACTCCGGATATTAGGTGGTTGAATTGCCTAGGTCCAATGGCCCGAGAGCTAGGAGCAGAAGCCTGCTTTCAAAGAGCCCCAAGAAGAGAGGCCTTAGACCTCTGGGATACCTGCTAAGGGAATACAAGACAGGTGATCAAGTTACAATCGCTATCGACCCGGCTATGCATCGCGGAATGCCTTACAAGAGGTTTCAAGGAAGCAGAGGAGAGGTCATAGAAAAGAGAGGGAGAGCCTACGTGGTGAGAGTGATAGAAGGTAGTAAGGCCAAGAGCGTCATCGCCAGACCGGAGCACATACGACCGGTGAACGAGTGATGGTCAGGAAGAAGGTCGAGGAAAAATACGTCACGAATTCGGAGGCTATGGAAACGCTTGATTCCATACAGGGCGAGAAGTCGCCCTTCATAAGGTCCGTTGGCGAATACATCAAGGCGACGACCATGCTCGGCGCAAAGGACTCGAGGGCCTTGGTGGAAGAGCTTATGTCAGAGGCGAGCCTGACCGAGAAGGACGCGGTGATGCTCGCAAACGTGTTGCCAAAGGATGTAGCCGAGATCAAATCGATGCTTTCTGGGGGAGGACGACCCTTCGTAACGAACGAGCAAGCGGAGAAGATCGGAAAGGTAATCGCGAAGTATCGCGAGAAGAAGTAAGACATCGTGTAACAGATAAGTAGCGAGCGATGTCCAGCACTTGGACATGGCAGTTAGATCTAGAGTGGCAGGCATACGCGCCCTTCCTGATGGATCTGAGGTGGAACTGCGGGGATGGGTCTTCTCCCTTGCCACTCTCGGCAAACTTCACTTTGTGAGGCTCAGGGATTCCACTGGCGTAGCTCAGGTTGTGGTGAAACCGGGGTTCTCAAAGCACGAGAGCATCGAAAGCACGGAGACTCTGCACAGGGAGGATTCCCTCATAGTCACAGGAACAGTGAGGCATGACCCTAGGGCTCCAGGAGGCGTCGAGGTACAAGCCACGAGCATAGTGCTGGTGGGACGCTCGCTTGATGATTTCCCGATACAGAAGGGAGTTTCACCTAAGGTCGTCGGAGACTACAGGCACCTATACATACGGAGCAGGAGGTTGACGCGAATCCTTCAAGCGCGTTCCGAGCTCCTGCAGGCAATGAGGAAGTGGTTTGAGCGCGAGGGATTCGTAGAGTTCTCGTGTCCGACCATGATAACGGCGGCGGTCGAAGGCGGAGCTACGCTGTTCGAGATCAACTACTTCAACAAGAAAGCCTATTTGACACAGAGCTCCCAGTTCTATCTTGAGGCAGGAATCTTCTCGTCAGAGAAGGTGTACACGATTCAACCTTCGTTCAGAGCCGAGCGATCGAAGACACCCAGACACCTGACGGAATACTGGATGCTCGAGGCCGAAGTAGCTTGGTGTGGCATGAACAAGATGATTGACATGGAGGAGGATCTGATATCAGAGGTCACTTCGGAACTGTCGAAACCGGGCCACATCTTCAAGTCAATCAATCCGGAGTTCAAGCCACTGGAGAAGCCATTCAAACGCATGAAGTACGACGAGGCGCTGGAGATACTGGACAAGGCGGGTGTCAAATTCGAATGGGGGTCAGATCTCGGATCCGACGAGGAGAAGGTGATTTCGAGAGAGGTGGGTGGACCAGTTTTCATAACTCATTATCCTAAGGCAGCGAGAGCGTTCTATCACAAGCCCGACCCGACCAGGCCAGATGTCGTCCTCTCAGAAGATCTCTTAGTGGAGAAGATGGGAGAGATCATAGGGGGTGGAGAGAGAATTGACGATTACGGCACTCTCCTTGCGAGGATACAGGAGGCTGGGATGGACCCAGCAGACTACTCCTGGTACTTGGATCTCAGAAGATATGGTAGCGTTCCACACGCTGGCTATGGTTTGGGAGTTGAGAGGTTCTTGGCCTATCTACTGGATCTACCGAACATTCGTCTTGCCATTCCATTCCCTAGGACTCTCACCCGGATATTCCCCTGACCAGAAATGCCAGAGCAGGTAGGCCTCAAGGAGGCCATCGAAGATCTCTTGAAGGAACAGGGCCTATTGCTGAAGGACGTGTTGGATATGATGGACGAGGGAAGAGATTCTACAATGGAATTCCTTTCCAGAATCTCAGGTCTCAGTGAGGAGCAACTGTATTCCGTCTCCGAGAAACTGTCGTACAGGCAAATCAACTTGTTGACCTTCGCTCTCTACGCAATGTACCTGAACAACATGCCAGGGCTGTACGAGGGGTTTGTTCTCATGCCCAGCAGAGATGAAGTGATGATCGGCCAGCGCGTCACACTTGATGGTCTCGGTTTGGTCGCGCGGGCTCTGGGGATAAATGTCGAAGAAAGCTAGGGCGAGAGCCGGATCAGGAACATTGTCAGGTAGTCATGGTTATAATCAAGGAGAAGGAAGGTAAACCGCATAGTCGATGACAATAGAGGCGATGCTGAACCCAAAGAGCATAGCCTTGATTGGGGCAACAGAACGAGAAGGCTCAGTGGGACAAGCGCTGATGAGCAATTTGCTACTCGGCAAGGGCAAAAGGGCGATCTATCCTGTCAATCTCAGCAGGAAAACCGTAATGGGCCTCGAATGCTACTCGACTATCTCTGCAATTCCGAGTCACGTCGACCTCGCCGTGGTAGCCACTCCCTCAAAGACCGTTCCTCCCCTAGCTGACGAATGTGCCCGAGCGGGTGTGGATGGTATTGTTATAGTGTCGGCAGGCTTCCGCGAGATCGGACAAGAAGGCCTGAAGCTCGAGAAGCAGCTGGCCAATACACAAGCCAAATCCAGCATGCGCATCCTAGGACCCAACTGTCTCGGCTTCATCAGACCCTACGCGGAGCTGAACGCCAGCTTCCTGAAAGAGAACCCCGATCCCGGTGAGATTGGCTTCGTCTCGCAGAGCGGCGCAATCGGCACAGCGATACTCGACTGGGCTGTGAGCACTCATGTGGGCTTCAGCTTCTTCGTGTCCCTAGGTTCGATGCTCGACATCGGTTTCGGGGATATGATAGATTATCTTGGAAATGACCCGAAGACCAGAAGCATTCTCATCTACATGGAAAGCGTCCAAGATGCAAGGAGGTTCATGAGCGCTGCTAGAGGATTCGCTCGAACGAAACCGATAATCATCATAAAGGCAGGAAAACACTTGGCTGGTGCCAAAGCCGCCCATTCTCACACAGGTGCTTTGGCTGGCGATTATGAGGTCTACGATGCTGCACTGAAACGAGCTGGTGTCGTGAGGGTGGACGAGATCGATGATCTTTTCAACTGCGCGAGTGTCCTCGAATCGAAGTACCTGCCTGAGGGCCCTGAGTTGGGCATAGTGACGAACGCAGGTGGACCAGCTGTCCTAGCAGCCGACTCTGTCATGGATCGGGGACTAGAGCTGGCGGAACTCTCAGATGAATCGGTGGGCGCATTGGACAAGTGCCTACCTCCCTACTGGAGCAAGGGGAACCCTGTGGACATACTTGGTGATGCAGATGTCAGCAGATACGAAGCTGCGACGAAGATATGTATGGCGGACCCAAGCGTGGACGGCCTTCTGGTCATCTACACTCCTCAGGGCGCCGCGCCATCGACGGAGTTGGCGGAAACCATAGCCAAGATAGCGACTGACAGGAACAAGCCTGTCCTCACCACGTGGATGGGCATGGACAGCATCAGGGAGGCAAGGGAGGTGTTCTACAGGCACGACATTCCGACGTACCCAACCCCCGAGCAGGCCATCAAGACGTACATGTACATGTACAGGTACAAGAGGAACCTGGAGCTTCTGTATCAGACCCCCGAAGAGTTGACTGTAGATCTTTCGCCACCGAAGAGCCACCTTGAACTCTTGGTACGCAAAGCAGAGAAAGAGGGGAGGACTATCCTAAGCCCACCGGATGTGGACAAATTCTTGGATGCATATGACATTCCCAGGCCCAATGGAGTCTTGGCCGCGAACGTCGAGGAGGCATGTGATGCTGCTTCAAGCATCGGCTATCCAGTTGTTCTCAAGATTGCATCTCAGGATCTCACGCACAAGACTGATGTCGGAGGAGTAGTCATAGGTGTAGAATCCGAACAGAGGCTTAGGGGGGAGTTCGCGAATCTTGTGGACAGAGCGCGGAAGGCCAAGCCGGACGCGAGGATAGATGGAGTGTACGTTCAGGAGATGATAAAGGACATCGGATATGAGCTAATTCTCGGTTCCAAGAAGGACGTGGATTTTGGGGCTGTCATACTCTTCGGCCAAGGTGGCATAGGAGTCGAACTATTCAAGGACTTCTCGGTAGGTCTGCCTCCTCTGAACCAAGTGTTAGCAAGGCGGGTCATAGAGGAGACAAGAATATACGAAGCACTGTCAAAGGGACTCAGAAACAAGCGCCCGGTTGATTTGAGATCGCTGGAACAAGTGATGGTACGGTTCTCAAACATGATCGTTGACTTTCCCGAGATTGCTGAGATGGACATCAACCCCCTCATCATCTCAGGGGACAAACTGTGGGCCGTCGACTCTAGGATCATCATAGAGAAAGAGACCTCAAAATACACGAAGCCATACCAACATCTTGTTGTGATGCCCTATCCGACTAGATACGTTACCCCTTGGAAACTCAAAGATGGCACGGAAGTGACCTTGAGGCCAATCAGACCCGAGGACGAGCCCATAGAGCTTGAATTCATCAGAGGACTGTCGGAGGGATCCAGCCGTTTCAGGTTCTTCCAAGTCATACGTGATCTCCCTCATGAAGCTCTCGTGCGTTTCTGCAATATAGACTACGATAGGGAGATGGCGTTCATAGCCGAGACAAAGGAAGCGAACCGAAGGATAGAGATTGGAGTTGCACGCCTGATCATGGATCCAAACAAGAGGCGAGGCGAGTTCGCTGTTGTGGTCGCAGACAAATATCAGGGAAAGGGATTGGGGACCAAATTGATAGACATGTTGATCAGCGTGGCCGAGGAGAAAGGGCTCGAGAGCATGTACGGAATAGTCCTACCCGAGAACGCCAATATGATACACCTCTGTGAGAAGCTTGGCTTCACGGTTGAGAGAAAGCACGAGGAAGTTGTGGTAGAACTCAAGCTGAGATAACCCTCAACCCTCGCAGGAGATCCAACGTTCTAGTGCATGATCAATCGCTATGTGAGAGGCCGCCGTCGAGACTCTCACGCAATCCAGCGCTTTGAACTCGAACATCAGGCTCCACAGGCCCGCGCGCTACCAAGTTACGCAACGGCGGCCGCGATATCGGGAACGTAGGTGGACATAATATCTTTATCTTCGCTCGGACCCAATTCTCACCGATGGTAGTTCTCTCTCTTTGCTTCGAGGTTCATCAACCACGGCGCATAAACGGGAGGTTCAGGACTGGATCCTTCAGAATAGATGGCGTGTCAAAGGCCTTCAATGCGTATTTTGACACTAAGCTGGACAGGGAGATACTTGAACGGGCATACAAGAGATGTTATGCTCCTGCGACGCGCATAATAGGCGACGCCATTCGAGAGAGCGCCTCATCGGAGAGACCTTTCAAAGTCGCATACAGTTTCTCCGGGGTCTTTCTTGAACAAATTGCAGAGTTCTTCCCAGAGTTCATAGACGAGATCAGATCGATCGTCAAGACCGGCAATGCCGAGCTGATATCCCAGACGTACTATCACTCGTTGGCGAGTATCTACTATGACGACCCAGCGGAATTCAGAGAGCAGATTCGCATTCACAGAAGAACAATCAAGAATCTCTTTGGCTATGAGCCGAAGGTGTTCGAGAACACCGAACTCATATACAACAACCTCATAGCTAAGGAAGTGGCAAATGCCGGTTTTACCGGCGTCGTGATTGAGGGCTCAGAGTCCGTATTGAAGGGTAGTTCGCCCCATCAAGTGTATTCGGCCAAGGGAGTGCACGGCCTTAGGGTCCTCATCAGGGACTACAAGCTATCGGACGACATCGCTTTCAGATTCTCGTCAAGGGATTGGAAGGAGTACCCACTCACGGCGGACAAATACACAGGATGGGTATCCACGATTGCGGAGCCTTATGCTCTTGTCTTCATGGACTACGAGACGTTCGGTGAGCACCACCCGCCGGACAGCGGGATACATGATCTCCTCGGAGCACTACCTCGGGCGATCGAAGGGCACTCAAACATAGTCTGCAGGACTCCTTCAGAGATCGTGGATACAATCCCGCCCGCGCGGGAGTTGGACGTGTACGAGCACGGCCAGACATCATCGTGGGCTGACCAGAACAGAGACTTGAGCGCCTGGCTTGGAAACGACATGCAGAAGTCAGCTTTTGAGATGACACGCTCTCTCTCCTCGGCGGCCAAGACCTTGGGAGCAGA
>Ga0172362_10005507_pt1 | contig 10979 bp, 15 predicted proteins | sample LakKivs1_kivu2a2_FD_114534 | JGI IMG/M metagenome (GOLD analysis project Ga0172362, IMG submission 114534) | Sediment microbial communities from Lake Kivu, Rwanda - Sediment s1_kivu2a2 | ecosystem: Environmental > Aquatic > Freshwater > Lake > Sediment | place: Rwanda: Western Province, Lake...
AACTTGGTCTCTTGTTGGACTTGTACTTTTTGTATCCACATCTACTAATTCATTTATCTCTGATACACCAGAAGATAAGAATAGTTCATCTGCGTTTGAAGAGAAGTTGAATAAAGAATCTATTCTTGTATCTATATTACTAGAAAATGTATCAACCCAAGAACGATTGTAGATATTAACACTTGCTGGAAATCGTAATCGGATATTTGAACTATCTGCAAATCTTCCAGTTGCATTTGTACTAGCAATGTAACCAATAATATAAGAACTTGTGATTTGGTTTCCTATCCAATTTCCTCTGATTGCCCCACCAGATATCGCTGCACCAGAAATTGCCCCAGAAACTCTTAAAGTATTGGTTGTGTCATTCCAAGTTATCTGCGGGTCTCCATCAATTGAACCTGCATTGTTATATTGAATATACCCTTCCCCACCACCAGGTGAAGCAGCAGCCACTAGATAACCTAATGCAGACCATGCAGATACTCCATCACCAAATTTTATTTTTAGAGTATCAGTTTCTATTCCAACCTCACCATGAAGCAAAATTGGGTCATTTGCAGTCCAATTTGCTGCTGTATCACGTCTTAATTGAATTTTCACTACGATGCCGAATCACCACCATCTATTGGGGTACTACCAGAATAATTAGAATTTGACAACCCACCATCTAAGTTTGGGCTAGAGGTAACCGCTTGAGAAGACCACTTACCTTGTGTAGAATCCCAAGTCAATACATCACCATCATCTGGATAGATATACTGAACATCTTTTAAACCTGATAATGCAAAATCTGAATCTTTGTTAACATAATCAAAATCTCCTGTTAAAGGATTATATACCAACTTTGGCATTATGAATACCCATATGAACTTCTACTTGACCAAACATTTGTAAATGTACTAACTCCTTGTGCATATTTCGCACTTGATATATCATAATTACTATTATAAGTCAATTTAATTATTCTCCAAGAAGCATCACCATTAGCAGATCCTGGTGGGGCATAACCAACGTACTCAACATTATCATTAGCATCATATGCTAATCTAACTACTAATCCGCCACTTGGGATAGTGATAATATAATCTTTTAATCGTGATATAGTTACTGCCATATAATCCGCCTAATCGTACCAACCTTATCTTTATATGATACCTTATCCCCTTCCTTAAGTGAAAATGATTCTAATACTTCTTCTCCTGGAGTTTCTTCATTTGGTCTATCTGTTTGTTGAGAGGATGGTTTATAAGCGATGTCCTCTATCTGTAACTCAGGATCTTTAAGACTAGATTCTATTCTATTAATTTCTTCCATAGGAATTCTCTTTGGTTGGAACGATGATAACTTATCCAATACTTCTAATGAATCGGACACATTCTTTTCTGGAATCTTCTCTAATGGAACGCTAATATAACCACGATAATAAGGATACCCATTATTATCAGTTTTAAGAACCTCCTCAGAAGCTACACGAAGAACATCTCCAACTTCGCATACTATCTTAGTTGCATTCGACTTCCCGAAAAACATCAATAACTTCCCTGGAACTTTGATATTATTAGGAAGATGATTATAATGTTCTTGTTCCACATTAATGCCTAAGAAATAGTTAAAGACATCATTCTGGCCTTTTACTAACTTCATATCCCAAACCACACAATCTACTTCATAGTGCTTCTTACATTTTCCCCATCCGTGGTTTTGGGGATATTCATATTGGTGTTCTAGAGTTTTAATCATTACTCCTTCTGAAATTCCAGGAGGGCGTCCAGTCTTATCTGTAAAGATATTATTAATAGCTATTTGAATATCATTAAAGTTAGCACCATCTACATAGTATCCATCAGCTTGCTCAGATAAAGATTTAGTATTCCGTTCTACGAGAATATGTTCTGTTGGTTTAATCTGCCCTAAGTATTCTACACGTTCATGAAGCGGATGAGAGCGTATGTCTTGTCCATTGAAATAGAGAACATCAAAGATAAAGATGTGTGCTATTTGTTCTAGGACTTTAGGATCTGTGTGAGTGCTATTAAGAATAGCATTTGCTACTGTTCTATGTAAGACTGCTCCATCTTTGATGGCAATGAATTCACCATCAAGAATAGTATTATCAGGAATGGACTCTAATTCTCTCATAATAAGAGGAAGACGTTCTGATACATCTGAAGACTTTTCTTTAAGTGATTCTGGATCAACATGTGCAAATGGAACACCCTTTATCTTACCAATTGATAAACGGAGACCATCGCATTTAATATCTATTAGGAGTGGTTTTGAATTCCAATCTGCTCCCTCAAGCTCTTTTTGAAGGATATTATATTCGAAACGATAAAAGGGTTTCGCAGTTGAATAATATTGGGGAGTTAGTTTAGATAGAGTATTTTTTTTTAAAGCGTCAAGAGAAGCTGTAAGTCTCTCTAAAGAAGCGGTAGCTTCATTTAGATTTACATCATTAGACTTTTGTCCACGACTTCTATATTTCTCATAACACATCCGTGATATTTGTTCTTTTGGCCTGTCAGGACTGTGTTTAGTCTCAAATTCTATACATCGAGAAACATAATCCTGCTCACTTTCATTAGGATGAATATCTGGTAATTTCTGCTCTATAGTATCTATTCTCTCACCTCCTTCATTCTTAAGAACATTAAGTGAAGAAGATATCTTATCTAAGGAAGAGGATATTTCATCTAAATATTCAAATCTATCCCAATCATCATCTTCATCTTCTGGCTTATCTCCTCTATATCCATGGGCATGTGCTGCTCTTCCTTGAGCTTCTGCTTTAGAATGGGCTCGTGTACTTCCTTCTTTATCACCTTCAGTATAGGTATAACACTTTCCATGCCCACCCCATCTCCATCCAGGTTTACCATTCTCTTGACAAGGTCCCACTGGCATTCTCTCACACTCTCTCACTTATCAACATTAATATGACAATGAAAATGATCTTCACAATGTTTAGTGGAAGTATCAATTCTAACATTACGTTTAAATTCTCTACGCACAAAATATAGGATCTTACCAAACATCTCGTTGGTGATATATTCCGTATGATCCCTTAAAATCAATAGATAGGTAGATGGACATTTAAGACATCTAATAATTATGTAATCAACTTTATTAGCAAGATTCCTATCTCGGGGATAGACAAGTTCATATTTATCCACAGAAGAAAATACATCGCATAATTCACATCCCTTAACAAGATTATGATTTATATCCATTAATAAATCCTAGCATCCTTGCAAGCAGGACCCGGTCTTGGCCCAACAATTGCAACCCCCATAAATTCTAACTCATTGGCGCAACGCATCATATGATCAGAATTCCAGGAATCATCAGTAGCCATCTCGATTGATAAGGACTTAAGAATACCACAATCTATTAGAGTGATTGCATCAGCCCCATTCTTTGTATTTGGATTGATATACAAATCACCATAGAGAGCATTATCCCTAAAGTACTGATTTTGAACAGTTCCTATAAAATCCAATGGAGCCCATGAATGCCCTAAATCTACATAATTACTAGCCCAATTAGTTGAATACTTCTTAATAATATCAGCTTCATATAATACTGGAGCCTGGGTTATCATATCAGCCCAAGCACCGGGTGTTAATAATACTGCATCATGATATACTCTATAATCATGAGATTTGCTGAGGATTTTCTGGTCGTACTTGAGTGGTATCGGGTTGAGTTGGATTCTGTTGAGGGACATTATTACCTCCAATTGGTTGTGAAACATTTTCCATTTCTGGAACAGGTGGAAATCCCATAACCTTACGAATTTCATTCTTAGTGATGGGAGGGTCATTTGCGGTAGCTGTTAGAATATTCCCAAGCCATTTTGCTTTCTCTGCTTCATCTGAATCGGTAACTGAATTAAATGTTAATGTGACACGAACTGGTAATCCATTATTATCTACTAGATTATTACGACCGAGACATTCATTAAAGAGAGACTCTCGTATAGTTTCTGAGAGAACTAATTGATATGCTTTTATCATACGTTCGTAGAGGATAGCTTTAACTCTTGCTGTAGCCTCTGTACTGCCTTTTCCAAGTCCTAAAGCTTCTTCTGGACACATAAGACCTGTGATAAGTTGAGTTAGGAAATAGTTATAATATTCTTCTATACCCTGGATGCCCTTTTCATCTATTGTAGAAAACTTAATCATCCAAGGCACTATGAATTCATTAATCTCATTAATATCTTCCAACTTAATCTTTATATCATCCATCACTGCAGAGGGAGGTAATTGACCGTCCTTTTCATCACCAACTGTAACAACGAGTTTTCGAGTACCATGGCGTTTAATAGCATTATAGAGAGCTTCATTAGTTCCCTGTTTCATATCTATAATACTTATATTCGGTTCTATTAGAGAGACTCCATATGGGGACCCTGGAATTGAAAAGAATCTAATATGAATAATATCATCAGGATTCACTTCGCTACCAATCTTTCTACCATCAATTTCTTGTTGATAAGAAACTACTTCGCCAAATTGGTTGTAATTTATAATCATTGTCTGAGGATTTACTGGAAATAATTTGACTACATCACCACGTCTTATTCTACGTTTTTCAATGAAAGCGTCACCAAATATTAAGACATTCTGAGTTGCTTCTAAAAGAACTCTCCCAAGGCTAAGATAATCACAAAGGTCACTAATGTACTTCTCAGCATCCTTATTTACAGAGTGTATATTATAACCAACCATAACGGTGTTAAAAGCAGTTGCATTTAAAGAAGCAAAGACAGTATTGTCTCCTCTGTAATATTTATAATATTTCTTAAGATCACTAAGTGTACGCCCTTCCTTATCGGATAAACCTGATTTAGTTGTCTTACCAACAAATATGAAAGTGTTGGCTCTTCCATTTGCTTGAAGATATTTTATATTATTCCTTTCTGGATGTAGCAGGGACATTCTTCTTCTTTCCTCTCAACATTATTTCAATAGTGGATACGTTTCTATCTTGAAACTTTTCACTACCTATTTTAATTTCACATACTTTCATCTGTTTAATCAATTTCTTAGCAAGCTTATAATCCTCTTTGTTAACAGCATCCTCTAATTCATCGAAGGATGGTAATTCTGAAGGCACATCAAGATATTGACGCAATAATATAGCAGCAACATCTATAGAACGTTTAACATTATTACCACGGCCTATTATATGCAAGCATTCTTTATCTGCATTCAAAGCAAAGAAACATGCCGTGATATACCTATTAATTATCTTATTCCCTATTGGGATTGTTTCTACGGATTCATTAGATGTCATATTACCTCAACTTATATCTTATACATATCATATATTCTTTTAGTAGATATCACATTAGCAACCACACTCCAATCTATGGTGCCACCTTCTTGAGAAGTCTCTACAGCAAAGGAGAGACTATCAATACAATCATCATGACGAGATCTTGGATACAGACGTAATTCATCAATGAGATTGGATAGTAATGGGTTAAGAATAATTCTACCAGTTTCAAAGAGTAAGGATAGTCTATCTGACCTTGTAACCTTATCATTAATTTTAGAAGGTTTGATTGGGATAATAGGAAGACTTGGAAATGTCTTTTGCGTATCACTAACCATTATCTTCTGTTGAGCTGCAGCATCCATCCCTATTCTGGATGCATGATACTTATCATCTAAAGCTCTCATAATATCTATCTGTCTATTTAAAGTAGAATGGGTACGAATAGAATCTAATATGTATATATCTCCTTTTGGGTCTACTCCTATAACTGTAGCCACACCCCAATCACTATTTGCATCATCACCACCAAAGTCCACTCCTATATATCTTTTAAGGTCCAATGGAATTATACCATTTAGTTTCTTAAACTTATCTATTGAATTATCAATCCACTCAGGTTTGAATTTAGTTACCCCACTAGCAATAATCTCATTTTGGTATTGCATTTGAAAGAAAAGTTCACCTTGATGCTCTCGTACAAATTTAAGAGTGAGAGTACTTTCAGGTAGTCCATATTCTTTTATCATCTGTTCATCCCAAGGTAAATGTTTTGGCCATAAGACCTTTGCTCCATTCCCATGTTCATCAGGCTCCTTTAATAGAGCCTTATACTTAAGCGTGTTAAATCCAGCTTTGGTCATAAGATATTCATGAAAGTCATTTTCGTGCCAACGGGTTCCTATGTCTATCACTTGTGTATGAGCAAGGAAAGTGCCAACTAAAGGACCATTGTACCAATCCTCTAGGTCTTTACGACGCACTTCTGTTTTAGAGTTATCATCATCGGTAACATCATCTAATACTATTAGGTCATAGTGACCAGAAATAATACGAGAACCTTGACCTATGACTTTTAAAGTAGCATCCTTCAATGGAACCATTCTAGTCTCAGTTTGTCTTACACGTATTTGACTTCGAGACCATTCTGCATTTCCTTTGAAGTCTCCCCATAAGGATATTAGTTTATTATTTAAAGTTAAACATGATTGAACAAAACTCATCATATCATTAGCTTTATCTTGATTAATCGTAACTATCAATACTCTGATATTTCTATCACGAATAATTCTCCAAACTATATAAGAACCAACTATAGAAGTCTTACCATGCCCACGAGGAGCAAGTAGAACTGTAAACTTATTATCTTCAAATGTCCGTAGCCATTCTTGATGGAACCATTCACACTCCAATCCAAGAATTTCTCTAGTAAATAACACTGGATCATTTGAATATTTTAGAATCTCCAAACTTTTATCTGGAAGAACACTAAATGATTTCTCTAATGACGTCATAAAAAGAAATAGAAGGGGGAAGATATCCCCCTAAACATATGCTTGTCTTTAGAAACCCAAGTCATCTTTGAATGCACCGAAGATTATCCCAAGGAATAATCCAATTGGTCCCCACTGTAGTGCTGGAAAGATACCAATGGTACCAAGGATGGTACCGAGGATGAAACCAAAGATACCGAAGACAATTCCAAGCCCTAATCGTTGTAATATATTACTTTTCTCAGCCATGTTTACATCACTTATTTTATTATCACATTAAACACATACGAGTAAGCGTGATTATTCTGGTTCTTCCTTCGTAATTTTCAACCGATGTGCCCAAGCATTTTGAGTTGCTAAAAGAATTGCTACAATTACAGGCACGAATGGTAAAAACCACGTTGGCAAACCAGTCAGGTCTTCAGTTTGAAAGAAATTAATTGTATATGGGATAACTATACCAGCAATAGCGAATAAAAGACCGTAAAGGAACTTTTTAGCTACTATGGTCCAATCATTACCACCCTCGAGGGTATAATTTATCACTTTTGGTGCTTCTTCTGACTTACAGACCACCTTTTTAATTGTCTCTGCCATGATTCTACTCCATTTTCACCATTTTTACATCAAAAATACATCATTTTAGCTAGAAATCTCTATAATTTCAGGGTTTTCCGCCTCATTTTCTGCATTTTTAGGCTCTTTCTCATCACTTTTAAGGCCTTCAGATTCCCTTGTTAAAATCATATCTACTATCTTTTTTCGGCAATTTGGGCATAGTTCGCGACTAATATCGACCAGAAAGTTGTTAATTTGTATCAAATTTGTCTGTTTTGCCTCCTTAGCATAGCCAAACTGACGATATGCCTGTTCTAAAAAGGTACTCCAGTTCTTTCTACGCTGTTCCATTGAGGTCAAAACATCCTTTGCTGCCCTTATTATATCGATAGAATCAGCTGTTTTAGCTACTTTCTTAAGTTCTGTCCTCATTATCTTATAAATCTCAAGAGTCTGCTCCTCCAACTCGTACATCTTCTCTCTAAACTCTGCCCTAAGAAGCTCCTCTGGGTCATCTCCTCCCTCAACCGTATCTAAATATTCTCCTATCTTAGCACTTTTCAGGTATCTATTTATCGACATAGCACTTAATGCTGATAGGTCTGATATATCTGGATGTGCTTGACGCAGGTGAGAAGCTATTTCATCCTGCGAAAACCCAGCATTAACTAGGTTATTAACTTCTTGTTCAAGTCCATACTGTACTATCTTATTTACTTTTGTCATACTTCACATATAAGCGATATAATAAGTATATTAATATACCACATAGCACTATCAATCCACAAATAGTAGTGCACAAAATAACAAGTATAATAAGTATTATTAAAAATTCCCATCCATAAAACACGTTCTCACCTCATAAAGTATAACCTAAGTACCCACCCTTACCCGCCATAGCAATTGGCACTCCTTCTCTGACATATTTCATGGGGCTTACCCTCTGAGGATGCGTACACCGCTCCTCAATATATATATTGTTAGGGAGGTTGGTTTCTTTGTATATATAAAGGTACCGGTATCCTTATCTATTGGGAGTAGGCACAAAGCTTATAAACCCCATTTATATACTCTTTATATACTCTATCCCTATGTTGCTTATCGTTACTAGTAGATAAATACCATAGGTAAAGGTATTTTAAGATACTGTTTCCGTTACGTACGAGTAGATTATGTTTCCGTTAGTGGTAGGGTGTAGAACTAAGTTGGGCTTTTCCCAGATAAATAATTAAGACTAGTAGTAAGAATATATAGGGGAAGCGAAGATTTATATGGTTGGAAAAACTTACTACTGTTGGAGATGAAAAAGTTATGAGTAAGCAACTGTATAAAGAGATAGAGGGAACAAAAGCATATTTCCCCTATCAGATAGGCAACTATACTAACTATGTAGAGATTTCTCAACAACTCTACATGCCGACAGGAGAGATAGGTGTGCATATATGCCACACTAGAGATAAGAACGGTAAGGTAGCCAACTCCGTTGTTATCCCTGCCTCTATTAAAGACGCAATAGGTAAACAACTCATCGACTATAAGATTACAAAGACCTCTAGCGTCTTAGAAGGCAAATCTACTGAAGAATTGAAGCAACTTGCCTCTATTCTACTCTCGGAACTAAAGAAGAGGGAGTAAATCCCCTCTATCTTCTTTTTTGTCTATAAGAGGATACTAAATAAACGAAATACTACTCAATACAGGTCTTTTAGATATTGGAATAGGGATGAAAAATGAACTCTAGTATTGGTTTTTCAGTCTATATAGAATATAACGCACTCAATAAGACAGATAACTTAAATATAGACACCAAAAGCAACTCTACATATAACTGTTACCAGATAACTGCCTATTAATCTAAAAAGGGCACTCTATTATTGGAAATTGAGTCTATAAAGAGAGGTGAAACATGATAGAGAAATGGATAAGAAGATACAACATAATAGGTTTAAAGCCGATAGTCTTAATATCTGTCGTAGACGGATTTAGATTTAACGGCTCTACACCTATAAAACTGTCTACTTTAGAGAAATACTACCGTAAAATAGGGGAATGAATAATTGAAATAGGAGGTGATAGAATAGAAACCAAAACAGAACTATTAGCAAAGATAAGTCTACACCCTAAACCTGTCGGCAAACCTAAACTAATGCACATACCTAGGTCTTTCATCGAATACATAGAAGAGACCTGTAAAATAGATGAAATCGAAGGTCTAGTATGTGGTCGATGTGGGTGTAGAGTAGAGGTAGATTGGTTTGAACACTCTTTAGAATGTCAGGGTTGCGATGAACTCTAATCTCCCTCTCTCTTTCTTTTTAAAGAGGCTAAAGTATGCTAAAAGAAAGCCAATTAATCTTACAGGCACTCGAAATATTAGAATTGAGTGCTTTAGACGTAACGAATACGGCTTTCTAACGATGAGTAACGAAAACCTAATAGGAGAAAAACCTATGAAAGAAACACAAGACCAAAGAGTAGAGTTATTCCTCTACGAAGGTAAGATGCACAAGCATCTTATTAGGCAACAACCAACATTCCTTACCGCTAGAATAGGCACAGATGGAATGTGGACAGTAGACGATGGGGATTTAACCAAAGATAAAACTGTCTTAGAGAATAAAGTCTATCTAGACAGGGAAATCCCTAAAAGGCAACCAACTCTAGTAAAGACCGAACACGGTGAGATAGCACGTTGTAGACCATTTGTCTTTCAGGTAAAACCACTAGGTAGAGAGGGCATATCTGCTCTGATAGATAAGTGGAAAGGTCTACCTATGAAAGAGCAGGTATCTAACTATCTCTCAGAAATCCAATCCCTCAAAGAGGTGTTAGATGGTCTACATGGCAACTGAAAAGTTAATAGAGGCACTCTCCTTTACCTTAGAACTTGCTCGTGGAGGTAGACGAGGTAGACGGAACTCTACCAAAGACTAGAAAGAATTGGAGAAAAACACATGAAGAAAGGACATAGTTGGAAGCGATTGACTAGACAGGTCAATCAAAGGCAGGTGATTGTCTATGAGAAAGACAGAAAGACAGGAGAACGAAAAGAGTTCTCTAAAAGAGTGGAGTCAGATGAGATTACCATAGGTAGAGAGTGCGTAAAGTGTGGTAAGATTATCTACAACCCACGACAAACACTCCAACCATCTAAAGAGCCATTCCCCATCGTAGAGAAGATTATCTAGGTGATAAACTTGACCTATAATGTTACAAACGAGTTAATCCTAGCACTCAATAAGGAACATATACAGAGTGATGCGATTAACTTAGAGCCGAACAAACCTCTAACAGATTACAATGATGCAGAAATGCTCAATGTGGTCTACAACAAGAAACAGGATAGACCATCCTCCAAAGTAGTGGCTAATTCGTGGTTAGTATCTAGAATATCCACTCGTAAAGCACACAACTTTGGTTGCATAGAGGACTTTGAGGTAGATACCTATCCAGCATCCCTAATTAGATGTAAGGGAACAGAAATTACTCAAATGCAAAGACATAGCAAGACTTTTACAGGTAAGGCGTTCATCTCTAGATTATTCCTCTCTAACGTCTTATCTTGGTGGGCGTGGACTCTAAATATCCCTTACGATGTTCCGAGTCTATCAGATGAGGTCAAACTCGTAACTGCTGTCAAAC
>Ga0172362_10005510_pt1 | contig 10977 bp, 6 predicted proteins | sample LakKivs1_kivu2a2_FD_114534 | JGI IMG/M metagenome (GOLD analysis project Ga0172362, IMG submission 114534) | Sediment microbial communities from Lake Kivu, Rwanda - Sediment s1_kivu2a2 | ecosystem: Environmental > Aquatic > Freshwater > Lake > Sediment | place: Rwanda: Western Province, Lake...
TAGGCATCGCCCAGGGCCTCGCTCTCGGCGTCTTCGCGCACAACTCGGGGTGCAAACCGGTCCACCAGTTCCCGCAACTGCCGGCGCTTGGGCTCGGCAGCCTGAGCTATCTCCAGGAGTACCACGTCGCTGACCAGCAGAATGACGGAGTCCCTTTGCGCTTCGCTCTGGGCAAGGAACCTGCGCGTCTGGTCGCGCCAATCCGGAACGTCGTCCGCATACCAGTGCGACCAGACAGACGTCTCGACATACAGCTCAACCTGACGCACACTTGCCATACTATACTCCCGACGAGCGGTCCGAGACCAGCGACCGGAGCGCTTCAGATGTACTCTGCGAGCAGTTCGCGGCTGGGGCGGGCGATGACGGTGCGAGCGACGAGCAGTCCGCGTGCGGAGGCCTCGGCGGCGGCGGCGGAAACGCCCGCCGTCACGTCGGCGATCGCCCCGGCCATCAGGCAGAAGCCCTTGCCCCCCAGCGCCATGGCCACGTGGATGCGGAACAGCGTGACGCGTGCGGCCTTGGCGGCGGCGTCCGCGGCGGCGATGACGCTGGCGCCGCTGAACGTCTCGACCACGCCGAGGGCCTCGACGTCCCCGGGCGCCAGCGTCACCGACTGGCCGAGGGCGCAGAAGACCTGCTCGTGGACGTTGGGGATGACCAGGTGGTCGATGACGGCCTCTTCGGGGGCCTTCAGTCCGGCGGCGAGCGCGGCCTTCACGTCGCTGACCGACCCGCCGAAGACGATGAAGTACTTGCCCGAGCAGATCGTGCGGGCGATCAGGATTTCGACGTCGGCGGCCTTGAGCATGGCGTCCTCGGTCTGGTAGCCGAGGGCCACGCTGGTCATCTCAATCGCGCCGATGGATTTCGGTGGGGGCATGTCTGGCTCTTCCGCTTTCATTCACGCAGGATGCACGGGATGCACGGGATGAGAGAAGATGTGTCGCGTGTCGCGTGTTGGGAGGCCAACCCGCTCCACACCCGACACTCGACACTCGACACCCGACACTCGACACCCGACACCCGACACTCGACACCCGACACCCGACACCCGACACCTTCTCTCATCCCGTGCATCCCGTGCATCCTGCTATCTCTTCTCGATCCACACGATCCCGTTGTCGATGGCGGCCACGGTGCCGTCGATGGAGGCGTGGACGGGCGCGCCGAGGGCGGGCTTGCCGTCGCCCCGCGGCACCTGCCCCACCACGTCGCCGGCGCGGACCTTGCCGCCGACCTTGACGGCCGGCTCGCACGGCGCGCCGACGTGCTGCTTGAGCTTGATGCCGACGCGGTCGGCGGCCACCTTCGTGTCCACCAGCGGGCCGACGTTGCGGAAGCCGGTCAGGTCGAGCTTCTGCATCAGCCGCCGCGTGGGCGCCTTGCGGCCGGGGGCGAGCGTCTCGGCCCGCCGCGGCTCAAACGGCGGGTCCTGCCAGCGGCTCTTCTCGGCGGCCAGGCGCCGCTTGTTCTGCGCGCAGACGTTCTTGGGGTCCAGGTCCTCCGGGCAGGAGTAGAGGCTGCACAGGTTGCATTCGCAGCAGAAGGCCGTGCCGCGGACGTTGGGCTGCCCGACGAGGTTGAACATCAAACTGCGCATGGCGCGGTGTGGCTCGATGGGGTGGCCCAGCAGCCAGCGCGGGCACAGCTCGGTGCAGAAGCTGCACTGGTCGCATGCGCTTCGGCCGATGCGGGCGAGCTGCTTCCAGTCCTGCCGGCGGCGGCGGACGACGACATGCTCCTCGTCGAGCACGAGGATGCCGCCGGTGGTCTTGTCCACCGGCGCGTCGTGGTTGTCCTCCAGGTAGCCCATCATCACGCCGCCGACGAGGTAGTTGGGGCTGTCGCACGTGGGGCCGCCCGCGGCGGCCACGCACGCCGACATCGCCGCCCCCACCGGCACGCGCAGCGTCACCGGCTGCCGCACGTCGCCGGCGACGGTGAGGAACGTCTCGGTGACGGGCCGGGCCGGCGCGGCGGCCAGGTTGTAGGCGGTCTCCACGTTCATCACGACGGCGCCGACGTTCAGCGGGATGCCGCCGGGCGGCACCACGCGCCCCAGCGCGTCGTAGACGAGGATGAACTCGTCGCCGGAGGGGTAGGCGTCGGCGAGCGGGACGATGCTCATGTCGGCCGCCAGCTTCGGACGCAGCAGCGCGATCACGTCGGCGTACTTCTCCTTGACGCCGATCAGGCCGCGGTCGGCGCCGACCAGCCGCATGGCGGAGGCCAGTCCGGCCAGCACCTCCTCGCCGAACGCCCGGAGGATTTCCTTGTCCTTGTGGAGCAGGGGCTCGCATTCGGCGGCGTTGAGGACGACGGTGTCGGCCCTGGCCGACAGCTTGACGTGCGTGGGGAACCCCGCGCCGCCGGCGCCCACGACGCCGGCGCGTGCTGCCTGTTCAGCGGTGACCATGCGCGCTACTATACCGCGGGAGCATCAGGCTTCGGCAGAGAAAACCCTCGCGTGCGGTCAGCCCTTGGCGGGCTTGCCCTGGAGTCGCTGCTTCATCATCCGCCCGACCTTGAACTTCACGGTGCGCTTGGGCGGGACACTGACCCGCTGGAGCGTCTTGGGGTTCTGGGCGATCCTCGCCGCCCGCTGCCTCGTCTCGAATACGCCGAAATCGCGGAACTCCAGCCGGTTGCCCCGGCCAAGCTCCTCGATGACCTCGTCCAGGAAGGCCTGCACGACTTTCTTCACGACGACGCGCTTCGTCTCGGTCTGGTCCGCGATGCGGTCCACCAGCTCCTTCTTGGTCACCGTAGCCATGAAGGTCCCTTTCGCAATCCGCCCGCGGCGGACAGCCGTCTTCGGCGGATACAGTCACCAAACCACACCCAGCGGGGAAATGCCGGAAATCGTCCCGCTGCTGACAGTTATCCTAGGCCATCTCGCGACGCATGGCAAGCGGAAAACTCCGCCGGGGCGGACGCGCCGCTGCGGCGCCGCTCACGTGCGGTACGGCCCCGACGGATGATACTCCAGCCGTGTCCGCCGCGGCAGGTCGCCGCTTTCCACGAACAGCAGGAGTTGGTTCTCCTCGGCCATCCAGCAGGCGGGCAGGTAGTAGCAATCCTGCGGCCCGGCCGTCCAGAACCGCCCCACGTTGTGGCCGTTCAGGAAGAGCTGGCCCTTGCGGGCGGCCACCACGTGCACGAACAGCGCGCAGTCGCGCTCCGGGCGGCGGAACTTCGCGGCGTACCAGGCCGGCTGGTCCTTGCCCACCACCGGCCCGCCCTCCTGCGGCATCTGCCACGCCCGCCACGACCACTCCGCCTGCCAGGTGAGGTTCTCGGCCAGGCTGTGCAGGCGGACGTGCTCGGCCACGTCGTCGCCCTTGGCGCCCCAGGCCAGCAGGCGCAGCAGGTTGCGCCCGCGCTTCAGCCCCACCGTGATCGTCAGGTCAACGTAGTTGGTCCCGTAAGACGGGAAGATGCCCAGCACGCGGTCGTTGCACAGGACGGTCAAGTCGTGCGGCACGTCGGCGACCGACAGGTGCACGGGGGCCACCTTCCGCAGCGGCAGGTCCAGATCGATCTGCCACAGGGCCGTGGCCTCCAGGCGCGGCACGAGGTGCACCAGGTGCCGCGGGATGATCCGCCGGGGGAACTTGTCCACGGCCGACACCTTCGGCGCCCGCACCGTGATCGGCGCCGCGTCGTACACCTGCCCGAACAGCCCCTTGGCCTCCCCCAGCCGCGCCCCGGCGCACGTGCGTCCGAGGTTGTCGGCCAGGAGCACCAGCACGTTGCGCCCGCGCCGCAGCGACGCCCGCATGGGCAGGCGCGTCGCCCCGTCGCCTCGCCCCCACAGCCCCACCAGCTCGCCGTTCACGTAGACCATCGCCCGGTCGTCGCAGTCGGGCAGGAACAGCTTGCGGTGCCTGGCGGCCGGCTCGTCCCACGCCGCCCGGTACCACACGTAGCCCTGCGGGACGCCCAGCTTCTCCGCCGCCTGCGGACGGTCCATGCGCTGCCAGGTCAGCTCGCCATCGGCCGGTTCCGTGCACACGCTCACCCGCCGCCAGCTCGACAGCCTCGGCGCGGCGGACTTGGCCGCCGCGGCGGCAGCCGGCTTCCTGTGCGTCAGCTTCCCGTCCGCCGACAGCATCGCGCACTGCTTGTAGGCGGGGTCGGGCGCGATTTCCTCGCCGCCCTCGCCCTCGCCGACGAAGGCGGCACCGAACACCAGCGACTCGTCGGTCCACCACGTGCGGCTGGCCAGGGCGCTGTTGACCAGCACCAGCAGCAGACCCTGATGCTCGATGAGCTTCGGCTCGCCGCCGGCGGGCACCTTCGCCCGCAGCGGCACGTCGTTGACGCTGATCTCGGCCGGCCAGCCCTCCGGGCCGTGCAGCACCAGCGTCTTGTCGCCGAACAGCCCCAGCGGCATGAGGTTGGCGTAGTCCAGGCGGATGCTCTCGCCCAGCACCAGGTCGATGGGCACCGCCACGGCCCCCAGCGGGGCCAGCGAGACGGTCATCTGCCTGCCGCCGGGCACCGCCAGGCGGGCGGTGGTCACCTCGTCGCGACCGTTGTTGGTCACGATGGCCCAGCGGCCCGACGGGCCGGTGAGATTGTACAGCGCCGTCCAGTCGTGCAGGGTCACGGCCGGCAGCGGTCCGCCGCAGGCGGCCAGCGAGGCGGCCATCTTCGAGCTGAGCAGGTTGACCAGGCGGGTGAGGTAGTACTTGTCGGTCATGCCGCCGCCTTCGGCCAGCGGGGCGTCGCAGTCGTAGCTGGTGGTCTGGAAGGCGCCGGGCGCGTCGGCGCGCCGCCCGCCCCAGAAGCCGAAGTTCGTTCCCCCGTGCCACATGTGGTAGTTCACCTGGGCCCCGCAGCCCACCGCCTCCAGGGCTCGGCGCGCGACCGTGGCGGCGCTGACCGGCCGGCGGCGGGCACCCCAGTTGTCGCCGCCGCCCGTATGCAGCTCCACCACCAGTGCCGGCTCGTTCGGCTGGCGCCAGCGCAGCAGCTTGAGCTTCTGGACCACGTCGTCGCCGCCGGCGGCTGCCTCCAGGCTGTCCGGCGCCGGCGGGTCGGTGAAGTCGTTGCAGTTGATGGTGGGGATGTCGAAGCCGCTGCGCCTGAACAACTGGTTGATGAACTCCAGGTACAGCGTACGGTCGGGCATCGTCGCGGCGTGGTAGGACTGCTCGTTCTGGATCAGCAGGATGTTGCCGCCGCGAGTGACCTGGAGATCCGTCAGCCGGGGCAGCAACTGGCCGAAGTACTTGTCGTAGTAGTGCGTGTAGGCGGCGTTGTTGGTGCGGTAGGCCATCGCCGACTTGCCCGCCAGCCAGCCCGGCAGGCCGCCGAAGTCCCAGTCGGCGCCGATGTACGGCCCGGGCCGCAGGATGACGTACAGCCCCAACTCCTTTGCCATGCGGACGAAAGCGACGACGTCCTTGTCCCCGGAGAAGTCCCATTGCCCTTCGGAAGGCTCGTGGAAGTTCCACGCCACCCGGGTGGCGACGCAGTTCAGCCCCGCGCCCTTGGCCTTCAGCAGTCGATCGCGCCAGCAGTCGGCCGGAACGCGGAAGTAGTCGATCGATCCGCTTGTCAGCCAGATGCGCTCGCCGTTGATCCGGAAGCTGCGTTCGTCGTACGTGACGCTCGCCATCACGAGGCCCTCTGTCCCCTCCGGCCGCGGCAGACCGTCAGAACTGCCTTTGGCCGCTAGTTTAAGCGGCACAGCGGCGGCTGCAACAGAAAACGTCGGCACGCCGCCACGACGCAGTTGAGCAAATCGGCGAAAAAATCGACCCGGACGACGGGGGAGCTTGAGCGCAAGACCAATATATGTAATGCTTTGCGACCGTCGGCCCAGGCGGCGCGCCTTGCGGAAGCCCCCCGGCTGCCGCCGCGGCGGCCTCGATGGAGGCATCGGCTATAAAGACAACTATGTAAAGACTTTACGTGCAAAAACCAACGGGCGGGAGAATATCTGCGGGTTTTTGTCGAATTTCGCGCCGCCCGAGCCGGCGCCGGGACTTTACATCACCCACCGCCACAGCCTATAACTGACCCCATGCACGGGATGTCCAGCCTTCGACGCCCCATCGCCGCGGCGGCCTTGCTGGCCGCAACCTGCTTTGCCCGGCCGGCGCGGGCCGCCTCGCCCCCCCTGCCGGCCCCGCCTGCGGTCACCGCCGATCAGGGCCGCACGCTCGTCCAGCTCGCCCGCGACGCCATGCGGCGGTTCCTCACGCTGCGCGTCGGTCCGGCCGATGTCCCGCTATCGGCGGCGATGAAGGACCTGGCGGGCAAGCCCAACATCGCGGCCGTCACGCTCCGCAGCGGTGGGGCCATCGTGGGCCTGGGCACCTGCGGCGACTTCGACCTGCCGCACAACGTCGCCGCCGCCGCCCTGCAGGCGATGCGAAGCCCCCGCCTGCCCGACCGCGTCGACCGGGCTGTCCTGGATGCCCTGACCGTCGAGGTCGAGGCCCTGTCGCCGTTGGAGCCAGTCGGCGAAGCGCAGGTCGCCCATGTCTTTCGCCCGGGCCTGACCGGCCTGGCCTACGGCCAGGGCGACAGCACGGCGCGCGTGCTTCCCTCGGCCGCGTACGTGCTGGACCTCGATGCCGACCAGCTTCGCCGCAGCGTGCTGGCGGGCCTGCGGCCGGCGCGGGCGGCGACGACGCAGCCGCATGGGCTCGGCGTGTTCACCGCGCGGCATTTCCTCGGCTGGCCCGACGGGCGCGTGGTGGAGCTGTACCGCGGCAAGGACCTGGCCCGCCGCGATGGTCTCGACGAGAAGCGCCTGCGCGCGGGGGCCGAGATGGTCGGGCGGTTCCTGATGGCCAATCAGCTCAAGACCGGCCGCTACGCCACGCCGGCCGGCGAGGGCACGCTGCGCGAGCACGCCCGCGCGACGTGGGCGATGGCGCAGCTCGCCCGCCTGAGCGGCGCGGAGGCGAACCAGCCGCTGTCGGCCAGCGTGGCCGCGGCCGTCGACCATGCCGCCACGTTCGTCCGTCGCGACGGCGCGGCCGCGACGCTCGCCGACGAGAGGCCCGGCGACCGCCTGGCCGCCGCGGCCATGATCGCCCTGGCCATCCGCCAGATGCCCCGCCCGCTGTCCAGGACGTGGGACCTGCGCGTCACGCTGCTCAACGGGCTGGTCAAGCAGCTCCTCGCCGTCGACAGCGCCGCCGATACGCGCCCCGCCGTCACGCCGGCAGACCTGTTTGTCGCCTACCTCGCCCTGGCCGGCGTCGCCCAGACCGACGGGCAGTTCACCCGCTGGCTGGCCGACATCCGCAAGGCCCTGGCCGGCTTCGAGCTGAACTGGCCAACCGAACACGCGCTGGCGTTTCGCGCGGGCCTGACGACCGTGCCGCCCACCCGTAGCAGAAGCTTCACGCTGGCCCAGCTCGCCTCCGGCGCCCTGCCGGACGAGCGCGGGGCGTTCGTGCTGCCCGGCCAGCAGCCCTCGACGGTCGAGACCGGCCTGACGGCCGTGTGCCTGGCCAAGGCCCTTCGCGGCGGGACGACCAGCGCGGGCGTCCAGGACCGCGCCGCCGCAGTCGCCTCGTGGATGGAGGCGCGGCGATTCTGCTACCGGATGATCTACCAGCCGGGGGAGGCGTACTTCGCAAGCGACGGCGGCGCCTGGGTGGGCGGCGTGCGGGCCGCACCGGGCTCCGCGCGCGTGACGCTCGGCGCCTGCGCCGCCGCCATCGAGGCCCTGCTGGCACAATGAGGGCGCTCGCCGAAGGCGGGGCGTTGAGGGCTTTCCTGTTCGATTGCTGTACAAGGCGGCGGCAGGCCGATACATTGAGCGACAACGCCCCGCGGAGAAACGTGCCGCCGTGCAGAAACCGCCCATCCTGACCGCCGCGTCGCTCGTGCCCCACCTGAGCAGATGCGGATACGGCGATACGCTGCTTGAGCGCGACTATGACTTCGGTCCCGGCCTGGTGTCCGTCGCCGCCTTCTCGGACACGCCGCACGATACACGGTCGGCGTGCATCGCGGCCATCGACGCCCCCACAGACCCCGGGCAAGCCGTGGAAGCAGCCGGACCGCTGGGTGCCCCCGTGGTCTTCGCCTGCCCCGGAGGCCAGGTCCAGTGGTGGAAGCAGACGACAGGCAGACCGGTCCTCCAGGAATCCATCGATGCCCGCCATGTACGGAGGTTCTTCGATTGCCACCGGAAGGACTTCCGCCCCGCGAACATCTTCGAGGGCAAGACGCTGCGGCGGCTGCCCACGCGCAAGCAGCTCGACTTCGTGGACGCCGGACTGATGCCGTTCGTCGAACGGACCGCCGGCGAAAGGCTCGGCAGGCTTGTGGAGAAGGCGTTGGGCGACATCGAAGCCGAGCTGGGGCGCAAAATTGCGGGCGAAGCAGACGCCAGGGACGCCATCAAGGCGACGTTCTGGCTTCTGGGGGCAAAGGCCCTGCATGATAAATGCGTTCCGAAGTTCAGGGCGCTCGATCTGTCGGACATCGATGAAGTCTTCGCCCTTGTGGGGAAACACTATGGCGTGCCCGATGGGTTGCCTCCGCGCGGCAGACGATGGCGCGCCGCGACGGCCGCCGCGGCGGCACGAATCAGCGACTGCGAAAGCCTGCGAAACCTATCGACCGAGGCGCTCGCCCACGTCTACGAGAACACGATGGTCACGCCCGAGGTCCGCAAGGCCAACGGCACGCACAGCACCCCGGGGCCGCTGGTGGACTACATCGTCTGGCAGCTATGGCCGTGGATCGAGGACCTGCCGCCCGAGCGCCGGCACATCTTCGAGCCCGCATGTGGCCACGCCGCCTTCCTCGTCAGCGCCCTGCGCGTCCTGCGCCAGTGGTCGGACATCTCCGACGCCGGCGCCCGCCACCGGTATCTCAGGGAGCACCTGCACGGCGTGGAGTCCGACCGCTTTGCCCTGGAAGTGGCCCGACTGTCCCTTACGCTTGCCGACGTCCCCCACGGCAACACGTGGGACCTGCAACAGGCGGATATGTTCCTGGGTAGGGCACTGGAGGATGGCGCCGGCAAGTGCGGCGTCCTCCTGGCCAACCCCCCGTACGAACGGTTCACTCCGGGCGAGCGGGCCGCGTACGAGGGCAAGGGCGCAAAGCCGCAGGCGAACACCAAGGCCTGCGAGATGCTGCGCCGCACGGTGCCGCACCTGACGCGGGGGGCCTGCTTCGGCGTCGTCGTGCCTCTGGGCCTGCTCCACAGCAAGGAGGGGATTGCCGTTCGCCGCGAGCTCCTGGCCGACTTCGAGCTCTCCGAAACCAGTGTCTTCGGCGACCAGCTCTTTGAGAAAAGCGACACGGAAGCAGCCGTCCTGCTGGGCCGGCGGAGGACCGGCAAGGCGGCGCCCGGCAAGCTGTGGTTCCGGCGCGTCAGAAACGCCGGCATGGAGGACTTCCGCGGGCGCCTTGGCTTCTCCTCTCAAGAGCAAGTCGATGTGTCCACATTCACGGCAGACCGGTCGGCAGACTTGCGCGTTCCGGAACTTGGCGCCGTCTGGCGATACCTGTCCGAGTACCCGACATTGGGGGAAGCTGCGAGCCTGGGACAGGGGCTGTTCCACAGGGGCGAATCGCTTCCCGCGGGTTCCTGGACGACCCGCTTGCCCCCGAAGAAGGGGGACGTGCTCGGCTTTGCCAATGTCCCGGACGACCTGGAGATCTATGGGCGGCCCTTGGCGGCAGGGATCAACATTGATCCCTCGGCGGTCGACCGCGCGGTCGCGGGACTGCCCACCGGCAGGCCCCAGGTGCTCGTGAACTACGCTCCAGTGAGCCGCGAGGCATGGCGGCTCAAGGCGACGCTCGACGAGGAAGGCCGCGCCCTGACGAGCAGGTTCATCGCTGTCCGCCCGCGCCGGCAGGAGGTGACGGCGCTGTATCTGTGGGCGATCCTCAATTCTCCAGTGGCGAACGCGTTCGCCCACTGCCACCTGGGCAAGCGCGACAACCTTGTCGGCACGATGCGCAGAATGCCGGTGCCTGCCTGGTCCGCGGCCAGCGCGGCACAGATCGAACAGGCCGCGATGCGCTGCCGCGCCCTGGCCACCTCGACAGGGCCCCTCTATGAGGCCGGGGCCACAGCCGAGGGCATCCGGCGGGCCCTGCTTGAGATGGACGCCGCCGTCCTGCAAGCATACGACCTTCCCCCGCGCCTGGAGCGACAACTGCTCGACCTGTTCGCGGGCGTGGAGCGGAAGGGCGTCGGGTGCGATTTCACGGGTTACTATCCGCCGGGTTTCACCTCATGCCTGCCGCTGCATCTGGTCCTGTCAGACAGCTTCCAGCGGGCCAGGGCGGACGCCACGGCCGAACGCTTCAGGCCGGGCGAATCCGAGTATGTGGCCGAGGTGCTCGCGTCGGCCGCGGCCGGCGGGGCGCTTCGCGGGGCCGGTTACACAGCAGTCACGAACTCCTGCGCCAGGTGAACGTCCGAACTGCGCGCGACAGGCACAGTGCCCCCGTGCGGCGGGCGACCGACGCGGCGCCTTGGCACACATGGCCGCTCGGGACGTCCACCGGGCCAAGGTCTTCAGACGTTGCGAACCGACCACGGGGATCGAACCGTATCATCGCCTGGTCGGTCTGCTGATGGGGCACGGGCCATATCGCTCCGCCCGGCGGGTCTTCCGGATCGCCGACGACGGTTCCTCGCACAAGGGCGAGAAATCCGTGCGGCGCATGGCGCAATGGCACCGCAACAACATTCAGGTTCACTTGCCCGTTCATCCGAGCTGGCTGAACCAGATCGCGGTATACGTCTCCATCGTCAGCCGTAAGGTCCTCACCCCCGATGACCTTGCGGACGTGGAAGCGGGCGCGCAGAAGCTGCTGGCCTTCCAGACCCACTATGAGACCTTGGCCAGGCCGTTCGAATGGAAGTTCACGCGTACGACTTCAGCCGTCTGCAACGGCGAAAGTCGGCTGTCAGCCATCAGCGGTCAGCTTTCAGCTTGTCGTGGTGTGCACGAGGGACCCTCGCAGCAA
>Ga0172362_10005511_pt1 | contig 10977 bp, 9 predicted proteins | sample LakKivs1_kivu2a2_FD_114534 | JGI IMG/M metagenome (GOLD analysis project Ga0172362, IMG submission 114534) | Sediment microbial communities from Lake Kivu, Rwanda - Sediment s1_kivu2a2 | ecosystem: Environmental > Aquatic > Freshwater > Lake > Sediment | place: Rwanda: Western Province, Lake...
ATGATGTAAAGGATGTATGGAAGAGAGTAACAGTAGTAATGTATGTTAAAGACCCAGCAAAACCATGTGTAACTGTATAAATTATTATTTATAAAATAAATTAATGAATAATATAATTTATAAAAATTATATTATTTTCAATAAAAAATTAAGACAATTATTATTAATATAAATAAATATTAAATACCCCAAACAGAACTTAAAGGAGGTAACATTCTTCTACCTGCATTATTAACATTAACTGGTCTTGCAATTGGATCTAATGGTTTATTTATTTCTTTAAGGTAACCATGTTCTTGTCTTAATTCAGTTAGCATACCTGGAATTATTTCATTAATAACTTTCATATTTAATCGTTTAACTTGTCTAACTATTTGTTCAGGTAAAAATCTTGCATTTTCCATATAAACTGCTCTCATTGCTATTAATAATTTTAATTGATCTTGATCTACATCTAATCTAAATTGTCCATTTGTTCTAATATAAACTTCATTTTTAATCATCTTTTGTAATCTTCTCATATTTTCATCTGAAAAAAATAATTTACTTAATTCACTTTGACATTGTATTCCTTGTAATGCGGTTTCTCCTAAATTTTTATAATTTTTATGATGATCTTGCATAAATAAAAATGGTGTTCTGTATATATCTTGAACTGTCATATTATTTTCATTTATTTTTGGTATTCCATTACCTTCATCATAATATGCATCAAATTCTTTTCCATAAAATGGAGGTATATTACTATACCCTGCAAAATTTCTATAATTCATATATTATTTATTTATATTTTTATTTTTTTATTAGTTCTTAAATAAATTCATTATTTAATTATTTTTTAATAAATTTATTAAATTTATTTTTTCTTTTTTTTTCTTAAATGGATTAAATATACTATTCCTTCTACTATTATTTGAACTTGTTGAATCTGTTTCCAATTTCTTTAAATTATTTATTACATTATTCTCTTCTATATTTTCTTTTTCTATTTTAATTACATTTTCATTTATTTGTTTTAATATTATTTCATTATTATCATTATTATTTAATATATCTTGTTTTAATTCAGTTATTATATCATTATATTTTCTTTCTATATCAATTATTATACTATATAATTCTATTATTCGTTGTTCTATTTGTTTTAATTTATTTATTAAATTATAAAAAATTATCATATTTATACTAATACTTACAATATCTATTATCCAATACATATATTATTATTATATTTTATTATAACATGTTAGAGATATAATATCTTACTTACTTATACATATTTTACATCTTATTTTATCATCATATTTAATCTGACAATTTTTACATAATTGTTTTTCACATATTTCACAATATTTCCTTTTACATTCTCCCATATTACATACTTTCTTATTACAATTATGACATGGTAATCTACATATTCTACATGTTGGTTTATAACATGTTCTACAATATCTCATTAGTATTTTATATCTCTTACATCTTTTACATTTCATTATATACTATTATTTTAGTCTATATTTATTATTTAATTAATAAACTAATTTTTTTATTAATTAAATTATCAAATATCATTTATAATATAAGTTTCAATTATGTCTTGTTCATTTAAATTATATTCAGATGGTTTAAAATCTTGTATGACTGGTTCTAATTTTGAATAACCTCTTAATAAAGTATTTGGTATTGTTTCAGCAATTATATCAGGTGTTATATTTAATTTTGTTAGTATTTTTATATTATCATTATCACTTTCTAAATAAATTACAAATTTATATGTATCATGTTCTTCTATTTTAACTATAATATCTCCCTTCTTATAATTTCTCTCATCTGGTCGTATATTCTTAATTTCATTCTCTCTAACATATGTTCCTATTCTATTATTCATATATCTTCTCATATATTTCTCAAAATATTGATATATATTAGTAACATCAGTATCATTTCTAATTAGATTTAATAAAGTTGTTATACTATCTGGTAAATTTATACTTCCTCCATTATTAAATTTATTTATATCAAATATTCTTTTAAATTCATTTAATAATTTAACTTTGTCAATTTCAACTTTATTTTCATCATTATCTAGTGTATCTAATTTTGCTAAATATACTTTTTTCTTTTGTGTTGGATTTGTTGGAGATGGTTGTGGTAAATCTTTAAAATTACTATCTATTAATACTAAATATCCATAATTTGGTATATAATAGTCTATACCTTCTATTTTATATTTCCAATAATTTATAACATTTTCTGGCATATTTAAATCTTTTATATATACATTATCTTTAATACTAAAATCTTCTATTTTTATTCCACATATACTCATTGTATATAATCCAGCCATTATTTGGAATATAACACTATACCATACTTCATCTTTGTGGAATCCTGTATTTACCATTCGTTTAACATTTCCTTCTCTTATATATTTTCTACTATACCAACCTTCCATATTAGTTGTTGGGGATTCTGTTAATACTACTAATGATGTATTACTATAGGTTACCCCTTTTGATTGATTAAATGGAGTATTTCTTAATTTATTTGCTCTGTTAAAATCAACATCATTTTTCGAATTTACTAAATATAAATACATTATTACAAAATTTGGACATACTTTTTTCTTTATTATAGTTTCTTTTACATATTCATAATAAATTATCTCTCTCCATATATCATTATCATGATTTATTTTTATTGCATTAGTTGGTAATCTATATATTCTTATATTAATTGCTACTGAATTCATTGCACATACTGTTGTATTATTTTTACTATCATGTCTTATTGGATAACATGATCTATATATTAACATATCTTCTGGCAAACTTTTATATGGATTATTCATGTAATTTGAAGTATCATATGGATTTAATTCTAATAATCTTAAATATGATATTATACTATTTGGTCCTGATTGATTTAAACTTATATCTTCTCCATCTGTTCTTTTTATAAATACTGATCTTATAAAATTATATAAGTTTAATCTATCTGCTATTGTTGATAATGAACTTTCAAATATTGATGTTGGTAATACATCTTCAAATATAGATGTCATATATGTTCTATCTATATCTGGTCCTAATTTAATTACATAATTATTTATATATGGTAAATCTTTTGGTGTGTATAAATATTGAGGTATTTGTCCCATAAATTGTGGAGGGTAATTTGGACAATTTGTTGCTATTGGTGTAAATAATGATGGATTTATTGGTGGTCTTGGTTTTTGTGGTCTAAATGGTTCATATACTTGTAAATCAATTAATGGTTTTTGTGTTGGTGGTGGTGGTATTTGGGCTAATGGTGGTCCTCCTTCTAATCTTGGTGGTTGATTTGGATCATATGTTTGTCCTTGTTTTCTACCAAATCTTTCTTGATTTCTTAATTTTTCTATTCGTTGTTCTTCATTTGATTGAGGATAATTTGTTGGCATTTCATATGGGGGGATTGTTCGTACCCCCCCATTTAAAAAAAAACATTCTTTCCTTTTTTTCCTCCATTCATTAACATTTGTTTTGGTAATATATTAGTTATATCTTCTGTTGCTACTGTTGAATTTGGTAAGCTCATTCTTGATATATCTGAATAATTACCATATTCTTGTCCATTTCCATATGAATTTACACTATATGGTAACATTGGTGATCCTTGGGACATTTCATCTGGCATCATTTGTGGCATCATTTGTGGCATCATTTGTGGCATTCCTTGTTGCATTCCTTGTGGCATCATTTGTGGTAACATTTGAGACATCATTTGAGGCATCATTTGAGGCATCATTTGAGGCATCATTTGTGGCATTGGAACTTGATCTAACATTGGTATTGAACCTTGGAATGGTTGATTATATCCATTTGTAGATGACATACTCATTTTATTTAATAACCAATCTGGTAACTGTCCTTCATAATTAGATGGTAATGAACCAAATAATTTTCCATCATTTATTGGTGCTTTAACACCATTTACTGTTTCTGATTTTGGTTTATTTAATTGATTTTGAATATTTTCTGGTAATCTTTCTTTAAATAATCTTGAAAATCTTGTTTCTGAACCTCCATCTAATTCTTCATCAGCGACTTCGTCCTCATCTTTTTCATCACCTTCCTCTTTTTCTTCATCTTCTTCATTATCATCTTCATTTTCATTTTCATCTTCATCTTCGTCTTCTGTTGTTTTTTTCTTTTTATGTTCTGATTTTTTTTTAGGTGGTATTATTTCTTCTTCATCTTCATCTAATTCATTATCTTCTTCATCATTATTATTTTCATCTTGTTCATTAGGAGATGCTTCATATCTTGATAATTTTTTAGGTTTATAATTAGTTGTATTCAATTTACGATTTCCTTCAATAACTCTTTTTGATTTATTAGATCTATTTAATTTGGCTAATAATAGTGGTGATTCAGTATTGACTGTGACTGATTCAGAATTTGCATTTACTGAACTTGTTGCTGAAAATTCAGAAAAATCTTTTTTTTCATTTTTCTTATATCCCATATCTTGTTTTATAAAATCAGTGAAGAAATTATTTTTCTGTAAAATTATCATTGGATTTATTATTCTATTTGAACTATTATAATATGCTTCATCTAATACTGGATATTCTTCATCTAATCTTCTCAATACTTCTGGAACTGTATCTTCAAAAAATATTTTTAATTTAAATTCTCGCGATATTCCTTTTTTAGTCATATATGTTAAAATACTACTAAATATACTATAAACATCATAATAACTATTTTCATCTTTTAATATACTATCTCTATTAATTGCAAATTCATTACAATTACTATTATAAAAACTATTTAATTTTATTCCAATATCTAATCCATCTATTTCATATAATTTTCCTTCAACATCAAATTTATATATTTTCTTTTTTGGTAATTTAAATACATATAATGTATTTATATTTAACTTATTATGTCTAAAACTAGGATATCTTCTTTGTATCTTATATAATACATATAATATCTGAAATAATAATTTTTTCCAATCATCTAATTTCATTTTATCTATATTTTCATCAAAATATTCTTTTAATGTCTTCATTTCATAAAAATTTTCATATACTTGTAAATAATATATTCCTGAATATATCTTATTTTCCTCTAACTTTTCATTTATTTTTTCTATTTTCTTTATTTTTTCATACTCTATTTCAAAATTCATTATTGGTAATAATATAAATGGATATTCTTCATTTACTACTACTTCACTTAATACATATCCTATTAACATATCTATTAATGGTTCTCTATGCATATCATTTCTATTTATTTGATTATCATCATATCTTGTTATTCTTATCATTGTATTATAACTTTCTCCTTTTCTTTCATATACTAATCTATCTTCTTCTGTTCTTACATAATTTATGTTTTTTAATACTTTACTGTAATCAAAATATTTATCTTTTTTTAAATCTATTATATTTATATTTTTTTTATTTATATTTTTAAATGTATAACATGTAGATGCTTCATTTCTATTATACATATATTCATATAATACTTTTATACAATATTCTATATCATCATACTTATTTGTCATATATATCAGTTATTTAGATAATTAATATTTTATAATATATTTGTATATTTTTATACAAATATATTATTCTGTTAATATATATTTTCTACTCATCTTTTTAATAGATTCTGTTGTTGGTATTTCCTCTTTTTTTTTCTTTATATCTTTATTTCTAAATTCTTCAAAAAATACATCTTTTTTTAATACATCATCTGGTATCATATATTCCTTATTTACTAATATTCTACCTCGTTTTGTTACATATTTACCAGTTTGATATATTGGTGGAACTATTCTCATTACAAATTCTTTTGCTTCTCTTGGTATAATATCATCCTCTATAAATTGTGGGAAAAATCCCTTCTTTATTAATGTATTAAAAAAATAATGCATGTCATAATATCTATTTTGTTCTGGTTTAATATTTATCTCATTTGTCCATTCAGAATTAACTTTAGTATTTTCTACTATTCCTGGAATACATGCAAAATCAAAATCCCATAATTTTATTTGATATCCTATACTTGGTATTACATATTTGTTTTTATTCACTGTATATGAAAATAATGTTCCCCTTTGTAATACTTTGTGTATTAATATATTATTTGCTTTTAAATCATTGTGTCTAAATGATGGATATTTACTTTGTATTACTGCTAATACTGATATTATTTGGAAAAATATTACTTTCCAATGTATTAATGTAAATTCCTTATAATTTCTTCTTATAAAATCTAATAAATCACCTCTATTCGCCCATTCACTTATTAATATCGATACATTATCATAATATTCCCCTTTCTTATATCTATCTACAAACTCAATATATTTTTTATTGTCTTTCTCTACTACTCCTTCCTCTATTAAATTTAAAAATGGTTTTATGCTTGTATTAAATGTTCCTATCGGTAATACTATATGTATTGTTTGTTTCTTTATTACAAAATAACTTAATAATCTTATCATCATTATTTCTGCATTTTCTGGTCTTCTTATGTCATTTAAATCACCATATTTCTCTTTCTTTGGATATGCTACCACTTTAACTGCATAATTTATATTAACTCCATTCTCTGTAAATATTCCCTTAAATGTATGTCCTGTTGTTCCACTTTTTATATATAATAATTTTCCTCCTATTTGATTTATTACTTTGTAAAAATCATGTATTTTTTTATTTAATAACATTCTTGTATCAAATTCTTTATATAAATTACCTTCTTCATCTACTGTATTATATTTTGGATGTACAAAACTCTCTGTATCACAATTATTAAAATTTATCATTGGTTCTAAATTTTTCCCTTCTAATAATTCTCTTATAAAATCTATTCTAAATGGTATAGTATCATACTTTCTATCCTTATGAGAACTAATAGATTGTAATCCAGTTGAATATGAACTTTTTTTATTTGAATCTTCTTTAGATTCTATATCATTTGTATTATTATTTATCATTATTATTATTATTATTGTATATTTATTTTTTATATTATTCTTAAACGAAATTTTTATAATTATCAAATTGTTTATTTCTAATTTTATCTTTATAACTTATTTCTATTCCTTCTATTTCTTTTTTAATTCTATTTACATCTACAATTGGTAAATATGGAATACATTTATAATATTGATCTTTATTTATTCTATCTAATTTTATTCTAATTGGATATATATCAATTATATTTGAATTTCTTGATATCATTAATTTTCTATAATTTTCTGGTAATAAATGATTATTTTCTGGTGGTAATATTGACAATAACTGTATATATATATCAATTGGTTTATCTTGTTTAAATTCTATTTTATTTATGTCTATATTTCTGTTTTTAATATACATGTTTATATCACTTATAAATGGTCCATGTGAATATCTATATTGCCATTCCCATGATTTACATTCATTAAAATAATAATCAATTACCCATTTTAATCCATCACAATATTCTTTACACATTTTATCTATTATTTCTTGTTGATATATACTTACTCCTATGTATGTCTCATAATATCTATATTTATATTCTTTAGAATTTCCCTCTCCTAATTTTATTATATCATATTCTTCTTCATTTTCTATTTCCCAAACATCTTTTTCATATGGATCATGATACATACATTCTTTTTTATTTAAATTATGAACATATTTATTATATATATTTTTAAAATAATAATCTTCATTCTTACTTAATTCATTAATTAACATTTCTAAAAATATCATATTTATATTTATATTTGGTTCTCTATTTATTAATTTTTTTTTAATCATTGTATATATTTTAATATAACAATCAACAATATAATCCATTCCACCAGTTTTTATATCCAATGATGGTATATGAGGTAAAAAATCATTACCTATTAAATAACTTATAAATATAAAATCATCTATAAATTTATCTTCTGTTTCTATTCCATTATTTAATAAATATTCTATAAATCCTTGATTAATATATTCTTTTGTTTTATCAATTGATATAAAATTTAATTCTTCTTCTACATCTTTTATTATATCTAATAAATCAGTATTAAAAGTAGTTGTATTTTTTTTACCTAATGCACTTGCTTCTCTTAATAAATATATATTATCTCTATTACTTGCTAATGATAAAAATATTAAATCTGCATCTAATCCATATATCACAATTGTATTATTATCATTATTAATTTTAATATCTTGTAATATTTTATGTTCTCCTTCACCATTTGTATGATATGACGAATATGTTATTTTTACATTCGTTTTATTTATAAATTCTATTATTTTATTGTGTAAATTTTCCATAAATTCTGTTCCTGGACTTATTTTTGTATTATTCCATAATTTATTATATTTTATATTATATTTATCTTTTAATTGTTCCCTTATTCTTGCATCATATACCGATTTATATCTCCGTTTTCTTTGCTGATTCATTTTTGCCATAGGTGCTACTCCATCTACTGCTATATATACTTCTTCTGGATTTACTAATTTTATTAAAAAATTTATATAATTTATTATTCGTTTAATTATTTTATTCTCTAATTTATTATTATCTTGTATTTCTTTATAATATTCTACTACTTTTTGACTTTGAGGATGAAATAAACAATTTGCATCTATATATAATCTCTTTATTTGTCCATCTATTTTATTTAATATTATTTTATTATTTCTATATCTTTTTAATATCCATGCAAAAAAACCAGGAACTCCCATTCTTTTTTTACTTATTATTCTTATTTATATCTTCTTATCTTATTTTTTTCATTTTTTTGAATAAAATGAGTTTATATTTTATATAAATTATATAAAAATTAAAATTATATCTTTTGTATAATATATATGCCAAATATTAATCGTGATGATGAAGATTATGATGATATAGAATACCGTAATGTTCCCATGGCTGGAGGTAAAAGAAGAAGATCCTCAAGAAAAGGTTCTAAATTAGCCCATCCTAAAAAAACTTCAAGAAAAGTTTCAAGAAAAGGTTCTAAATTATCAAGATCAAGAGGTTCAAGAAAAGCATCAAAGAGAAGTTCAAGAAAAGGTTCAAAAAAAGGTTCTAAATTAAGAAGATCAAGAGGTTCAAGAAAAGTATCAAAGAAAAGTTCAAGAAAAGGTTCAAGAAAAGGTTCTAAATTAAGAAGATCAAGAGGTTCAAGAAAAGCATCAAGAGGTTCTAAAAGAGCATCAAAAGGTTCAAGAAAAGCATCAAGAGGTTCAAGAAAATTAAAGAGAGAAATGCCTCCAGCAATGAAAGAATACATGAAAGTTAGACAACAAATGTCATCAGTATTAGGTGTTCCAAATAGTCCAGTAGTTGCTAAATTAGTATCATTATATCAACAAAAAGCAAAAGCAAAAGATTCATCATTAGATTCAGTAAGTTCAGTAAAAGAGGCATTAAAATTATTTGAGAATGACAATAATAGTGATCGTCAAAAATTACTTAAGAAAGCCGAGGAACATGTAGCCGAAGGCAGAAAAAACAGAAAATCTAAAAAATCAAAAGAATAAATTATAATAATAATAATAATTATTATTATGATAAAATATTAACATTTTGATTATTTAATATTTCTAAAATTTGTGGTTTTCTCAAATTTTCATCAATTTTATATTTTTTAACTATTTCATCAAATGCTTGTGAAGAACCAGTATCAATTCTATAAATTAATGATTTTTGTCCATCATTAATATAACAAGTTCCATTTAATGGTAAATTATTTGTAAATTGTGGAGTATGTCCAATTACTATATGTCCAACTTCAAAACTTTCTAATAATTTTTTAATATCCTTACATTCTTCATCATTATCAGATTTATTACTTTTTAAATTTCCCATATATCTATCATAAAATATTGAATCATGTTTAAAATATTCATTAGAAATATTGCTTTTTCCGAATATCCAATTTTTTATTTGTTCATTAAATTTAATAAGTCCTTCTCTTGTATTTGTTAATCCAATTTGACTTAAAAAATTTTTAAATAATCCACCATGAACAAATAAAAAATCACCTATTATTACAAATGATACTCTTGTACATCCTATAAATTTTGCATATTCTCCTCTTCCTTTCTCAAATGCTAAATCTCGTCCCTCATATCCAGTTTTAATATCATATTCTATTCCTGTTATTGGTCCAGTAAATTTTTTAAATTCTTCAAATCCTTTTTGTGATACTAATCTAAAATCTCCATCTATATTTGCTATTTCATGATTTCCTATTAATGATATTACTCGTCCTCCTTTTTTCCTTGCTTTTCTATCTAATTCTGTGTAAAAATGTAATATATCTTTTTCTCTTCCTCCAAAATTATTTTTTTTCATATCACATCTATCTAATTCATTTAATGGTCTACAATCATCTAATTGATCTCCAACTTGAACTACTACTGTATCTCCACCTATCCATTCACCATCTTCATCAATTACATTTCCTAATTTTAATGTTTTTATCATTAAACTATAATCTCCATGTATATCACCTATTGCAATTATTCTTCTTACAGGAGGCATTATTAATGGTATTTCTAAAAATTTTTCACATATATTTTCTACCATTTTTATATCTATTATTTATATTTTATTTTTTCTTCTAATGTATTATTTTTATTACACTAAAATAGTAATTTACTTAAATAAATAATAAAAATTGTCCTTTGGACAATTTTTATTATTTATGGCATTTTCATCACTGTCCTAATTTTATTATTTTTAAGAAAATTAGGAAAGTGAGTTAAATGCCATGAAGAATCCTTTGGATTCTTCATGGCATTTTCATCACTGGCGTAATAAAATAAAACAAGTTATGCTAAGCATAACTTGTTTTATTATCCTAGGACAGTGATATAAATGCCTTAATAAATCCAAAGGATTTATTAAGGCATTTTCATCACTGGCGTAATTCTTAAAAATAATAAACTTGTCCAATGGA
>Ga0172362_10005512_pt1 | contig 10976 bp, 13 predicted proteins | sample LakKivs1_kivu2a2_FD_114534 | JGI IMG/M metagenome (GOLD analysis project Ga0172362, IMG submission 114534) | Sediment microbial communities from Lake Kivu, Rwanda - Sediment s1_kivu2a2 | ecosystem: Environmental > Aquatic > Freshwater > Lake > Sediment | place: Rwanda: Western Province, Lake...
ATTAAAAAGAAATCCCATTTATTGGGATTTCTTTAATAAATACTTTATCCAGCCGTTTGCCATTTTAGAAATTTCACACAAATCAAATTCGAGATTTATATAATTTTTATTTTCAATAATATTCAATTCTCCGCAAATCCTTATCAGTCGTTTTAATAATTCGATTTTAATCCGCGCAGAATTTAGTATTAGCAGTTTATTGGTTTTAAATTCCAGCGAAGCAGCGGTTATCGAATCAATGACTTCCAAGCAAATGCTTTCTATTTTCAGCCAAATTCCGAATTTGTCCTTTTTGGGAATTTTTGGCGACAACAAATAAATCTTTTTATACAACCCCACAATTTTATGAATTATCGGCGCGTTAAACTGGCTGGGGGGGGGCATTAGTAGTCATAAATTTAACAATATTAATTATTATGATGATTTAATAACTTTAGAAAACCTGTTTTTATCCTGGCACGAACTCAAGAAAGGAAAAACAAAAAGAAAAGATGTTTTAGAATTCGAATTTAATTTAGAGGACAATCTCTTTCAATTATATCAAGAATTAAAAACCAAAACCTATAAACACTCAAATTACAGTTCATTTTATGTTCAAGACCCAAAACTGCGCCATATTCACAAAGCCGAAATCAGAGACAGAATCGTGCATCATTTAATCTCAAAACACCTCAACCGAATTTGCGATAAAACCTTTATTTTTGATTCTTATTCCTGTCGCATCGATAAAGGCACGCACAAGGCAGTAAGTCGTTTAAAACAATTCTCCTTAAAACAAGGCAGAAACAACAAATTCAACTTTTATTGTTTAAAGTGTGACATCAAGAGATTTTTCGACAGCGTTGACCATAATATCTTGATTGGAATTTTAAAGCGGAAAGTCAAAGATAGGGATATTTTAAGCTTAATTAGAGAGATTGTTGGCAGTTTCCAAGCCCAAGTCGGTAAAGGCATTCCGCTCGGCAATCTCACCAGCCAGTATTTTGCTAATATTTATCTGAATGAATTGGACCAATTCGTAAAACACGGATTAAAAGTAAAATATTATCTTCGCTATACGGACGATTTTGTGATTTTGAATAAAGATAAGGATTATTTGGAAAATCTAATCAATCCAATCGAAAATTTCCTCAAAAACCGATTGAATTTATCGCTTCATCCTGATAAGATTATGATAAGGAAATACAATCAGGGATTTGATTTCCTTGGATACGTAACCTTGCCTTATTACCGCGTATTAAGGACTAAAACCAAGCAAAGAATGTTTAGGAAAGTAAATCAAAAGAATATTCAGTCGTATTTGGGGATTTTGAAGCATTGTTGCGGTTATAAATTAGAAAGAAAATTAAGAAATTTGTTTTAACCTATGCCCGAACTTCCTGAAGTTGAAACAATTAAACGCGAACTGGAAAAAGCAGTGGTCGGCAAAAAGATTACCGGCGTGATTGTTAATAACGCGAAAGTAATCCGCGAGCCGAAAAAGGAAAAATTTATCGCAGAACTAAAAAATGCGAAAATTAAAAAAATCATCAGACGGGGAAAGCTGTTGATTTTTGAACTATCCAGCGGAAAATCGTTGACCATTCATTTAAAAATGACCGGACAATTAGTTTTTCCGGGCAATGGCAAAGACAGCAGGGTGAGTTTTAAATTTTCTGACGGGAAAATTCTGGATTTTAACGATACACGTTTGTTTGGAGAACTGCGCATCATAGATAATTGGCAGGATTTAAAATTTATTAAAGAATTAGGTCCCGAACCTTTTGATATAAATGAAGAAAAATTCAGCAAGCTTCTGAAAAACAGGAAAACCAAAATCAAAATTCTTATAATGGACCAGAAAATAATTTCCGGAATCGGGAATTTATATGCCAATGAAGCACTGTTCCGCGCAGGAATTGACCCGAGAAGGCCGGCAATCTCACTTTCTGCGAAGGAAACAGCGAAATTGTTTACGGAAATTAAAAAAACATTGACCGAAGCTATACATTATAAGGGCTCTTCTATAGACCAGTACGTGCAGGTTACCGGTAAACCGGGAAATTACGTAAAATTCCACAAAGTTTATGACCGCGAAGGCGAAAAATGTTATAAATGTAAAGGAAAAGTAAAAAGAATCAGCCTTGGCAACAGAGGAACATATTTTTGTCCTTGCTGCCAAAAATAGTTCGTCTATCCGTCAGGATAAAAGTTTTTCTTGCTCACGAAGCGGATTTCACCCACGGTTTTAGATTATCCCACCGTTCGCGAAGAAAAACTTTCATCCTGACTTAAAAATAAATCAATAAAATGAATACAAAATCTAAAGTAAAATTAATTTTAATAGGAGTTATAGTTATCGCCTTGATTGCCGGAGGAGTTTTATTTTTTAAAAAAGGAAATAATGTGGAAATTTCCAATAATAACAATAACAATAATCAAGGCGATCAAAAACAGGAAGAAATCAAAAACTTAAGCCCGATTTCGGGAATTGAGTGCGAAAATTATAACCGCAGGCCGTTCGCAATAATGCTCGCAAGCGATGAAATTACCCGTCCGTTGTCAGGAGTCGGAGCAGCGGATCTGGTTGTGGAAATGCCGGTGATTACCAACGGCATTACCAGGCTGATGGCGGTTTTTCAGTGTGAATCTCCTGACGAAATAGGTTCTGTACGCAGTGCACGGCATGATTTTATTCCTTTGGCTCTCGGCCTTGATGCGATTTACGGGCATTGGGGCGGTTCGCATTATGCTTTAGATAAATTGAATGCGGGGATCATTGATAATATTGATGCTTTAATTAACCCATACAGCGCATATTTCAGAAAATTGGGCATTGAAGCTCCGCACAACGGGTTTACTTCAACTGACGCATTTCTTAATGCTGCAAAAAAACTTAATTACAATCTGCAAAATAATTTTTCCGGTTATCCGCATTCAGAAAATGCGAAAGCAAAAATTGAGCAGAACGGAAAATTGAAAATTGATTATGCTGTTCCGGTCTATTTTGACTATAATCATGAAACTAATCTTTATGCGCGCTGGAGGAATAATAAGCGAGAAATAGATAAAAATAACGGCAACCAGGTGCAGGCCAGCGTGGTGGTTGTTATGCGCGCGCAGTCAACAATGATTGAACCGCCGAGTTATAATGATGTAGAAGTTGAAGGTTCGGGCAATGCCACAATTTATCAGAACGGGGAAGAAATTCAGGCAACATGGGAAAAGAAAGGAGCATATAGCACTTCAAAACTTACTTTTTACGGAAATGACGGCAAAGAAATAAAATTTACACCTGGAAAAATCTGGATTGAAATCGTGGAGCCAAGCCAAAACATAACCTGGGAATTATATTGAGGTATTTCAGGCTCAGACTTATTTCACATGTCGCGTTATTCGGCAAATCAACTGAATTTTCTCCGCACGAAGTCGCCGTACTGTGATTAATTTATAATTTATAACTGGCGCTTCTTTTACTCGCCGAGCCAATACAGAAACCAATAATATAATGCTTATTTCGGGCTCGGCTGCGTAGAGCTGCGAAAACTCAGTTAATTTGCCCATAATTAAGTTTTGGAATTTAGTCATTTGGATTTTATTTGATATTTGGATTTTGAAATTTGAAATTAATTTTTTATGTTGATTTTTTTATACGGACAAGATACGTACAGGTCGCGCGAGGAATTAAGGAAGATAATTTCCGAGCAGGAAAAAGTCTGCCTCGCCTATGGGCGGGCCAGTTTAAACTGGTTTAATTTCGTAAAAATTGATGCCAAGGAAAAAGAAGCGGAAATTTTAGAACCGGTTAAAGAGAATGCGAATACAAGCTCAATGTTTTCCGAGAAAAAACTGATTATCGTGGAAAATATTTTTTGTGCGAACAAGGAAGAGCAGGAAAAAATTCTGGAATTTTTAAAAAATAAGGACAATGCGAAAGATAAAGAAAATATCATTGTTTTCTGGGATGAAGAACCGGATGGAAAAAGCGACTTATTTAAATTCTTGAAAGAAAACGCAAAAAGCAAGAAATTTGAATTTTTACAGGGAGCTAAACTTCGCGATTGGGTAAAAGAAAGAGTGGCAGCAAACGAAGGAATTATAGACGGACAGGCGTTAGATAGGTTGATTAATTATGCAGGAAGCGATTTATGGAGAATGGCGAACGAAATAAACAAACTGCTGGCATATGATAAAAAAATAAAAACAGAAAACGTAGAGCTCCTGATAAAGCCGGAAATAGACATTAATGTTTTCAATATTGTTGATGCTTTGGGCCAGAAAAACAAAAGCCGTGCAATTGATCTTATGGGAAAGTATTTCGGAAAAGGCGAAGATGAAATCAGGCTTTTGGGTATGTTCGTTTACCAGTTTCGCAATATATTAAAAATAAAATCTTCCCCCGCGATTAATCCGGGACTGCACCCTTTTGTTTTTTCCAAAACCAGGGAACAGGCAAGGAATTTTTCTTTTGAGCAATTAAAAAAAATCTATTATCAGTTGATGACAATAGATTTAGACTTGAAACTTGGCAGAATAGAACCTATGGCTGCGTTGGAGTTGTTTGCGGTTGGTTTGTAGTTTTATAAAGCATTTTTGTCAGTCGTGATTTTTTGCGGTCCGCAGTATTTTTTTTGATAATTCCGTTTTTTGCCGATTTATCAATAATTTTATAGGCTGCAGGAAGAAGTTTTATAGCTTCTTCTTTTTTATTGTCGTCTGCGAGTTTTTTGATTTTTTTGACTGTTTCTTTAAGATTATCAAACTGGCGGAGATTTTTTTCTCTTCGCCTTTTATTCTGTCTTAATGCTTTTTTTGCGGATTTGGTGATCGGCATAGTATTTATAATGTATCAGATATTAATTTTTTTGTCCAATTTTTGCTGTTTAAGCTTTCCGGATTTGCGGAATTTTTAAGGTTGAATTTTCCGACTTTGGTGCGAGTGAGTTTTTCCAAATAAGCTCCGCATCCGATTTTTTTGCCGATGTCATTGGCTAAAGAGCGGATATAGGTGCCTTTTGAGCAGCTTACTTCAATTTGAAGATGCGGCCATTTGTATTTAAGCAGCTTGATGCTGTAAATTTTTATTTTGCGCGGCTTGATTTTGGGCTTTATGCCTTTGCGCGCCAATTTATACGCATTTTGACCGTTGATTTTTATTGCTGAATAAATCGGCGGGGTCTGTTTTATCTCGCCGATAAAAGTTTTTAATGTTTCGGAGATTTTGTCATTTGTAATTGATTTGAAATTTGAAATTCGGATTTTGGATTTAACGCCGGTTATATCGTATGTATCGGAAATTTCTCCTAATTTCAGAGTCCCGACATAGGTTTTGTCCATTTCCATAAATTTGTACTGGAGTTTTGTTGCCTTACCGATAAGGATAACTAAAATGCCGGAAGCAAACGGGTCTAAAGTTCCTGCGTGGCCGATTTTTTTAATTCCCGTGATTCTGCGCATTTTGTAAACCATATCATGGGAAGTCGGACCGATCGGCTTATTGATAATTAAAATTCCATCCATTGAAATTTAGAGCATTAAAGGTTATTATTAAGTTATAATTTATAGTTCAGATCTGTTTCACGTGCCGTGTTTTATCGGCAAATTAACTGAATTTTCGCAGCTCTACGCAGCCGAGCCCGAGATAAGCATTATATTGTTGGTTTCTGCATCGGCTCGGCGAGTAAAAGAAGCGCCCGAGTAAATACTTTATATAAATAACTATACGGCGACTTCGTGCGGAGAAAATTCAGTTAATTTGCCGAAATCTTCACTGGCAACATCTTTATTTATGATCGGATTCATTGAAGGGAAAATTGAATCAAGCAGCGATAAATTTGCAACAATAGACGTGCACGGAGTCGGCTACAAAGTTTTTATTTCCCAGTCTATATTTAAAAAATTACCAAAAATCGGAGAAAATGTAAAACTTTACACTCATTTGCACGTTCGCGAAGATATTTTGGATTTGTACGGATTTTTGGACAGAAAAGAACTGGAATTTTTTGAACTTTTAATTTCAATTTCCGGAATCGGTCCGAAAGGAGCATTGAATATTTTAAGTGTCGCGTCTATAGAGACATTGAAAAAAGCCATTGCTAACGAGGAAAGCAGTATCCTGACCAAGGTTTCGGGAATCGGCAACAAAACAGCGGAAAAAATTATTCTTGAGTTAAAAAACAAAGTTTCCGGAGGAGAATTATTGGGCGATAAGTCGGGAGCTGACGGCGATGCCATTGATGCCTTAATCGGTTTAGGCTATAAATTACACGAGGCCAGAGAGGTTTTGAAAAAAATTCCTGAAGATTTTCAGGACGTGGGAGAAAAAGTAAGAGAGGCCCTGAAAATTTTGGGCAAGAAGTAATGGAAAAATCGTTTTTACAATCAAAAGAATGGCTGGATTTCCAAAAATTCCTGGGCCGGAAGGTTTGGCAAATCGAAGGATTAAATGTTATCAGATACGAACTTCGGCTCGGAAAAAGTTATCTCTACTCTCCTTATTGCGAGAGTAAGTTTTTATCGGAAAAGTTTTTTCAGGAATTGAAAGCGATCACTAAAAAGGAAAATGTGATATTTTTTAAAGCCGAACCCATAAACAATGTCGATTTAGAAAAATTAGGATTCATTAAATCTCACAATGTCCAGCCGCAAAAAACTCTGGTTCTTGATATTGCTAAATCCGAACAGGAACTATTGGGGCAAATGCATTATAAAACGCGCTATAATATCGGCTTAGCCGAGAAAAAAGGCATAAAAACCTCCGCCAGAGGCGCCATGCCTACCGGCAGGCAGGGATCCGCCTTGGGCGGAAAATATTTTGAAGATTTCTGGAAACTAATGCAGGAAACTACCAAAAGAGACGGGTTTCATGCGCACCCTAAAGAATATTACCAGAAATTATTGGAGATTCCTAACGCGGAATTGTTTGTTGCTGAATATAATAGGAAAATTATCGTTGCTAATATCGTAGTTTTCTATGAAAAAACAGCGATTTATTTGCACGGAGCATCGGATTACGAACACAGGAATCTGATGGCTGCGCCATTATTGCAATGGGAGCAAATCAAAGAAGCAAAAAAACGCGGATGCACAAAATATGATTTCTGGGGCATTGATGAAATTAAATGGCCAGGCGTGACCAGATTTAAAAGGGGGTTTGGCGGAAGCGAAATTTCATATCCCGGCGCATACGACTTAATTTTCCAGCCGCTCTGGTATAAAACTTACAAACTCGCGCGAAAAATCTTATGAAGAAATTTGTCCCAAAATTTGTTTTACAGGCTTACCATTATTTACTCGCTTTATTCGGCGCAGTGATTTACGGTTTTCCTTCAAAGAAAATGATTGTCATTGGGATTACGGGCACGAACGGAAAATCAACAGTTGTGCATTTGTTAAGCGAGGTTTTGGAAAAAACCGGAGCGAAGGTTGCTTCTCTTTCTTCGATTCGTTTTAAAATCGGAGACAAAGAAGAAAAGAATATGCTGAAAATGACCATGCCGGGCAGGTTCAAACTGCAGAAATTTTTAAGCCAGGCAAAAAAAGCAGGATGCAAATACGCGATTCTTGAAGTAACTTCTGAAGGAATTAAGCAATTCCGCCATAAATTTATTGAATTTAACGGAGCAGTGTTCACTAACTTAACCAAAGAACATATTGAAGCGCATAAAGGATTTGAAAACTACCGTAAAGCCAAAGGAAAACTATTTTGCGCTTTGGAAAAAAGCCCGGAAAAAGATAAATTTGCAGTTTTGAATGCCGACGATGTCAGTTCTGCGTATTTTGATAAATTTTTCAGCGGCAAAAAATATTTTTACGGCATTAGGAATTCTGTAACAGAAATTACTCCGCAAAAAATCGGCTTAAAATTAAATAATCTGCTGGGCGAATTCAATATTTATAATGCTTTGGCTGCATATTGCGCCGGAATTGCCTTAGGAGTCGGGAAAAATAAAGTTTTAGAAATCCTGGAACAGGCAAAAGGTATTCCCGGCCGTTTGGAATTGGTAATTGAGAAGCCATTTACGGTTGTGGTGGATTATGCACATACTCCTGATGCGCTGGAAAAAGTTTATCAGACTCTCAAATCTTCAAAATCTGAAAATCAAACATCAAACTTAATTTGCGTTTTGGGAAGCTGCGGAGGAGGCAGAGACAAATGGAAAAGGCCGGAAATGGGAAAAATCGCAGCAAATTATTGCAAAGAAATTATTCTGACAAATGAAGACCCCTATAGTGAAAACCCTGAACAGATTCTATCTGAGATAGAATCCGAAATTTCGAATTTTGAATTTCGAATTTCGAAAATTATTGACCGGCGCGAAGCAATCAGCAAAGCGATTTCAGAGGCCAAACCAGGCGATACAATAATTATTACAGGCAAAGGATGTGAGCCATGGATGTGTGTAGCAGATAATAAAAAAATCCCCTGGGATGACCGGGAAATTGTCAAAGAAGAAGCCGGGAAATTGAATATTTAATAAATTCTGTATTTGTACTAAAATATAAGTATGGCCACGAAAAAGGAAAAAAATTACAGCGCCTCAATACCTGAATGGGTAGACAATATTATTGCCCAGGGAATCAGCAAAGGTGCATCTGATATTCATTTTGACCCCTTAAAGGATAAAATTTTAGTGCGTTTCAGAATTGACGGAATTTTGCAGACCATTGAAGCTGTGGCGACTTCGTTTATGGAAATGATTATTGCTAGGCTTAAAGCAATGGCGCAAATTGATACCATTGAAAAAAGAAAGCCCCAGGACGGCCATATTTCATTTCAACTTGACCAGAGCGCAGAACCTGTTGATTTGAGGCTTTCAATATTTCCTACTGCCCTGGGAGAAGCAGCTGTATTGCGTATTTTAAACCGCAAGGAATTTCTTTTTGAAGACTTGGAAAAATCGGGCATGGATAAAGTTGCGGCAGATAAACTGAAAAAAGTAGTCCAGCAGCCTTCGGGCATGGTTTTAGTCACCGGTCCCGGTGGAAGCGGAAAAACATCCACGCTTTACACGATTTTAAATTTTTTAAATTCCGCAAAGCAGGAGCATAATATTGTTACATTGGAAGACCCGATAGAACTGCTGCTTCCCGGAATACGCCAGTCACAGATTCATCCGGAAATCGGATTTACTTTTGCCGAAGGCCTGCGTTCAATTTTAAGGCAGGATCCGGACGTGATGATGATCGGTGAAATCCGCGATGACGAAACAGCAGAAATTTCCGTGCGCGCGGCGCTGATGGGCGCGTTGTTTCTTTCCACGATGCACACCATTAATTCCGTGGGCGCGATTATCAGATTTTCCGAATTGGGACTTTCGCGTTCGCTGATTGCTTCCTCTCTTCTGGCAGTGGTTGCGCAAAGGTTGGTAAGGACAATTTGTCCGCAATGTAAAGAAGAAATTGTGCCCGAAAAAGAGATAATCGGAGCAGCCGGAGTCAGTGTTCCGAGCGGAACGAAGTTTTTCCACGGCAAAGGCTGCGAAGCATGCAAGGGCTTGGGATACTTAGGAAGGACAGCTGTTTCCGAGGTTATGTTTATTGATAAAGACATACAGCAAATGATTATGGCCGGAGCGCCGTTTTCAGAAATTGAAGCACAGGCAAAAAAATCCGGAATGAAAACATTGCGCGAGGTTGCAGTGCAAAAATCAATTGACGGAATTACTACCATTGAAGAGGCAATCCGCGTTACGCCGTTATAATTTATGCGCAATATTTTTTCCCTGCATATTGAAACTAAAGTTAGTCTGGCCATAATCTCCATTGTGGTCATTATTTTTTTAATCACGATTTTTAAAAGTCTGGATAATTTCAATAAATTTACAGAAAGGATTACCCAATATGATAATTTGATAAAATCACGGGATTTGCCGCAAGAGGGCGAATAATAATTTCTGCAAAAATGTATTAAAGAGTATGAAAAAATATTCAATGAAAAGGGCAAGTCGCGGGAAAACTGCATACAGAACTCCTTCAAGATTTATTTATAAGCAGTGCATAAAAAAGCAAAAACAAAATGAAAACAGGAATCGCAAATATTCCTCTTGATTACGGTGCGTGCCCAAGGTGGCTGTTTGAGAGAATGACAAAATTGTCGCGCGCGATTGTGCAGGAAATCGTCATTGAGTTCGGGCCGGAAGAATTTTTAAAAAGACTCTCTGACCCTGTATGGTTTCAGTCTTTCGGCTCTGTCTTGGCATTTGACTGGAACAGTTCCGGACTTACAACTACTACTTGCGGCGCATTAAAAATGGGAATCTGGGGTCTTGAGAGAGACCTCGGTATTTTTATTTGCGGAGGAAAAGGCAAAACTTCGCGCAAAACTCCGGAACAAATTATAAATTGGGCAGATAGGCTGAATTTTTCCCAAGACCTTGCAGACAAACTGGTATATTCTTCAAAAATTTCCGCAAAAGTGGACAATACTGCAATCCAGGACGGATTCCAGCTTTATCATCATACTTTTCTTTTTACAAAAAACGGAAACTGGGCAGTTGTGCAACAGGGAATGAATGAACAATTCGGCCAAGCACGCAGATACCACTGGCTTTCGGATACCCTTCAACAAGTTCAGGGCAAGCTGGATTATGTGGAAGAGCCGCACACAGGCATTTCTTCGCAAGTCAGGCTTAAACCATTAAATCTCACAGCCAAAGAAAGCAAGCAAAATAAAAAAGTCAGCACCGAACTCATAACTGGCGGATTTAATACTTTGGTTGCGGACTTGGAATTTATTAAAGAAAAACAAACCGGTCAAATGAATCTGTTCAGAAAACTTGAGATGCCCGACGACAGCGTGCTTCCGCAATTGACCGGAGATTTGAATTTTGCTAAGAGTAAATACTTGGGAAAAATTCTGCGCAATGTACATGAAAAAGCGCCTACTGATTTTGAACAGGTTTTAATGTCAGAAGGAGTTGGACCCATGACTGTGCGCGCGCTTTCTCTGGTTTCTGAATTAATTTACGGAGCAAAGCCGTCTTACGAAGACCCTG